>JABAHP010000061.1_pt2 | contig 16994 bp, 20 predicted proteins | sample 7062081 | NCBI WGS metagenome assembly JABAHP01 (sample SAMN14534357, study PRJNA622989) | marine sediment metagenome | biome: marine biome [ENVO:00000428]; feature: marine pelagic biome [ENVO:01000023]; material: deep marine sediment [ENVO:00002113] | place: India: Gulf of Kutch | collected...
CAGAGGCCCGGAACATAACCTCCAGTTGCCACGAAAAGGAAGGAACCATTACCAAAATAGAACTAAAAACAATAGAGAAATACCCCCCGCCCCCCTTCAATCTGGGGGACCTTCAATCAGAAGCCTACAAACTGTACGCACTCTTACCCAGCGCAACCCTGAAAACAGCTGAAAAACTCTATCTGGATGCATACATAAGCTATCCGCGAACAGATAGTCAGAGACTACCCCCTAACCTAAACCTAAGACAAATTATAAGACAGCTTGAGAAAAACAGGAATTTCAAAAAATCAGCAGGTCAACTACTCGCTCAGGAAACACTGAGACCCAGAAACGGAAGAAAAAATGACCCAGCCCACCCCGCAATACACCCAACCGGGAAACTTCCATTCAAACTGGGAAAAAACGAATTTAAGATATTCTTCTTAATCTGCAGAAGGTTCATGGCCTGTCTGGGGGAATCAGCATTTCAAAAGACCCAGAACGCAGAAATAAACGTTAACGGCTTCAAATTCCATCTAAAAAATCAAGAGACCATAGAAAAGGGGTGGATGGACATCTATTACCCATACAGAACGTATGCTGAAAAACCCACCCCAGACCTCCAAAAAGGCATGACGATACCCATCACAAAGATTGATTATAAGACTCAGAAAACAAAGCCTCCAAACCGTTTCAACCCAGCTACGTTACTGAAGATGATGGAGAGCAGGAACCTTGGAACAAAAGCAACCCGCGCAACCATCATCGACACACTGTACAAAAGAGGATACATAAATGGGAAAGCAATAAAAATAACAAAACTTGGTGCAGCTATAACAGATGTTCTGAGAGAGTATTGCCCAGAGATAATAGACGTCGACATGACCAACGAACTGGAGAATCAATTAGAAAAAATACAAATGAGAGAAATGGACGCAACAAAAGTGTTAGAAGAAGCAGTTAGGAAAATTAGCCCCATACTGCTTGAAATCAAAAAAAACGAAGGAGAAATAGGAAGAAAAATCAACGACATTCTTCGAGAAGAGATAACAAGAAAAAACACCCTTGGAACATGCCCCGAATGCTCTGACGGTGAGATAGTAGTAATAAGGAGCAAACAAAGTCGGAAAAGATTCGCCGGCTGCACAAATTACCCAAGGGGATGTAAAAGGTCATATCCTCTTCCCCAGAAAGGCAACCTCCTCCCTTTGAATAAAAAATGCCCTGTCTGTCAAGCCCCCATAGCTGAGTTAAGGATCAAAAGAAGAAAACCATGGAGGTTTTGCATAAACACTGACTGCCCAAGCAAAAAAACATTGGAGGAAGATGAGGAAACGTATACTGATGAACCTCAAGCCGAGCCTAATAGCTCCATTAAGAGCAAGGCATAGATCTTAGTAGTATCCATTAACCCATCAATAGTTGCGTACTCGTTATAGCCATGAGCAAGACTACCCCTACTACATCCATAACTAGCAACTGGCCTATCGGGGTACTCATGGGAGTACCAGCCCCAGTCACTAGAGCCCCCACCAACTGAGTCCGAAACCTCCGGTTTGAAGCCGAGGACCTTCTCAGCTGAATTCTGAATGGACTTAACCAAATTTGAATCAGGGAAAGACCAAGCTGACTGCATACACCTATCCGGAACCACGTTTAGAACGGCATCAAACTCAGGGTCCTCTGCACTAAGTTCATCAATTACCTGCTGAATCTCATTCTCTACAACTTTCAGGAGTTTCTACCTTAGGAATTAACCTCCTATCAACCTGAACGATACAAGTGTCAGGAACATTATTTCCTGTGACAAAGGCATGAACATAATTAATAGAGAATCTTCCTTTACCTTTAACCTCCATCCCGCCCGCTAGGAACTTATCCCTTCTATCGTTAACATCCTCCCTTAACTTCTCTAAACGTATTATTAGTTTGGCTGCCTTCGTAGCAGCGTTCACAGCCAAATCATTGTTACCGGTATGAGCTGTCTTCCCCTTGACCGTTATCCTGTAATACTGTCTACCATTAGCTGCAATACCTATCCTTTTACCATCGCCTCCACCAACCGAGTAAAGCATCATATCAGTATCCAACAGACCCCTATCTACAAGCAACTTGGTTCCCAGGTGCCCACCCCGCTCCTCATCACAGACAAAAGCNNTTCAGTGATAGCCTTTACCGCAAAGAGAAGAGGCGGAATGGGAAACTTATGGTCATTAACAGCCCTACCATAGATCTTGCCATCCACTATACAGCCACTGTATGGACCATAATCCCAGTTAGCAATATCTCCCGGTGGGACAGTATCATAATGAGCATAGACGGAAATCGACGGCTTACCCTCAGAGCCCTTGTAACGGGCAACCACATTGGGTCTCCCCGTTACCCCCTCAACGATTTCAACATCATCCAGACCAAACTTCTTAACTTCGTTGAAAACAAACTCCCCTATCTCTGCCTCCTCGCCCGTTACACTTGGAATTTGTGTTAGTTTCTGCATCAAGGAAACAATATCCTTCTCATATCCCTCAATAATATGCAATAACTTTTTTTCTGACTCATTTATCATAACAAATCTAAGAAAAAAGAGGCTACGAAATATATAAAATGGATTAACAGACCTGCGCATTCACATATGCGTGTTTATTACGCAGATCTAGGTTTCCAAAACCCGAAGAAGTGCTTTGATGTAGCCAACAGAATATGCCCTCCCTATTCTCCTCTCAAGTTCATCATCGTTGAACTCTGGAGCGTGGTCCGGCCCAATGGGACCATCGTAACCAGTTTTATGAAGAGCCTTAATGACCTCGAACATGTTTATATCCCCATCATCCAAGGCAACCTCTTCATATGCACCTATACTTGGCAGGGTTCCCCTTACATTCCTGAAATGTACGTTGAAGATTTTTCCCTGCCTACCCAAGTTATTGATCTCATCGATAATGTTTGCACCCGACTCGTAACGTGTGCCAACGCAGTACTTCACTCCAACACTCCCACTTGGAACCTCCCATACCAGCCTCTTCCAATCAAGCAAGCCTAACCTCCCTGGGATCAAGTGATCGGGGACAGGGGGGTCAGGTGGGTGTAGGGCAATCTTAACATTAAACTCCTCGGCAACAGGGGTTATCTTTTCATAGAACTCCAGCCTCCTAGGCCATAATCTTTCAGAGGTGTACTCGTTTAATTCCCGGTACCTGTCAACATCGTTTAACATATCCTGGATGTCAAAGGCGTTTAAAAAATAACCTCCACGATGTTTCCTAGGTTTATGCCATCTGAAAGTATCAATGTCCAGGTTAAGATCCAGATCCGCTATAGGTATATTCGCTTCCCCAATACACTGGATCATGGTTGAAATTCTCTCCACCTCCTCTTCCGATCCAGGGTCATCCTTCAAGAACTTATGAGGAGAAGGAATCACAATGCTGTTGATCATTAAATCGTACCTTCTCAACCTCTCTTTAAGAAGCCTCAGGAACTGGGTGTACTCGTTTTTAGAGTAACCTTTCCACTCGGGATTCGCCTCAGCATGATGAATATCGAAGCCCCATACTCCCACCGCTCTAGCAAAGTCAAGCAGTTTATCGGGGAGGGATGTACCATATTCAAAAGCATACTGCTTGTACAGATCCCTTAAAACAATTCTCATCTCTTCACCAACCTTAAACCAAAGGAGTGCATGTATATTCTATCCCACTGCATCCTTTTATGCCTCATCTATACTTTTAGGATCTCTAAAACCTCTTCCACTGGTATTCCCACCGCTGTATGTTCATCCCTGCCCGTCATAGTCTCTGCTTTAAAAATTGAGTTAAGCACAGCCTCCTCCACCGCTTCAGAAGTAGCTTTGAACAGAGGGTTTAACACCTCTTCAGATCTGTATGCTTCAAGGATAAAATCCTTGACGTATCTGGCTTGAACACTTTCTCTGAATGTTGTTGAAAAGGAGATGAAATAATCGCCACTACCATGACCGGCATTCCAACCCGTGTTCGTCAGCCCAAGGGTACCCCTCTTAGAAATTCTTCTCAACTGCCTATAGGAAAGAGGAGCGTCAGTAGCAATTATTACCATAATAGAGCCACGAGCCTTATTTTCCTTCTTTTTCATCTTCTCTCCGACATGGAGTCCTCTAACTTTTAAGGAGCCACCAAAATTCGATTGAACAAGAACACCGACATTAAATTCCACACCATTAACGGGAACTACCCTTGAGGATGTTCCAATACCCGCCTTAAACCCAACAGCAGTGGTTCCGGTACCTGCACCAAAATTCCCCTCCTCGATTTCACCACCCTTAGCTTCATTGATAGCCTCGAAGACATGCTCTTCCTTTACGTGAAGCCCCCCAATGTCATTAAGATATGCGTCTGAAGTCTCCCCAACAACTGGGTTGAACCACCTGACTTGACCGTCGGTGAAACTTTTTTCCACAGTGTATTTAACAACAGCCTCATAAACTGTGCCAACGCTTAGAGTATTGGTTAACATAATAGGTGTCTCAATTAGTCCAAACTCGTCAATTAATGACAACCCAGCCGTTGTACCAGCCCCGTTGAAAACGAAGTAAGAGGCCTCAACAGGTTTCTCAATCAAATCACCGCCATGAGGCATTATTGCGGTAACCCCGGTTCTAACGGGGCCAAATCCAACCCTTAGAGGGCCTTTCCCGCTGACTATTGTAGAGTGACCAACCTTAACCTCACCGATATCTGTTATAGAATTGTTTTCTCCCGGTTCGTATTCACCGATTTGAATTCCATAATCCCTAATTCTCTTCCTTAGAAACCCCATGATTATCGTTAAGGTATAATGATTAAATATGTTTACAATGGTTTAGACCATGTAATCTTTGGCGCTCGGTATCCCTTCAACTGAATCAGCGTTAAGCACTGCTCTCACCACCGATTTTCTAATCTCTTCGGAAGCCAAATGCCCGATATAGCTGATAAAGTTGGAACGATCCATGAACTCTGAAAGAGGAGCATTCTCCTCATCGGGGAACTTTGGACCCCTAGCTAGAGACAATGGATTAACCAGAGGTAGACTCAGTTCACCTGTCCCAACAGCAAATATTGTGTCCCCATCCCTAAGAGTATGAATTGGTTTAATAGATCTGGCTAGACCATCATGGGACATCTCAGCGATTTTTGTTGCTTCCTTCTTAGTTACTTTTACGTTGGTTGCTACTAAGCCAATAGTAGTGTTCATATCCGGGTAAGAAGTGGCGGGAAGGGGAAAACCTAGAGAGTTGTACAGTTCCTCAGGCTCAAAAAACCCACTCCCCTCCTTTCTTCTAGTCCCGGCAACAGTACGGCCTTCACGGTAGTCAAAAACGTTACCAACACAATTAACAACGGCTAAGGCACCAACCTGAAGCCCGTTTCTAAAAACTGAAATACTGCTACCCACACCCCCCTTCATACATGAATCCATGCCCAATAGTTTACCGCATGTTGCCCCAAGCCCAGCCCCATAATTACCTTCAGAAACAGGATCTGAACTAGCCTTCCTGGCTGCCTCATATCCCATACTTTCATCAGGATGAACTCCCATCTCAGCGACCTGAAGATCATAAATAATTGCGCCAGCCACACAGGGCATAACCCCTCTTCCTGTATCCCACCCCCTCCCAGAATCAACGAGAAAATCTCTCACACCTTTGGCCACATCCAAACCAAAGAAACTCCCCCCTGAAAGAAATATAGCGTCAGCAGTTTCTCTTTGTGTAGTTGGTAAAAAACACCCAAAATTATACGAGCCAGGTGCTCCCCCCCTTATATCCACTCCACCCCCACAGTAGCCCCTTCTCCCAGAACAGCCACTGTACAACCTGTTAATTCGCTTCTCTTACCCGTTTGACCAACCTCAACTCCATCAATAAACGAAACCGTATTGTTCATGGCTATATTTTTCACTCACATGTCTTTAGAACCTTCCATGAATTTTTTTGGTCATCCCAAGTATTGTAATCAATTATTCTAAATAATACCTGAAGAAGATTCTATCAAATGCGAAAATCGATAATATTTGAAAGCAACGACAATGTTGCAACCTCTCTTACAAACCTGAAAAGAAACGACAGAATAACAATTGATCGAGAAGGAGTTGAAGAAGTAACAATACAGGAACAAATCCCCTTCGGACACAAGTATGCAATTAATACCATCCGGAAAGGTGAGCATGTGAAAATACGGGATTATTATAGGGAGAGCAACCTCGGACATACTGATTGGGGAACACGTACATATACACAACGTAGAAAGCCTTCAAACCCCAATGAACAGAAGCAAAGGAGAGGGACAGTAACGAATCAGTTCTATGGTTTTAAAAGACCGGACGGTAGAGTAGGGACACGTAACACTATTCCAGTCATCGCATTGACCGAAACAGCAAGAGTTGCATCAGAAGCAATAGCTAGAAGTGTTCAAGGCGTAACCTCGGTCAACTTCCCATATGGCCGCGCTGTAAACGATTCAGAATCGGTGATAAAAACAATCATAGGGTATGGGACCCACCCAAACGTATACGGAACCATCCTAATTGACATGCCCGGCAACCAAGCAGAAAAAATATCTAAACTAATCTCCCAAACAGGAAAACCTGTAAAACCTCTAGCAATCATGGGCTCAGGAACAGTCAACACCATAAAAAAGGAATAATCGAAGCCCAAAAACTAGCAATAGAAGCATCAGAACTCCGGAGAGTTAAGGCCTCCCTAGACAGTATTACTCTATCTGTAGAATGCGGGGGGTCTGACGCAACATCAGGTATCTCCTCGAATCCTGTAACTGGATATGTTTCAGATAAAGTAGTAGATGCAGGAGGAACAGTAATCTTCAATGAACCCAGTGAACTACAGGGAATTGAAAACATCCTGTCACAGAGGGCAGTTAATAAAACAGTTGAGAAAAAGGTTCTGGAGGTTATTCAACGCCAGGAGGGAATGCAAGCATTAGCTCCTCCCCCTGTAAGGGACTGGAGAACATATGGTGACAACGTTAGAGGGGGATTGACTACAATTGAAGAAAAGTCCTATGGGAGTGCTCTTAAGGCGGGTCATAGGNNTCATAGGTCAATCACTGGCGTGCTAAGCTGGTGCGAAAAACCTCCTGAAAAGGGCTTATACCTAATGGATGCGCCATCCTCAGGAGAAGAATCTGTAACATCAATGGTAGCTGCAGGTGCAAACATAGTAATATTTTCTACAGGTCAAGGTAACCCTATGGGAAACCCTTTTGCTCCGGTAATAAAATGCTGTGGAAACAAAAAAGTTGTAGATACTATGAATGAGCATATAGATGTAGATGTCAGCAACGTAACATATGGATCCGAAGCCGTTTATGAAGCTGGGGAAAGACTTTGGAAGGAGCTAATTAAAGTAACCTCAGGAAAACTAACTAAAGCAGAAACCCTGAATCACAACGAATGGGTACTACCAAGAATTAACGATTGGAAATTATATCCCAATGTCTAGGGTTGCGCGCGCGCAAAAGAAAAAGTTGAAATATCCTAAATCAAAAATCGATTGATTCTCCCATTCGTCTCAGAAAACTGTAAGAAGTATCAACTGAGTAAACTGCTGGAAAAACCTGGGTACAGTTCTCGATGGGGCCATAAATAATAAAATCAGCCCCCAGCACCACTGGCAATGAGTCTATAGCAACCATGCATGGTATCTCTGCTTCCACCCACAAACGTTTCTCAAAACTCCAAGTCGATAATGCGTTATGCGCCCCACATCCACAGGGAAAACCAAGACTATCTTTCAACTTCAAAATAGTTTTACTAGCTATAGATAAGCTGAGGAGATCCAAGACATAAGTATCGATCAAAGGTTTTTTAATGCCTGCATAAGCTGCTTTTCCCAAAAGCTCATTAACGATATCGACCCTGGCCTCACCACCTAGGAATCCCCTTTGGTATAAGAGAAGAATAGCTGCTTCCACTTTTGACTCTTTCACCGCCTGAAATTCCTCTGTCCTCGCCTCATTAATCAAGGAGTTATATACTACCCTATCAGTGATCCCAATATCTTTTGCATACCTAAGGCCACTTATCCTAGATTCAACTGAAGGAGAGTCGATGAGGATTGGTGCTTCCGTATGCTCTACAACAAAACCAATGTATTTTTCCATGGCTTCCGGAGTATTCCCGATAACATCAAGCATGCAACTATTCCCGGTTTTTTGTGAGCACTCTTCCTGTAAGTTAATCAGATCTTCGGCCTTACTTTTATCAAAAACACCTTTAACATCATCTGTCACAATCTCGTGGCCATGATAGAAAATGCTGCCAATGAGAACGGTAGAGTTTTCACCAGGTTGACCACCTATCTTAACTTTGCCAATTTCATAAACAGTTTGGTCCTTTCTAAAATTGAACAACAAACAACCCCCCTTATGACATTAATGCTTTAAGAGAATCCCTTTTCTATAAAAATAGTGATACCCTACACCAGCAAGACACAAATACCCAGTTAAGGAAATTCATTAAACAGTATCCAAATTGATGACTCACAAAGAACGTTACCTTACCTCAATAAACCATGAAGAACCTGATCGAGTCCCAATATATGCAGGCCTAGACGCCAAGTTTAAAGAAATACTCACAGGAAGAAAACATCTCCAAGTAAAAAGCTACATCGGGGGAGGAGTTCCCATCGGTCAAAATAGTCCCAAGACAGATTACGAAATATTAGAGTGGAACCAGAAACTCTCCAATGATGCAGTTAGAAAACTGGGAACCGACGTTTTCATTGTCTCAGATTACTGGCTGTGGCCAAAAGGTTACAAGCCCAAATACTTGGATGAGAACACATTCATAGACTGGTGGGGAAAAGTCTACCGATTCCTACCCAAAGTAGGCACAAATTGGTGGATAGATGGAATCATAAAGACGGAGGAGGACCTAGACAATTTTTCACCCCCCGACCCTGAAGAGATAAATTACGATATAGTTGACTTTGCAGTTAAAGACGCGAAAAAAGGAGATTACCCCGTCATCGGAAGCATACACCTTGCAGGAATGTTCCCTTACCTAATGATGGGAGGCCTAGACAAATTCAGTATAAACCTCTATACTCAACCAAAGTTCGTTGAAAAGTTAACCCGCCTAGTTGGGGACACTCAGATAAAAATAGCGAAAAACATCCTAGATCGCGGGGTCGACATAATCGCTGAGACTGACGACATCTCAGGCTCGGATGGACCCTTCTGGCCACCGAACATCATGAAGAAATACATTTGGCCAGCAACCAAAAAAATGGTTAAAATTTGTCACAGTAAAGGGGTTCCATATCTCAAGCATACAGATGGAGACATAATGCCAGTACTGGAAGAGTTTCTTGAATTCTGCGAATTCGATGGAATCAACCCCATAGAACCACAATGCATGGACATGGGAGAAGTGAAAAGAAAATACGGGAAGCGTTTGTACATAAAAGGTAACGTTGACATAACTTGGGTGATTCCCTTCGGGACAGAGTTAGAAGTAAGGAAAGATGTAAGGCGAGCAATAGACCAAGGTGCAATGGACGGTGGTTACATAATAAGCGAGAGCAATTCCTTCCACCCGAACTGTAAATTTGAAAACATCTTAACCTACGTAGATGAAGCAAAAAAATACGGGAAGTACCCTTCCGGGAAAATAAAGGCGGAGAACTAAAATGACGGAAGAAAAGAGCATCCTAGCTAACCTATCCAATGCGGTAATCAATCTAGAGCTAGATAAAGTCCTAGAAACCGTAAACGAAGCCTTGTCAAAAGGCATTTCAACGAGAAAAATCGTATTAGACGGTCTTGGAGACGGCATGGAAAAAGTTGGTGCTAAATTTGCGTCTGGCGAATTTTTCTTATCTGAACTGATATTTGCTGGTCACATAATGGAAAGGGCATCCACAATCCTAGATCAAAACATCGACCAAGACCAAGCAAATATAGAAGGAAAAGTTCTGATAGCCACCGCCGAAGGAGATTTACATGATATCGGTAAAAATATTGTAATCTCCATGCTTAAATCCGCAGGCTTCCAAATAATAGACTTAGGCGTTGACGTTGGAGCCGAAGAAATTGTTAAGAAAGCGGAGGAAACTGGGCCCGACATCATCGCAATATCTGCTCTGTTAAGCGTAGTTGTACCTTATGTGGAAAAAACGGTGAAGATGATTAGAGAATCAAGGATCGGAGGGCAGGTCAAGATATTACTGGGAGGAAGAGCCCTAGACCCTGAAAGAGCCACTAAAATGGGAGCAGACGCATATGCCAGAGATGCTTGGGAAGGTATATCGAAAGCAAAAACACTGATGTCCTCACGGAAATAGTTAAACCCTAGCAGTACAATTTATTCATCGAATCCTTAGGGAATAAAAATGAACACAAGTGCTTTTTCAATTAAGGAAGGACCAACTGAAAGCGGGATACCATTACCCCCACCAAACAATCTCCACGTAACACCCAGCCCTGTTGGTGGGGAACTTGTCCCCCTTAACCTCGTACAAATTATTCCGAAACAGTGGATAATTATGTTGATACTGCTTTTACCCGCTGCACTGGTTTTATATAAGAAAAGGGAAGCAGCAATGGAACTAATAACCCATATACTTTTCAAATTTTAAAAAACTGCACAATATAGCAGGATAGCCCGTTCTAGAAACAAGCTTATTAAACTTGATATCCTGTAAATAAACAATGACCGAACTAACTCAGGAACAAACGGAGATTCTAAAAGCTCTCAACGAACTAAATGAACCCTCCGGATGCAAAGCCATCGGGGAACAAGCTGACATGCCATGGAGAAGCGTAATGGGAAAAATGAGGCGCCTATCAAAAGAAGGTCTTGTTGAATCCCCTGAAAAAGGTAAGTATGTTATATCAGAGAAAGGTAAAAATCTAATATCCTCTTAATTTTTTACTTTTTTTTAGCTTAAGTATAGGAGTTTAGAATTCTTCAGGGATATTTATCGGATATGAGCCATACCTTCTGCAAACGTCATAAATTTTTGTGATATTCTCTACAGGAACATCATAAAGGGCATAATGGCTGGTACCATAAACAAAGCCTCCACCTGGTGCCAGATTCTTGATGGTCTTCAATGCTTCTCTTTTAACCTCACTAGTGCTTCCAAAAGGAAGAGTTTTTTGAACTGAGATCCCTGTATCTAAAGTAATCTTATCACCGTATTTTTTTTTGACCTCAATTTGATCCATGCACTCAGGTTGAATAGGATTAAGAATATCTATCCCTATTTCAACCAGGTCCTTAACAATTGGAGTTATGTTACCATCACTGTGAAACATTACAAATCCATTTCTTCTTTTGGCTCTTTCAAACAGTTTTTGGTAACGGGGTTTGAATATTTCTCTCCATAACACTGGATTTATGAACATTGATTTATTATTCCCCCAATCCTCGGACAGACGTACACCTTCGGCACCCATATCAAAAAGCCGGTCAATCATCTCACAGTAGTATTCATTAAGCCTATCCAGTACCGCTTCGGCCATCTTTCTATTCAAATGCAGGTCCTTCATGAAAGTCATCATTCCACGTAGTTCCCAAGCTTTTGTCCATTGACAATGACCAATATCAGCAAAGATTAGTCGAGCGTCACCAAGATCTTTAACGATTCTTCTTGGATTTTCAAACCTCTTTGGGTCACTCAAATCTGGGAGAACCAGCTCTTCTATCTGAGAAACCTCTGAAAACTCCTCCCAGGGATGCTTTGTGAAGTAGAATTGACGCAGGAGCCTATTCTCTGCCTGTGAACCGAGTCTCCGTTCTATTCCCCATTCCTCATAGGTTGTATACTGATCAGAGGAATCATATCCAATAGCATCACAGAACCCTTGATACTCTTTGGAAGGCTTCCAGCCTCTAGGTGGTCCAATTTTTATGAACGCCCGTCCAGGTTCAATACCCAATTTTTCTAGCAACTCGTCATTAGTAGACACACCATAGAATTTCCTAAGCTTAACCTCGGTGTCGAGCCAGAACCTAGCGGTCAAAGGAATCCTATCTGGCTCCTCATGGTCTAAAGTCTTAATTAATCTCTCCCGAGGGTTCATTAAACCTCAGAACTCCTTCTTAACCAAGAGAGAATTATTTCAATCCCCTCAGCTCCATCATTAACAGCCGCATCAACACCAAATCTTTCTACTGCCACTGCGGGGTCAACACCGCTCCCCCCCAAGATTACCTTAAACTTGCCTCTCACCCCTTTATCCTTCAAAATGTCCACCACCTCTTTGCTTAAGGGCTGAGTCGTTGATAAAAGGGCAGATATCCCAATAATACTTGCACCAACCCGTAAGGCTTCTGAAACAAATTTCTTCGGTGGTACATCGATACCAATATCATAAATTTCAACACCTGCTGCATTTAGAAGTGAAGCAATGATTGTTTTCCCGAAGTCATGGATATCTCCTTGAATGCTGCCTATTACAGCTTTACCCGTTGACATGTCTCCTTCCTTCGGGTTTAAATGAGGTTTAAGAGTGTTCAATGCATGATTCATAGTTTCAGAAGCCAAGTATAATTCAGATAAGAAATAGGTACCATTCTGATAGTTATCACCAACTATCTTCAGGCCTTCCCTAAGAACTTCTATCACTTCATTGGGTTTTAAATCCGATTTTAGAGCGTTTTTTACATAGTCTTCTATCTCATTGTACTCAAAATTTATGACCGCTTGCTTTACTTTTTCTAATATAGTTTTTTTGGACAAGTTCCCACCACGTCTAAATATCATAGTAAAACGTGTCCACGTTGTTAAATTGTTCTCTATAAACCCTGCGCGCACGATTAACTTTTAACCTGAAAATTACTCTCCGATAATTTCTTCATTGTCAGAGGAAACAAGCTCAAGTTCCTATGAGGTAGATCCAGAGCATTAGTATATTCAGACATAAAATTTGGTTCCGCAGCAAGCTCTAGGTAGTTAATATTCAAACTTAAATTAATAGCTTCATCCCTAACATTTTTAGATAGAAGCACCATTCTTGAACCTGTTCCAGCAGCGTTCCCAACCCCGATAATTTTATCAATAGCAAAATCAGGAAACATACCAATTGTCCTAATATTTTCCGGGTCCAGATAATTACCGAAGGCTCCGGCAACGTAGACGTTTTCAATTTCATCTGATTTTACATTACTATTTTTCAGCAATATCGAGGAACCAGTATAGATCGCAGCCTTGGCTTTCTGAATTTCCCTAACATCCTTCTGTGTAATTACGATATCATTCCCAGTTACCGTATTACTGCCAAACTCAACAATAAACTCCGAGACACCCTCTCTCTCTTTGAACCTATTGGTACTTGGTTTTGCATGGATTCTACCAGTATTGTCTATTATACCCGTTCGAAGCATTTCCGCAATTAAATCCACAACACCCGAACCACATATACCCTTAGCTTTTCCTCCATCAATGGTTGAGTACTCAACATCCATAGTGCTTACGTCTATCCAAGCCCTTTCAATCGCCCCTTCTGAAGCCCTCATCCCATTTCTTATATGAGCACCTTCAAAAGCTGGTCCTGAAGCGCAAGAACAAACATTGAGGGTTCTGTCCACGGATAAAACAATCTCAGTATTTGTTCCCACATCAAGAAGAAGATTACTTCCATTTTTTTCATGTAATCTTGTTGCTAATATGGCGGCAAGGCAATCTGACCCGACAAAACCAGAAACAATTGGAAGCATATGGATATTTCCAAGTGGATTAATTCCAATACCTAGCTCTCTTGCTTTGATATTCAAGGAACCTGAAAAGGAGGGGGAAAATGGAGCCACTGCCAGATGTCTAGGTGTTACACTCAGGAACAAGTGGTGCATGACAGTGTTTCCCACAACTGTCATCTCATAGAGATGATTTCTTGATATCCCCCTTGTCCCAAGCAGTTTTTCAATTAATTTGTTAAGTCCTTCCACAATTGTTTGATGAAGATCTTTTAAACCCTTTTCATAAGTAAAAGCGTGGCCAATTCTTGTTAGTATATCCTCTCCGTAGAAAATTTGCGGGTTCATCATTGAAGAGGATTCAAGAAGCTCGCCGCTCTTTAAGTCGTGCAGGTAACACGCAACCTTTGTTGTCCCAATATCAACCGCTAGTCCATAAATTGGAGTAATTGCTGAACCCGATTCTAAGTCAATAATTTCATTTTCAGCATTAAGGGTGACAATCATCCTATGCTCACCTTCTCTCAGGGTTGTAGGCAGCCTTCTAACAATATCCAAACTAAATTTTGGGTCCCTGAATCCTTTCTCTATTAGAACTTTTTCTACAAGGTCTGCATCAGAACTTTGTTGCGAAACAGTACTTTCAGGAACCCTAACAGAAATTTTTTTTATCAAAGGCTCCAAGTCAAAATCTACTTCAAGCCCCCATGTCTGCAACCTTTGACTCCCAACACGACTGCCAATGGGAATAAAAATGGTTGAATTACCCTTTAATAAAGTCATACAGGCTAATCGAACTCCATCAGAGAGTTCCTCTTTGGTTAAAAGACCCTCTTCTTGAGGACTAACGGGTGAAACAACATTTTTATTGAAGTCTATTACCACCTTGCATTTACCGCAAACCTGTTTTCCACCACAAATTCCCGAGATATTCACACCAAACAAGCGGGCAGCCTCCAGAACACTAGTCCCAACATCAACCTCACCGTGAATACCCTCAGGTTGGAAATTCACCAGTACTTTTCTACCCAATTTCTCTCGAGTTCCTTGCAACTATATTTGAATCTCTTACTACGTTTAAAATATTTAAATTAAGACGGATACCATACAATGGTTCACATCAAATGAATAAACTAAGACAAATTTTAGATAAAAAAGAACCTACCATAGGAACTAGAACAGTCATCGTTTGGCCTGGGTTAATAGAGGTTCTTGGATATACGAAACAGTATGATTATGTTGAATTCTTAGCCGAGTACGGTGCATTTTCTCTACATGACCTTGACAACTATGCTAGAGCAGCCGAGCTAATGGGGCTATCAACAATGATAAAACTTGATCAAGAGCCCAGAACGTTTCTTGCGGGGCGAGCTCTGGCATCAGGTATAGAGAACTTCCTTTTCGCAGATATAAGAAAAAGAGAGGATGTTGAAGANNTAACTCCGTAAGAGCCGAGCCAAAGGGAAAAAGTGGAGTTAGGCTCGATAGAAGGGTAGGTTATGCAATGGAAAAAGCCTCCGGCAAAGATGTTGTGAAGATGAGCGACGAAGCCGTAATAGGTTTGATGATTGAGAAACGAAGCGCAGTTGAGAATCTCGAGGAGATCCTTTCAGTAAAAGGAGTCGACTTCGTCCAATTCGGCCCCTCTGATTACTCAATGAGCATTGGGATCCCAGATCAAACCAGTGATGACCGAGTGAGAAAAGCGGAACTGAAAACCATAAATACAGCTCTAGACATGAACATTAATCCCAGGGTAGAGATAAACGAACCTCAAGAAGCCAAAAAATACATTGAACTGGGAGTCAAAGATTTTAACCTAAACATTGACCTCTTCATTCTCTCAAACTGGTGGAAGAAAAAAGGCTCAGAGCTAAACCAAATACTTGAAAAAACCTAACCAGTTAATTCGCAAACGGTGGCAAAATGAAGGTCACGGATAAAATTCACCTAATTAAATGTCCACATAGAACCTACTTTACAAGTGTCGGTCTTTTCAACGATGAAGAATTAACTCTAATTGATACTGGAAGATCAGAATCTCCCGAACACACAATATATCCCTACATAAAGAAACTCGGGAGGGAGCCAAATGAAATATCATACATCCTTTTAACACACGCCCACTGGGACCACTGCGCAGGCCTTGCTCATATAAAAAAAGAAAATGACTGTAAGATTGGAGTAAACAAAACAGGATTACCCTTCCTGGAGAATCCAAACCTCCTTAACGAAGAGCACGAGAAAAAATACCCAAATTTAATGCAAAAATCCCCAACCTTCGAACCAGTGAAAGCTGACTTCACTTTTATCGAAGGAGAAACCATTGAACTAGGTAAAAGGAGGTTACTAACGGTTCATACTCCCGGTCATTCAATAGATTCTTCCTGCATAATAGACTATGATGAAAGTGTATGCTTTAGTGGAGACTCATTTCAGGGTAAAGGAGAAGGGAGACCATTGCTATTTGATGACGCAGACAAGTACATAAACTCGATAAAGAAAATTTCAGGGAAGAACATTAAAACAATGGTTACAGGTCACCCTTTCCCTCCATTTAATAAAGGAGTTCTAAAAGGGGAAGAAATTTCATCTTTTTTAAAGGAAAGCATCGAAACAATCAAAGAACTTGAAGAATCTATATTAAACATACTTAGTCTAAAAGGCCACACATTAGTTGATTTAACAGACAAAATGGGAGACGCAAGGTCCAACACATTGTTATGTGTGTTGGGAGCCCTCAGGGCCAGAGGACTGATCAACAAAAGACATGAAGAAGAAGGCATCTCATGGAGAAAAACATAACCTAGAACTTTATTCTTGCTCATGCAATCTTTTTATCTGCTCTGATAATGCGATAGAACAGACCCTAAGGTATTGTTCGCCGTATTCCTTAGTTGCCACAGTCGGGTCCCCGATATGTCCGAGAGAAACACCATCCTTTTTATAAAAGTCGTCGAAAGGCCCTGGAGAAGGAATAAACATCCCACTTACTGGTCCTGGATGTGCCCCTTTTCTTCCAACAACCATGCCTTTGTACCTTGCCTCTCCCTCCTTGCTGCAACCAGGCTCCATCAACTCCTTATTTACCAGATCAGGGCAGATAGCCAACATCATGGCTGTCTCCCCCTCCCCCCCATGGGCGCTAAAACAGCTGGATAAGCTCATCTCCCTTAACTTATCTCTTTCAGTAGTATATTCAGCGGTGGGATAGGGTATTTCTTCACTCGCACTTGCCCAATTATAAATTGTAACCATTGTCCCATATTTTTGCTGAAGCTTCAGGGCTGTTAAACTCAATACGGCTGTTTGCTCTGCTGACGTATGTCCAACCA
>JABAHP010005244.1_pt3 | contig 16994 bp, 17 predicted proteins | sample 7062081 | NCBI WGS metagenome assembly JABAHP01 (sample SAMN14534357, study PRJNA622989) | marine sediment metagenome | biome: marine biome [ENVO:00000428]; feature: marine pelagic biome [ENVO:01000023]; material: deep marine sediment [ENVO:00002113] | place: India: Gulf of Kutch | collected...
TACGTGGCCGCATCCTGGGGTTTGATGATGTTTCCGCAGGTGAATATGTCCACCGCGGCATAACCATATTCCGGCCAGGTGTGTATGCTCAGATGGGATTCGGCTATGATGACCATTCCGCTGACACCGAACGGGTTGAACTCATGGAAGGATACGTCTACAATGGTGGCGTTGGCCGCCCTGGCCGCCGACACCATGATCTCCTCCACAGTTTCAGCCCTCTTGAGGACCTCGGGGTTACAGTCCTTCAATTCCACCAAAACATGTGAGCCGAGTGCGTTCAATTTGCTACCCCCTTAACGGGAAATATTAAACTAAGGGTATCAGCCCTCAAACTGAAAAAATAACGCATTTTGGTGAATCATGTCAAGAGTGAATAAAAAATACGTTCTTATCAGATGGTTATGGGCTCTCTGAAAGTTGTTACAGGGCTTTTTTACGGTTTTCTGAGAAGGTATGGAGAGCATATGGCCACCGTCCGTCCCTGTTGAGAGGGGCCGGACGGCGGCCGGTCTCATGTCAGGCTGCGTGTTTGTCCTTGTAGTCCTGGATGGCCTTGTGCAGTGCGTCCGCACCGAGGTTAGAGCAATGCATCTTCTGGGGCGGCAGGCCCTCAAGCTCCTGGGCGACCGCTTCCTTGGTTATCTTCAGTGCTTCGTCTATGGTCTTTCCCTTGGCCATCTCGGTGACCATGGAGCTGACCGCGATGGCCGCCCCGCATCCGAAGGTCTTGAACTTGATGTCCTTGATGATGCCGTCCTCGACCTTTATGGTTATCTTCATGGCGTCGCCGCAGGTAGGGTTTCCCTCCTCACCTACGCCATCGGGATTCTCGACCTCGCCCACGTTGCGCGGATTCATGAAATGGTCCATTACTTTCTGGGTGTACATTGTCCCTCACCTTCCTTTTCTCCCCAGCCCTGGGCGAACGGGGATATTTCTCTCAATCTGGTAATGATCTGGGGGAACTCCTCCAGTACATAGTCTACATCCTCTTCCGTGTTGCCTTCTCCAAGCGAGAAGACCACCGAACCCTGGGCCACCGCCGTGGGCACGCCCATGGACAACAGTATCGGCGAGGACTTGAGCGCCTTGGAGGAGCATGCCGAGCCGCTGGCGACCAGGATGCCCTTGTACGCGAGCATCAGGAGCATGGCCTCACCCTCGATGTACTCCACGGCGAAGCTGGCGTGCCCGGGAAGACGCTGCTCCGGGTGGCCTGTGTAGTGTACCTTCTCCACTTTGGTGATTCCTTCGACAAGCCTGTCGCGAAGCTTGCGGACGTGCTCCATGCGCTCACCGAGTTTTTCCTTAGCCAGTGCGGCGGCTCTGCCCATCCCTACAACGGCGGGGACGTTTTCGGTTCCCGCGCGGCGTCCGCCTTCCTGGATACCGCCATAGATAAGGGGGACGACCCGCAGGCCCTCCCGCACGTACAGGGCGGCCGCGCCCTTGGGGCCGTAGAACTGGTGCGCGGCAAGACTCAGGAGGTCCACTCCCAGCTCTTTCACGTCCACGGGGATATTGCCCACCGAGGCGACGGCGTCGGTGTGGAAGATGGCCTTGTTCTCCTTGGTGATGGCGGCCAGCTCCTTGATGGGCTGAATGGTTCCCACCTCGGAGCTTGCGTGGATGATGGATACGAGCACGGTCTCCTTGGTCATGGCCTTTTTGAGCACCTCGGGGTCCACCAGTCCGTGCTGGTCCACCGGGAGGTAGGTCACCGTGAAGCCGTGCTGTTTTTCCAGGTAGCGGGCAGCGTTGAGGATGGAGTGGTGTTCCACCTTCGAAACGATGATGTGCGAGCCCTTGTCCTTTTTCGCAAGTGCCGCACCCCGCAGGGCGAAGTTGTTGGCCTCGGCCCCGCTGGCAGTAAAAATAACCGTGTTCGGCTTTCCCGCTCCGATGAGTTCGGCCACGCTTTGGCGCGCCTCTTCCAGCGCGCCTCTGGCGTTCAGCCCGAGCTGGTAGTTGCTCAGCGGATTGCCGAACTCTTCCCTGAGGTAGGGGAGCATCGCCTCCAGCACATCCTCCCTGAGGGGATTGGTGGCTACGTGGTCGAAGTACCTGCTTTCCATTACTCCTGCCTCTCTTTCTTTCTGATAAAGAACTTGTAAAAGTCCTCTTCTTCCTCTATACCCAGGAACTCGTGCCCGTGCTTTTCGCACCAGCCGGGGATGTCCTCGAGCGCGCCGTCGTAATCGGTCAATATCTCCAGCACTTGTCCCGGTTCGATCTCCTTGATCATCTCATCAAGCTTCAGCAGGTGCATCGGGCACATCATGTACACGACGTCCGTGGTGACGTCGGCCTCTATGCCCTCTACGAACTTCAGTGTCATGCCCCGGCTTCCTTTTCCGTCGGCGTGCGGTCCTTGCGGGCGGCCAGCTTGAGCTGGTCCTCTTCCTTGAGGAGGTCGTCCAGTGTGATGGTGCCGAGGAATCCTTCTATCTTCTCGCCCAGCGAGCGCCACAGCATGTGCGTCACGCACGAGTCCACCCGTGAGCATCCCTCAAGCGGGTCCATGCACGAGGTGATGGCCACGGGGCCCTCCAGTTCCTTCAGTATGGAGCCGATGCTGATCATAGAGGGGCTCCGGGAGAGCAGGTACCCGCCTCCCGGGCCTTTTACGCTGTGTATCAGGCCCCCTTTGCGCAGCTTGTTCAGTATCTGCTCCAGATACGCCACCGATACCTCCTGCCGCTCGGATATCTCGCGGATATTGATCGGCTGTTCCGGGTATCCCCTGGCGATCTCGAACATGGCACGCACTCCGTACTGCCCTTTTGTCGATAATCTCAGCATATATAAAGATTATAAATACTTGAGCTGGATTGTCAAGTATTGTAGATGTGTCGCTGTGCTGTTTGGTACGGTAGCAGGTAAATGAATACTATCTGGATGGTTTTACGGTGACGGTTGTTCCCGGCAACAGGCTGAGATTGCTCGATGCATCTCCCTGGTTTATAAAGATTTCCAGGTATCCATCGCTGTTGACCAGTGCATGGGGTGATTCGTCCCCGGCGGCCGCGTAATGGGTGATGATATCCACTTGGCCTTTTTTGACCTCTACGGTCAGGTTTTCGGGCGGGCCGAGCTTCGCGATTTCCTCCCCCCCGATATTGGTTATGGCGTTGCCGAAGATGTCGATATGGACCACTTCTCCGTGGATGGAGCTTTTCTTCATCACAGGTTCGGGCAGATCCAGACAGACCGGATCGGTTATCTGAGAGCCCATGTCGCTGGCCAGTTCTCCCAGCGACAGGAGTCCGGCCACAGGGGCGAACAGGTCACGCCCGTGGAATGTTCCATGAGCGCCTTTCAGCGCGAAGCGTTCCTGGTCGATGCACGTTGCGCGGTAATCGTTGAGATCACGGATGATGCCGGTAAAAATGCCGTTGTCGGGTCCCACGAAGAAATTTCCCCCTGCCTCTATGATGAGCGGTCNNGACACCGGGATCTACAACACCTACATGAATGGAGCCCCTCGGGAAATACCGGTGGCTTTCGGACAGGACCGAAGCCGCCCGTTTTATATCGTGGCGGGGGATGCCATGGGTAAGGTCCACAATGCCCACTGCGGGGTTGATCTTCAGGATCACACCCTTCATCTGTCCCATGAAGTGGTCCTGAAGTCCGAAATCAGTGGTCAGGGTTATCAGTGACGACCGCGCCGATGAGTTCATTGACATCCTCGATATTGTTTTTTTCCATATAGGTTCTTATGCCGTTCACCACATCCACCGCCGCCGAAGGCGTAACGAAATTTGCCGTGCCCACGGCGACCGCCGTTGCCCCGGCGAGCAGGAACTCCACCGCGTCTGGGCCGCTCATGATGCCGCCCATGCCGATGACGGGTATGTTCACGGCCTGTGCCACCTGCCAGACCATGCGGACTGCCACGGGCTTTATGGCAGGGCCCGAGAGGCCGCCGATGATATTGGCCAGCACCGGTCGGCGGGTATTGAGGTCTATGGCCATGCCCGGCAGGGTGTTGATAAGCGATATGGCGTCCGCCCCCGCTTCCTCGGAGGCGCGTGCCGGAACGGTGATGTCCGTGACGCTCGGGGAGAGCTTGACGATGAGGGTCGCGTTCTTTACTTCCTTCCGCACCTTTGACACGAGGCGACCGAGCATGCGCGGGTCGGCGCAAAACGCGATGCCTCCCTTTTTCACGTTGGGGCAGGAGACATTGAGTTCGATGGCGTCAATGCCCGCCTCGTCCAGGGCCTTTGCTATCCTGACGTATTCTCCGGGCGTGTTGCCCAGCACATTGGCGATGGCACGGGTATCGAACTGCCGTATGAAGGGAAGTTTGTCCTTGATGAACTTTTTCAGCCCCACGTTCTGGAGCCCGATGGCGTTGAGCATCCCGCACGGGGTCTCATAGATGCGGGGGGGCGGGTTGCCGGGCATGGGTTTCAGGGAGATGCCCTTCATCATGACCGCGCCCAGTTCTCCGAGGTCGTAGAACTCTGCGAACTCCTCACCGTAACCGAAGGTGCCCGATGCGGTCATAACCGGGTTTTTCAGTTCGAGGCTGCCTATTTTTACTTTCAGGTTCATGGCGTTCTCAGTAGATCAGTTCCTCAAGGGTGAACACGGGTCCTTCCTTGCAGACCCGGCGATAGCCCTTTTGTGTGTTCACCACGCATCCCATGCAGGCCCCGATACCGCAGGCCATGTATTCCTCAAGCGATGCCCACCCCTTGATGTCCAGAGATGCGGCAAACTCCTTTGCCGCGCGTATCATGGGCTTCGGGCCGCAAACGTAGAGGCGCGTTTTGCTGTCCGGGGACAGACGCTTCAGAGCGTCGATAACCGTGCCTTTTTCCCCCTGAGAGCCATCGTCAGTGGCGATGACGAGTTCGGCGGCCAGCGATCCAAGCTCATCAAGGAACATCAGTTCCTCCCTGCCCCGCGCGCCGTAGATGACCGTGCATTTTCCCTCATGTGCCTCCACGAACGGGAAGACCGATGCCATGCCGATGCCACCGGTGACCACGACGGGGCGCGAGCCCCTCGGCGGGGAGGGATAGGTGTTGCCCAGCGGCCCGACGACCTCGATGGAGGCTCCGGCGGGGGTCTCTGCCAGCACGCGGGTGCCTTTTCCAACGACCCGGTAGAGTACCTGGACGTTCAGACCATCCCTGTGGAAAAAACAGAACGGTCTTTTCAGGAGCGGTTCGGTGGAACTTCCGGTGCCCAGCATGTAGAACTGGCCCGGGAGGGGGTGCTGTGTCCCCTCGGGCTGCTCAAGGCTCAAAAGCCGATGGTGTTCGTTTACGGGTTCGTTCGAGACAATGCGTGCCCTGAAACTCCGGGAGCCCGTTACTTCAGAGGCGCTTGTTTTTTCTCTGGGTTTGCCCATGGCGGGAGGCGGAATATCAGAACGCCTCGAAGGAAATGGTCACGACCTCGTACTCGAAGGTCCCGGCCGGGACCCTGATGGTCACCTCGTCCCCTTCGGCTTTGCCGATGAGGGCCTTGCCCACGGGCGAGTCGATGGATATCTTCCCGTTCTTGGCATCGGCTTCTTCTGACCCTACAATGGTATAGATCTTCTCCTCGTCGGTCTCTATGTCCATGAGGGTCACGGTGGCGCCGAAGGCGACCTTGTCGTGATTGATACTCGAGGGGTCGATCACGTTTGCGCGCGCAATCTTGTCCTGGAGTTCCTGGATGCGCCCTTCGATGAATCCCTGCTGCTCTTTGGCGGCATGGTATTCGGCGTTTTCCGAGAGGTCCCCGTGAGCCCTGGCCTCGGCGATGGCCTGTACGTTCTCGGGCCGGGCCACCTTCAGCAGGTGGGCAAGCTCGGTCTTCATCTTTTCAAAACCGGCCGGTGTTATGGGTATCTTCTGCATAACGGCTTTCGATCCTCCTTGTTGCATGCATCATTACAGTAATGATGCCGGTAAAATATACTCTACCATGTATCCCGGAGTTTTTAAAAGCCGCTCTGCGGCCCAGATGGGCCCCCTGTGAGCCGGTACTTTTAACCATGTTATAATTGTAAATCAATTACTGTAATAAGGGGAGGCAGGCCGCTTCCGGGAAATACTGTGTAAACGTGCCGGGTATTTTCCGCCCTGCCAAGGAGGCGAGAAATGTTCCGTACCATATTGAAGGTGTTGATAATTGCCGTGGCCTTTTCCGTTGCCGCCTGTTCGGGTGAGTTCGGCGATACGACGGATGTCAGCAGCAACGACCCGTCGTTCTCGGGCGGCACGATTGCCCTGAGCGTGGCCGAGCGCGTGACGGTCGTTGACGCAAAAACCACATCCATGGGGACCTCCTCGGTCTCCGCCAGTGAGATACAGGCACTGAATGCCGACTTCGGTTCGCTTGCGGAATATTATTACATCCCCAGCGGCACGCCGTTCTATACGGATGAGGCCGAGGTGTATGTGAATGAGAAATCGGCCGACATGTTTCAGACCGTCAACGAGGTGCTCTGCGCCCTTGAGAACACCGCATACAAGGAAATGATGAACCAGGGCCGCTACGTGGCCATGGTGCCCAACCAGTGCAACCAGAGTTCCGGCTCAGAGAACGAGAACGTTGAGTACATGGAATGGGTGGTGGACTCACACCGGGCGGACGGAACCTCTCCCCATATAATCGATGTCTGGTTTCAGTTCGACGACGACCCGGACGAGCTTGCCAAGATAGAGCTTAAGGCCGTGATCACCGAGTCCAGGAGCGCCAGCAATCCTTTCGGCATCTTCCGCGTCGATTACGCCCTTTACTTTGGTCCCTCAGAGGCAGCGCTTGAGCTTTACATGAAGTTCTTCATGCGCACCTATCGCGACGAGGCCACGGGAAAAGTGCTGCTTGATTTTGCCATGACCGCCCCGGGAAGCAGGTCGCAGCTTGCGGTCATGGACCGGGGCGAGGACAATCTTTCCGGAAGCGGCAGCGTTCTGGAGGTCGATTACGTTTATAACACGACGACCATCGATGCCTCCGAACAGTACAATTTCGCCTTCAANNCAGGACATTGTCAACTCGTCGATAATCGGAAACTCCTGTTACTTCAGGAACTCTTTTAACGAGGAGGTCTGGAGCTACGGCCTCTACGATGTGAACGGCGACCGGTTCGAACTCGATACCGGATTCCCCATCCGCTATATATACAATGGCGCGGACCAGTACGGGTATATCAGCTACTGGGGGCTTTCGCTCTACGACGACAACGCACCGCTTGTGAGCGGCGACACCCTGTTCCGGGATGACGCGTCCCCCGCTTCCGGTACCGAATACGAGCTGCTCCTGGCGCGCGGCAAGCTGACCAAGCACTATACGCTGCTGAAGACCCTCAGCGATTTTCTGAACATGAAGCTCGAGTATGAGTACTGGGACTATGCGGCATGGCAGTGGGACCGCGTTCAGCTTCAGTGGGACGGCTCGACCTTTAACAAAGTGGGTGTCTTCAACTACTCCACCTATACGTTTGACCCTGTCACGCCCGCTCCCTTCGACCTGTCGGCCCTTACGGAGACCACACTGAATCTCTATAGCAAGCAGGCGGGCAATATGCAGATGCCCCTGACGGGATGTCAGCCATATCAAGTACAGACCCCCAACGGCCTCTATACTTATCAGGACTGCTCCAGCCCGGGAGTTGACGGCGCCGCTACCATAAAGATGAGGCAGGCCGCCACAGTGAAGCCCACCGACACCGCAGCCATGGCCGACCTGGCAAACGGGCTCCTGTGCTTCAGATACTGCCCCGACGGTTCACAGGTGCAGTCGTTCACCCAACCGTACTATCACTACGATAGCACGTACGAGGCCGGCTATCCGTTGCTGTTCCAGGAAGGGACCGACCCCTCCCTGGGTGTCGTGAACGCGGTCACCTACAGCTTCGACCCGGCGACCATGCTGCTTCGGGACGAGAGCGACTCCCTTGATGTGGTGTTCGGCACGCCTCCGGACAACAATTACTATTACCTCAATTACGGCACCGGTCCCCTGATAGCCAATACACCATCGAATAAATTAGGACTGGCATGCGATACCGATCCGAACTCCACGTGCGCCGACAAGGCAGATACCGTGCCCGTGTACTATACGTGGCAGACAGGTTCGTCATCCGGATATCATCTGGCGCTGCTCAGGGTGCCGGGCACGTCGAACTATTTCATCTTTGACGAGCCGCTTCCCATGTCCTATACCCACAAGGGCAGCGGTGAATATTACGGACAGACCTTCTCGCTCACCTATTACGGATTCCATCAGTGGTTGTCGGGCATTCCCTCGAAATGCGTGGACCCCGACACCTGGGACGAGATAGTGACCAACGACTGTTACGGCGCGGGCGGACGTCAGGTGAACGCATTCAATATCCCCTTTGGGGGCAAGCTGGCATACACACAGGAGAGTGGCGCGCAGAACGAGTACTTTGCCAAGGCGCTTTCCAAGGAGCAGTACATGCTGAAGCTTGACGACACAACGCCGTGCAATATCATTACGGTGCAGTCCTATACCCTGCCCGATCCGGACACCGGATGGCAGGACCCCTCCCTGGGGCCCACCCCCGTTATCAGCGCCGCCCCGGCGGTCGTGGACGGGGAACTCCAGACATCAGGACTGTAACAGCAACCGAAACGAAAAGGCCGCCCCTCAGGGGCGGCCTTTTTTGTATGAGGTCCGTCCGGGGACTCATCATGAAGTTTTCTGCGCTGAGATGCTAAGGTCCGCGAAAGTGGTTTAATTCCGGCAGGTTCCGGGCTTTATCCGGGATGAACTGGCAAATAAAGGGACTTTCCCTTACTCAAAGGTGTAAGCCCGATGGTATAATAAACAACATGCACAATATACATTTCCGGGGGTATCGGTATGTTCATTAAACGGTTTATAAGCATTATGGCTCTGCTGGGGCTTGTCCTTCTGGCTTCGTGCTCCGAAGGGCTCAACGATTCCACCAGTGTCACCAGCAACTCCGAATCTTTCGCTTCCGGCGCGCTTGCCCTGAGCGTGGCCGAACGCGTCACGGTGGTGGACGCCAAGGGCGCCCTGGGTGAATCGGCGTCGGCATCGTCGGCAGAGGCCGGGGAGCAGAAGTTTACGGCGGAACTGGCCCCCTACGACGTGCCGGGCGGGACACCTTATTACACGGACATTACCCGGGTGTGGGTGTCGGAGCGTTCTGCCGAGGTCTTCGATTCGGTCAACTCCATCCTGTGTTTTCTTTCGAGCCTGCAGTACGAGGCCATGATGAACCGGGGCGACTATGTGGCCCAGCTGGACATGAGCCGCTGCGAGGACCAGACGGACGCTTCGGGAAGGCTGAACGAGGGCGGCAGTTCCTCTTCGAGCACCCATCCCAACTATACCCGCTGGGTCATCAATTCTTCGCGTGCCGACTCGTCATCGCCGCATATCGTGAAGGCCTGGGTGGAAATGAACGACGAATTCGGCCAGCCAGCCGGTCTTATATTTGTGCTGGTCACGATCACCGAAGCAAAGAGCGAGTCCAATCCCCTGGGCATCTTCCGCCTGGATTACGGCGGCCATATGTACCTGCCCGACGGGACCCTGGATACCAGCACATGGTCTATGCGCGGTTTTATCGAGACGCGGCGCGACCCGGTAACAGATGAAGTGCTCCTGTACTACGCGACAGACGAGGAGCATAACGCCAACGAGATTCGCAGGAGCAAGGCCGTCCTGAACCGGGACGAGGTCCTGGGGACCGGCGAGGGAAGCGTCTATGCCTATGCCGAGAATCCCGGCGAACCCGTCGAGGAGGACAACTTCGATTTTTACTACAACGACACCCATTTCCTGAGGGGCATATACAATACTTCGACAACGCTCTATGACGACAGCTCATGCTATTCGCGCTATTTCTTTGACGAAGTGGCCCACAAGTACGGCCTGTACAATTCCACGGGGCAGCGTGTGGAGCACAATTCCGGAATGCCGCTGCTCTATAACGACGGCATCGATGACTACTACGGCTGGATCAGTTACTACGGCCTGTGGTTCCCTGACCAGGTATCCATTACCAACGGCACACCGGTTCAGGGTGTGGATTTCGATACTGCCGGTAATCTGGTGCTTACCCCCTATGAGGTGTTCACTTCCGGTGGGCGGCTGATCAAGTACACACGGGGGACCGTGACCCTGGGCGAGATACGCAACGTTCCCATGAACTGGGGCGGAGAACTCTACACGGGCGCCGGGTTCAATAACTACATTGCCATATGGAACGGGTCGTCCGCCCAGTTCGAGGCCACCGCCATCGTGGACTACGACGCCGGGACCACCCTGCCGATTGCCTATGCCCCCATAGACCTGACGAACTACGATAATATCACCTTCTGGTCAGACAGCCTGGGCGGCTACGTGAGGGTGGACCTGATGGCCCCTACTGGAGGCACCATCACCCCGGATAACTCGACCACAGCCATAACGTACAATGTGGAGGTGGTCTACCCGGGCACTGAGGACCCCGCCCTTGGCACCAATGGGCTGTTGTGCTTCGAGAACTGTCCCAATGCGACCCCGGACGTTCTGAACAGTGCGTCGCCCATGTATCCGGCCAGCACCGACTGGAGCCTGAGCTATCAGATGGATGTGCTCACGTCGCCTCCGGGTGTCGTGAATGCAATTACCTACAGCTTCGATACGGCCCGGATGCAGCTGGTTGACGACACCAGTGCTCTCGATGTGGTGCTGGATGAGCCAAGCCCGGTTACCGGGGGCAGCCTCGGGACAGGCCCGATGATAATCAACACACCGGCGAACATTGCCAGTCTGGAATGCAGCACAGGCTCCCCTCATCTCTGCGCCTGGAAGCTCTGGGACAACACTCCCACGTTCTACGTATGGGAGACCGGCCCTGACACGTGGAGCAGGCTCAGCGCGCTCAGGTATCCCGCGACCAGCAATTTCGTGCAGTTCGACCCGCCGATCAAGGTGGAATACACCCATAACGACCCGGAAAGCCAGTACTTCGGCTCGAAGTTTTTCCTGGAATACGGCGGGTTCGGCGACCTCTGGGGTATTCCCGGCGAGTGCGTGGACCCGGAAACCGGCGAGACAACAGCGTGCGGGGAGAACAGCTGGTGGACCCCGTCCTTCAGTGTCCCGACCGGGACCGAGCTGATCAACGTGGAGACTGACGAGCCGTACCTTGCAAAGGCCCTGGAGAAGGAGCAGAAGATGAAGAAGACCTCGACTAATCTGCCATGTGATACGTTTACCTTGATGCATTATACCTTGCCCGATATCACCCAGTGGGAGGAACCCCTCATCGGGCCCATGCCCGATGTAACGGCTCCTCCGAAGGTCATCGACGGAGAGCTTCAGGGCAGATAGCGCGTAATCTCGAAAAAAAGGCCCCCTCGAAAGAGGGGGCCTTTTTCATTTACTTAACGGGAGTGCATCTTACAGGGGAGGTTTTTTCTTCTTCTCGGCGTACATGGACCTGTCGGCCTGTATGAGCAGTTGGTCCAGAGTGGCGGGGACTGACGGGTCATAACAGGCTATGCCAGTGCTTACCGAGAGTTCGAACTGGCTCTCTCCCCTGGAGTTCTCAAGCTCTATATTCTCTTCGAGCCGGTTGGTTACGGTGGCGATATCCCCTTCATCCCCTTCAACCGGAAAGACCACGAACTCATCGCCCCCGATGCGCGCGATGATGTCCGAGTTCCGGTAGGTATCACGCAGTATCATGCCCAGCTTTATCAGGGCCCGGTCCCCCTCGGCATGCCCCAGCGTGTCGTTGATGAGCTTCAGGTAGTCCAGGTCCACGTAGAGCATGTAGACCTTCCGTCCCACACGGTTGGCCATTTTCAACTGCTGGTCGGCCAGGGTGATGAACCCCCGGCGATTGAACAGGCCCGTAAGATCGTCGGTAAAGGTAATATGCCGTAGTTCCTGCTCCAGCTGTTTCATGGGAGTGATGTTCTTCGATATGACGCTTACGGCCCTGACCGTGCCGTCCTTGCTTTTGACGGGACTCATGGTCTGCAGAAAGAAGCTGGCGTCCCGTTCGCTCTGATAATCATACTGCGAGGATTCGCCCGTGTCGAACACCTGGTCGATAACACTGGTGAACCATTGTGTCTGTCTCTCGGAGTGAAAGTCGGCGTAATGGCGGCCTTCGTAGTTGCCTTCCGTGAGCCCGAGTCGCTTCTGGTGTTTGGCGTTTATGAAGATATAGCGCTTGTCGCGGTCCACGACGTATATGGAATCATCGGTGCTCTCAACGAGCGAGCGGTATTTGTCCTCGCTCTCCATGAGGTTCTTCTGCACCTTCATGCGCACGGATATCTCGTCCTCGAGTTCCGATGAACGCAACACCAGTTCCTCGTTGAACTTATTCAGTACCCCCTCTTTATCAATAAGCCGCTGAACGGTGGCCTTCGTGAGCATGAGAACGATGATCACAAAGCACGCCCCTCCCAGGAACACGCTGCCCGTAAGCAGTTCCGTGTGAAACGGGACGCCAAGGGCAGTGATGTACAGAAAGGCGCAGTAGCCAAGGATGAAGAAGAACAGCAGCCCGATCAGTACCGCCCAACTGCTGCGCAGGTCGGGGGGGACCGCCCGCCTGGTGCCCAGCCCGATGGCTATGGAAAGCCCCAGAAGCAGTATTCCGACCACAAGCTGGATTATGGTTATGATCTCAGGTGTCTGCATAATACGTATATTATGACGCAAACAGAACGATTTTCAAAGGAAATTTACCAGCGCCCCGGGTTTGCCTTTTCATAATCCCCCTGAACTGTTAGGCTGTAGGTATGAAGGAGCGTGTGCGGTTGCTGGGTGCCGTCTGGATGCTGGGCGGCATTGCAGGTCTGGTGGTGTTCACCCTGAGGGGGCTCGACACCTTTTCGCGGCCCGAGTTCCTGTGGAAGGGCGTGCGTGACGCCGGGTTCCTGGGAAGCATGCTCCCGGTGTTCTTCTATTTCACCATCAGCGCGCTGGGAGGCTGGGGAGTCGTAAGCGGGCGGAACTGGGGACGGCTTACGGTGCTCTCGGTCGCTCCGTTCCTGCTCATCTACTGCGCGCTCTTCCTGATGACCGTATGGACCGGCTACGGCGCGTTCACCTTCGTGCTGGCCTGGGCCTTCGGCGCCTTTGCACTCTATACGCTGGGCACGCTCCTGTTCAGATGGGAGGGGAGGGAGAGGATAGAGCAGATGTGAGGGTTGCCTGTCCCTGCTCCTACTCTCCTGGATAGCCGCTTACCACTGACATCACCTCGACACAACGATATCCGGCACCCGTGCCCTCAGGTCCGCTATAAATTGTTCATAATCGCCTATATCTTTTCTTTTGATGGTGATATGAGCGCCATGCCAGAGTGTTTCCTTTTCGATGAACACGTACTCATTACCCCTTGAGTCTCTGGTGATGGTCACGGATTTGAGCTGACCCCATGGAGTAAAGGTGCGCAGGTAAGTTACTCCCTTTGGAGATAACTTTATTATGGGAAAGAAGACCTCACGAGTGGAAAAGATTACTATGAACAGGAAGAACAGCAGATGTATGTAATAAAATGAGTCCTTCTCCACATTAACCCTCCAGAAAACACTGTAGACAAAAGCCGGTGTCAGAATCAGAAAGAATGCGATAATGCTGTATCTGCACTTTTTGGGAGCATAGTATTTTCTGGTCTCGGTCCCCATCGGAAATTCCCCCTGCAAGCGATTAATAATTATAAACCACTCTGAGGTGTTGCTGCTGTGAGTACGCTGGGGAAGTGACGGAGCTTCCTCTTCCCTCCCAACAGACATCCCGCCCCCCGTTCTGGTAAACTCTCTCCATGGACCTCTATCTCATCGACGGGAACTCGTATGTCTACCGGGCGTTCTTCGCCATCCGGGGGCTCACGGACAGCTCCGGCAGGCCCACCAACGCGGTCTTCGGGTTCACGAACATGCTGTTGAAGATCATGCGTGAGCGCGAGCCGGGTGCCGTCATTTGCGCCTTCGACACCCCGCACCCCACCGCGCGGCACGAGCTGTTCGAGGACTACAAGGCCCACCGGCCCGACACTCCCGACGACCTTATCTCGCAGATGCCGCTGGTCAAGGACATGGTGCGCGCCTTCGGTATCCCGCTCTTCGAGGTGCCCGGCTACGAGGCGGACGACGTGCTTGCCACCCTGGCCGAGCGCGGGGCGAAGGAGGGGATGAACGTCTACATCGTGACCTCGGACAAGGACATGCTCCAGCTGGTGGGCGGCCCTGTGAAGGTCTACGATCCCATGAAGGACATCGAGTACGACGAGGCCGCCGTGGAGGAGCGCTTCAGCGTGCCGCCCTCGCGGGTGGTGGAGTACATGGCCCTTGTAGGCGATGCTTCGGACAACATCCCCGGTGTCAAGGGTGTAGGGGAGAAGACCGCCAAGGCGCTGCTGGCTCAGTTCAAGAGCCTCGAAGACCTCATGGAGCACGCCGACACTATCGAAAAACCCCGCCTGAAAAAGCTCATCTCCGAGGGCGTGGAAAACATAAAGCTCAGCCGCCAGCTGGCGGAGATCCAAAAGGACGTCCCTCTGGAGGACGCGGAGGGGGCCCTGCGCCCACCCGCGCCGGACAACGAAAAGCTCTTCGGGATGTTCCGCGACCTGGGGTTTACCTCGCTGATGAAGCTTATCCCCGGAGAGAGCGCCCCGGCGGCAAAGCCCGCCGAGTGCCGCGCCGTGCTGGACCTGGACACGCTGGGCTCGGTGCTTTCTGCGGTAAAGGACGCCGTGGCCTTCGACACCGAGGCCACCGGGCGCGACGCCATGCGCGACGCCCTTGTGGGATTCTCCCTGTTCACCGGAGAGGGCACGGCTGACTATGTGCCGCTTTCGCACCGATACATCGGCGCGCCCGAACAGGTGAACCCCGCACAGGCCATGGACGCCCTGCGTCCGGTTATGGAGGACGAGTCCGTTGCCAAGGTGGGCCATAACCTCAAGTTCGATATCCTCATGCTCCGCAAGGAAGGCGTTGAGGTGCGCGGCCCGCTCCATGACACCATGATCGCCTCGTACCTGCTCACCCCCCAGAAGGCCGCCCATTCCCTTGAGGCCGCGGCGCTTGAGCACCTGGGGCGCAAAAAGACCCCGTTCAAGGAGGTTGCCGGAAAAGACACCTTCGATATGGTCGAGCTTGACCGTGCCACGCCCTATGCCGCGCAGGACGCGGAGCTTGCCTGGGGCCTCCGCGACGTGCTCTTTCCGCGCCTTCGCGAAGAAGGGCTTGAGGAGATTTATCTCACCATGGAGATGCCGCTTATTTCCGTGCTTGCCCGCATGGAGGCCGTGGGGATGAAGCTCGACGTGGAGAAGTTCTCCGATGTGAGCAAGGAGCTTGAGCGCGGGCTGGACTCCATCGGCCAGCGGATATTCTTCCTGGCCGGGGAGGAGTTCAACATCAACTCGCCCAAACAGCTGGCGAAGGTGCTCTTTGAGAACATGGGGCTCAAGCCCGGCAAGAAGAAAAAGACCGGGTACTCCACCGACCAGAGCGTGCTTGAGGAACTGGCCCGCGAGCACGAGCTGCCGCAGGAGATACTGAACTGGCGGAGCCTCTCGAAACTGAAGAACACTTATGCCGACGTGCTGCCGCGCCTGATAAATCCCGCCACCGGGCGGCTGCACACCTCGTTCAACCAGACGGTCACGGCCACCGGTCGGCTTTCAAGCAGCGACCCCAACCTCCAGAACATTCCCATACGGGGCGAGTGGGGGCCGCGCATCCGCGAGGCGTTCGTTGCTGACGAGGGTTCGGTCATCATTTCCGCCGACTACTCGCAGATAGAGCTGCGCATCCTTGCTCATTTGAGCGAGGACGAGACCCTGGTGGACGCTTTCCTCAATGATATCGATGTGCATTCGCGCACCGCATCGGAGATATTCGATGTGCCTCTGGAAGAGGTCACCTCCGAGCAGCGACGCGTGGCAAAGACCGTGAACTTCGGCGTCATCTACGGGCAGACACCCTTTGGGCTTTCTGCGAGCCTGGGTATTCCCCGATGGGAAGCGGAGCAGTACATAACCAATTATTTTGTCCGCCATCCCGGCGTCCAGAGCTATCAGACGGACGTGCTGGCACGTGCGACCCGGGAGGGCTATGTACAGACTATGTTCGGCAGGAAGCGCCCGCTGCCCGAGCTGCAGAGCAAGGCCCATAACATGCGGCAGCTTGGCGAGCGCATGGCCGTGAACACGCCCATACAGGGCACGGCGGCGGACATCATCAAACTGGCGATGATACGCCTGGACCGTATGCTGGAAAAAAAGGGGCTTGCCACCCGGATGCTCCTTCAGGTGCACGACGAACTGGTGCTCGAGGCCCCGCGCGGGGAGGCCGAACAGGCCTCAGCGCTTATCCGTGAGGCAATGGAGGAGGCGGCGGAGCTGCGTGTGCCGCTCAAGGTGGACCTTGGCACGGGCGCTAACTGGGCCGAGGCGCACTGATCCCGAAAAATGTTTCTTGTGTATACTTCTTCGGTATGCTATACAATTAGTGTATAGTGTATGATGATCTCCGGGGAGGCACCCGCATGAAGAAGAGTGAACTACAGAATATGACCGTGGCCGAACTCCGCACCCTTGCCCGAAAAAAGGGAGTGGCGATCACCTTGCGGCTGAAGGCCGATATCGTGGACGAGGTCCAGAGGGGACTTCGCAGGCTTGAGGCCGCCGCGAAACGGAAAAAGGCCGCCCCGAAGAAGGTAAAGAAAACCTCTCCGAAAACCGCAAGACCGGCCATGAAGTCCAGAGTCCCCACGAAGAAGGAGGCCCTTGGCCTTATGAAGCGCGACCTTGAGGTGATGACGGTTTCCGCACTTCGTGAGACCGCGAAAAAGCTCGGACTCAGAAGCTCTTTTTCGAAAAAGGACGAACTGGTCTCCGACCTCGCCCTCGGGCTCCGCAGGCTCAGGGCCGAGGCGAAAAAAGCGGTCGCTAAGGCAGCCCCGAAGACCTTGAAGAAATCTGCTCCGAAGACTGCCCCCAAGGCCGCAAAGAAGGCGAC
>JABAHP010002470.1_pt5 | contig 16988 bp, 17 predicted proteins | sample 7062081 | NCBI WGS metagenome assembly JABAHP01 (sample SAMN14534357, study PRJNA622989) | marine sediment metagenome | biome: marine biome [ENVO:00000428]; feature: marine pelagic biome [ENVO:01000023]; material: deep marine sediment [ENVO:00002113] | place: India: Gulf of Kutch | collected...
AAAAATATAATCGTGCTGGATCATCTTCAGAATTCAACTAATGAAAAAGCCGATATAATTCTTCCAACGGCCACATATGCCGAGGGTGATGGAATATTGATAAATAACGAGGGCAGGGCCCAGCGATTTTTCCGGGCTTTGAATCCTGATCCCATACTTCAGGAAAGCTGGAGATGGATTCGAGATATTATGATAGCAGGCGGAGATGAAAACGCCAAAGCATGGAAAGCGCTTGATGATATATGTGATGCTGTCTTAAATAGCCTTGAAGGAATTAATCCGAAGATTGAAATCGCGCCCTCGGCAAATTTCAGGATTCATGATCAGAAAATCCCGCGGGCGCCTATGAGATACAGCGGGCGCACTGCGATGTATGCCGATGAAAGCGTGCATGAGCCCGAGCCGCCCGATGATCCCGATTCGCCGATGTCTTTCTCGATGGAGGGTTTCAAAGGGCAAAGACCTTCATCTTTGATCTCGTTCTTCTGGGCGCCGGGATGGAACTCGGTTCAATCTGTGGCCAAATACCAGCAGGAGGTTGCGGGTGAAATTAAGGGTGGCGATTCGGGTGTAAGTCTGATCGAACCCGAATCAGATGCAAAGAGCAAATATTTCAATAACATTCCAGATACCTTTAAGCCTCGCGGGGAGGAGTTCTATATCGTGCCTCTTTATCATATTTATGGCAGCGAGGAGTTGAGTAATCAAGCAGAGGCTGTCTCGGAGCGTATACCCGAGGCTTATCTGGCATTGAATAAAAAGAGCGCCGAGAAACTTGCTGTGAGCTCGAGAGATAATGTGAAATTGATTATAAAAAACAGTGAACTCAGTTTGGCGGTGAAAATTATAAACAGCCTGCCGGATAATATCGCCGGTCTTCCGGTCGGTTTGCCGGGTATGCAGCACTTTGATCTGCCGTTTTTCGGAAAAATAACGAAGTGATATGATTAATTTAGACTGGTCAGCATTAGCAGCAATTGGAGTTCTTCTGGGCGTGTTTACATTAGCGCCGGGGCTTATATGGCTCGAACGCCGTCTGCTGGCCCTGTGGCAGGATCGTTATGGTCCCAATCGAGTGGGCCCATTTGGAATATTCCAGGTGATTGCAGATATGATCAAGATATTTTTCAAGGAAGACTGGATTCCGCCATTTGCAGACAAGTTTGTATTTTTTATTGCCCCGGGAATAATTATGTTGACGGTCCTGATGTCATTTGCTGTAATCCCGGTTGCGCCGGGAATAGGGGTGATGGATATCAATGTCGGAGTGTTGTTTTTCCTGGCGATGTCGTCCCTGGGCGCATATAGCGTGGTTTTGGGGGGATGGTCATCGAATAACAAATATTCACTCTTAGGCGGATTGAGAGCTGCCTCGCAGATGATCAGCTACGAAGTATTTATGGGGTTGTCTCTCCTGGGCGTGGTGGCCATGGCCGGTTCGTTTAATTTGAGAGAGATAGTAAATGCTCAGGCTGGTATGTGGAATATCGTGCCGCAGTTTTTCGGATTTGTAGTCTTTACAGTAGCAGGCCTAGCCGAAATGCATCGACTTCCGTTTGATATACCCGAGGCGGAAAGTGAACTTGTGGCAGGTTTCCACTCCGAGTATTCAGGGATGAAGTTCGGTATGTTCTTTGTGGGAGAGTATATCGGTATCGTATTGATATCCGCAGTAATAACGACATTCTTCCTTGGTGGATGGATGGGACCGTTTTTACCGCCAATAATCTGGTTCTTCATAAAATTATTTGCGTTTATCTGTTTCTTTATATTGCTGAGAGCCTCGCTTCCACGTCCCCGCTTTGATCAGCTTATGTCATGGGGATGGAAACTGATGCTTCCTCTGGCGATTTTGAATCTTGTTGTAACGGGGGCGGTGCTGCTTGCTGTTCAATAGAAACATTGAGAAGAATATATGATAAGTATTATAAAGACAATCTGGACAATTATTCTGCACATGTTTCGCAAGCGCGAGACTGTCCAATATCCGGACGAAAAGGTGAAGCTTCGTCCGAGGTATCGTGGTCGCATAATTCTCTCGCGGGATCCTGACGGCGAGGAGCGATGTGTGGCCTGTTATCTATGTTCGGCTGCGTGCCCGGTGGATTGTATTTCGCTGCAGGCAACCGAGGATGAGCATGGCCGGCGCTATCCTGAATTCTTCAGGATCAATTTCTCCCGCTGCATCTATTGCGGCCTTTGCGAGGAGGCTTGCCCGACCTATGCGATCCAGTTGACGCCTGATTTCGAGATGTCGGAGCCGGATCGTCCAAATCTGGTCTATGAAAAAGAAGATTTATTGGTTTCCGGTGAAGGTAAATATCTCGGCTACAATTTCTATAGAGTTGCCGGACTTAAAATAAAGGATAAGGATAAAGGTGAAGCGGAAAATGAAGATGAGCCAATTGATTTTAAGAAGCTTTTGCCCTGAAGGATTCAGGAAATGATTAATTAGACGATGGCGATAATTTTTTACATATCAGCGGCGGTTGCAATCATTTCAACGATAATGGTGATTACTCGTATGAATGCTGTTCACGCACTGCTTTATTTGATTGTCTCACTGCTTTCAGTTGCGGTGATCTTTTTCACACTGGGCGCTCCCTTTATAGGAGCTCTGGAAGTGATTATCTATGCCGGGGCAATTATGGTTCTGTTTGTGTTCGTGATGATGATGTTGAACATGGGCAAGCAGGCAGCGGAACAGGAACGCAATTGGGTCAATCCACGGATGTATGTCGGCCCTGCAATTCTGGCGGCTATTCTTGGTGTGGAGTTGATATATATGCTTACCAGCGGCTCCAATCGTGCTGCCGGTTTTGAGATGATCGGCCCCAAGGCGGTTGGAATCAGCCTGTATAGTTCTTACTTAATCGGCCTGGAACTGGCGGGCATGCTGCTCCTGGCCGGGCTGGTGGGAGCTTTTCACCTGGGACGCAAGGATGAAGATTGATTTTTGATTGAGGTATAAAAAGAGGAACGGCAAAGAAATTATGACTGCAATTCCAATGGAACACGGACTGCTTCTTGCGGCCATCCTGTTCATGCTGGGGCTGATCGGTCTCCTGGTGCGCAGGAACATCATCTTTATGCTGCTTTCAATTGAGATTATGCTCAATGCCGCCGGGCTGGCTTTTGTGGTCGCGGGTGCCAGATGGGCGCAGGTCGAGGGCCAGATCATGTTCATGTTTATACTGGCTATGGCTGCGGCTGAGGTGGCAGTTGGACTGGCATTGGTGCTTTTGATGTATCGGAAATTTAAAACGCTTGATTCCGATCAAGTGAGCAGGATGAGAGGATAAATGCTGAATTTACTGTGGCTGGTGCCGGCAATACCGTATTTCAGCTTCACCATTCTGGCTGTATTCGGCAAGCGCATGCCCAGGTCTGTATCCGGGCTTCTAGGAGTTGGTTCGGTCGGTATATCGGCAGTTATCTCTGTTCTGATCGGAATTCAGTTTATGTCCTCACCTCCTGCTGAAGGCTTCTTCCTGCAAAAATTATGGACATGGATCGGTGTCGGCAATTTCCAGCCGGAGATAGCATTTCATCTCGATGCCCTCTCTCTTCTGATGATGCTTGTCGTAACAATCGTCGGTTTCCTGATACATCTCTACTCCTGGGAGTTCATGGAGGAGGACGAAGGCTTCAGCCGATTCTTTGCATACATGAATCTTTTTATTGGCTCGATGCTGACCCTGGTTCTGGCCAATAATCTTGTACTCCTGTATCTCGGATGGGAGGGTGTGGGTTTGTGCAGTTATCTCTTGATCGGTTTCTGGTACAAAGATCCATATAACGGCGCAGCCGCACGAAAAGCATTTATCACCACCCGTATCGGTGATACCGCTCTGGCAATTGGATTATTCCTCCTGTTCTGGAATCTCGGGAGCCTGAATATCCAGGATATTTTAAATGGCGCTTCGATGCAATGGCAAACGGGCTCGGGAATTGCACTTGCAGTAGCGCTCCTGATCCTGGCCGGAGCGGTTGGAAAATCAGCCCAGCTGCCTTTGCAGGTGTGGCTTCCCGATGCTATGGCCGGTCCCTCGCCTGTCAGCGCACTGATCCACGCCGCGACTATGGTGACTGCTGGTGTCTATTTGATCGCACGCACGCATACTATTTTCGACCTGGCGCCGATTGCACAAACAGTAGTGGCAATCGTAGGGGCGGCGACATTGCTTATTGCAGGATTCAGCGCATTGAAACAGCATGATATAAAACGAGTGCTGGCCTATTCGACCATCAGCCAGATCGGTTATATGTTCCTCGCGCTCGGAGTCGGAGCATATTCGGCGGCGATGTTCCATTTTATGACCCATGCATTCTTCAAGGCCCTGCTCTTTCTTGGAGCCGGAGCATTGATAATGTGCCTCCATCATGAACACAACATGTTCAAGATGGGCGGCATGCGAAAACAGATGCCATTGACATTCTGGACATTTCTAATCGGAAGCAGCGCATTGGCGGCAGTGCCTTTAATAACCGCCGGATTTTACAGCAAAGATTTGATCTTGTGGCGCGCGTGGACGTCAGATTTCGGCAGTCCGCTTTTATGGCTGGCCGGGATTATCGGCGCTTTTATTACCGCAATCTATACGTTCCGCATGGTCTTTGTGACATTCTTCGGAGAATCCAGGATGCAGGCCGACAAAAAGCCCGGAGGAAGAATCAGTCTTCCGCTTGTGGTGCTGGCCATCCTGGCTTTGATAGGCGGATTCATTGAAATGCCGCATACACTGGGACATTTCGCTCCATTTTCCAAATTTATGCATTCCGTGCTTCCGGAAGTTCATGCAGAGCATTTCAGCATCAGTACTGAACTCCTGTTCCAGATAATAGCTGTGGTTATAACATTAGGCGGTATTTTCATTGCTTATATCTTCTATTACAGGAAGCCTGAGCTTTCTGGAAATATCGCAAGGTCCGGATTTGGTTCTGTGGTTGGCAAATTCTTCTATTCCGGATGGGGTTTTGACTGGCTCTACTACACATTTTTGGTTGGGCCGTTTGTGTGGATTGCCAGGATTAACAAGAATGATATTATCGATTTCATATATACGATTGTGGCAATGATCTGCCAGATCTGTAACTTCGTTTTTCGTCAGACGCAGAACGGTCGGGTTAGGTCGTATGCCGCCGGTATAGCGTTTGGCGCAATTGTAATTATAGCGATTGTGATGTTTACATGATTCTTGTTTGGCTTGTTGTAATACCGATGATCGCCGGGTTGCTGGCGTGGATATTTGGCAAGAGCAGTAATCTCTTTGCCAGATGGATTTCTGTACTTGGTATCGGCATCGACCTGGTTATTTCAGTTGTCCTATGGATTCAGCATTTTGCCGGGGTCGACCTGAGTCAGGCCGAAAGCTGGCTGGTACAGATTAAGGCTCCATGGATAACGGAGCTGGGGATCTCATTCCATCTGGCAATTGATGGCATCAGTCTGCTATTGATTATCCTGACCGCACTTCTGGGATTGATTTCGGTAATCATCTCATGGACCGAGATTCAAAGGCGAGTGGCCTTCTTCCATTTCAATATCATGTGGATTCTGGCCGGCATATTGGGTGTGTTTATGGCTATGGACCTCTTCCTGTTCTATTTCTTCTGGGAGATGATGCTGATTCCAATGTATTTCCTGATCGGCATCTGGGGCCATGAAAACAGAAGATATGCGGCCATAAAGTTTTTCATCTTCACACAGGCCAGTGGGCTTTTGATGCTGCTTTCGATTTTAGGACTATATTTCATTCATCACAGCCAGACCGGTGTCTATACATATAATTATTTTGATCTTCTCGGCACATCTCTCGGGGGCATTTCGAAATTCCTGATGCTGGGATTTTTTGTCGCTTTTGCGGTCAAACTGCCGGCCTTTCCATTCCATCCATGGCTTGCCGATGCACACACTGAGGCTCCCACAGCGGGCAGTGTGATCCTTGCCGGACTGCTCCTTAAGACCGGGGCATATGGTATCATCAGATTTGTGCTGCCGTTATTCCCGGAGGCCTCGGCGGAAATTGCCACTTTGGCGATGATCCTGGGCGTGATTTCAATTATTTATGGCGCCATACTGGCATTTGCCCAGACAGATTTGAAACGTCTGGTGGCGTATACCAGTGTAAGCCATATGGGATTTGTGCTTCTGGCTTTGTTTGCATTCAACGAGCAGGCCACTCAAGGCGCGATTATGCAGATGATCTGTCATGGTTTCAGCACCGGGGCGCTGTTTATTCTGGTGGGACGGTTGCAAGAGCTTATACATACACGTGACATGAGTCGCATGGGAGGATTATGGGATAATGTGCCCCGCATGTCAGGGATAGCCATGTTCTTTGCGTTGGCATCACTGGGACTGCCCGGGATCGGTAATTTCGTAGGTGAATTTCTGATACTCATAGGATCATTCCAGGCTAACAAGGTTCTGACCATCATCGCCGCCAGCGGTCTGGTATTCGCAGCAATATATTCACTCTGGATAATCCAGCAGGTATTTCATGGGGAGAAGCGCGAGGAATGGAAGTTCCCTGATCTGAGAGCAAGATTTATCGGAGTATTCGCTGTGATGATTATTATTCTCGTGGTGCTGGGTTTATACCCGAGGCCGGTGATCGATACGGTTAAGCCATCGATTGATAAAATGCAGAGAAATATGGAAGCAGGCATCAGTGTCGATCAGATAAATGCCGAGACAGCCTTTATGATATATGATGACGAGAAGATTCCCTATTATGAAGAGGCAGATTAATGGCAGCTGAAGATTTTACAGCCTTATTGCCACTGATAATCCTTGCCGGAGCTGCGCTTGTTGTTTTGCTTCAATCGGCTATAAAGCGTAGTCATATTACTGCTTTGCTTTTGACCTGCCTTGGTTTTGCAGCCGCTTTTGTAAGCATGTTTTATTCAGCCGAGGAGCTTCCACGACAGGTGACATCGCTTTTGATAATCGATCAATACGCTATCTTCTTCATGGGGCTTATCTTGTTTGCGGCATTTGCGGTGGCCATATTCGGATATAATTATCTCAACCTTTATTTGGAAAACCGAGAAGAATTTTATATAGTCTTGCTTCTGGCCTCTCTGGGATCATCAGTTCTGGTCGCCAGCAGCAATTTTATGTCATTTTTCCTCGGGCTGGAAATTCTGACAGTTTCACTATACGTGATGATTGGTTACATGCGTAAAAATCAATTCTCTCTTGAAGCCGGCATAAAATACCTGATACTGGCCGCGGCATCATCGGCTTTCCTTCTCTTCGGTATGGCGCTCCTTTATGCCGAAACCGGGACAATGAATTTTAACGGTATTGCCAATGCAATCGGCGGGTTGGTTCAGGTTAAAGGGATATATATCCTGGCAGGGACAGGGATGTTTCTGGTTGGGATTGGATTCAAGCTGGCGGTGGCGCCGTTTCATATGTGGACGCCGGATGTCTATGAAGGCGCTCCTGCTCCAGTGACAGCATTTGTAGCAACTGTTTCCAAAGGGGCTATGGCGGCTCTCTTATTGCGGTATTTTATAGCGATTGAAGGATTCGAATATAAAACAATTATGCTTGCTCTAAGCATAATTGCCATCGCCTCCATGTTTATCGGGAATATCCTGGCGCTATTGCAGAAAAATATTAAGCGCATACTTGCTTACTCTTCCATCGCTCATCTGGGCTATTTACTTGTGGCATTTATTGCCGGAGGAGGTCTGGCGGCTGAGGCGGTTAGCATATATCTTGTGGTCTATTTTGTTACCACACTGGGAGCATTCGGTATTATCTCCCTTCTCGCTGATAAAGAGGGGGAGAAATTCATGCTGGAGAATTATAGAGGTTTATTCTGGAGGCGGCCATGGATATCGCTGGCTTTTTCCGGTATGCTGCTATCCCTGGCAGGGGTGCCGTTGACTGCCGGATTTATCGGTAAATTCTTTGTTCTGCTTGCCGGTGTCGGGACTGCGCTGTGGACCCTGGTCATTATTTTAGTTATAAACAGCGCAATAGGACTGTATTATTATATCAGGATTATAGCAACCATGTTTTCGCGTGCTGAGTCAGAAATTGAACAAAAACCGATGGCTCTTCCGGTGGCGGGAAGTGTGGTCCTCGCCGGGCTTACGATTTTATTAGTTTATTTTGGTGTGTATCCCGTACATCTTATAAAGCTGATTAGAGATATGGTACTGGCAATCTCATAATTCCTGTCAGAGATGCGCCAGATGGCGAACATGGATTTTGAAAAGCCAAAATCTCCATTACCAAAGCTGTAAAAAAATCTTGTTGTCAACTTAATAATAGTTTATCTATTTATTATCAATTGTTAATCAATAGAAAGGTTGGGTATCTATGCAAGATGTTAATGCGCCTCCCACTGCTGCAAGCATGCCTGCCCGTCTTCTCAATAGATCAATCGGTAAAAAGATCCTGATGTCCTTAAGCGGCCTGGTGCTGATGGCTTATGTGGTAGGACATCTGATCGGCAATCTTCAGATTTTTGTGGGACAAAATGCATTGAATGCGTATGCACTCTTTTTGCGCTCTATAGGCGTATGGTTATCGGTTATAAGAGCGTTTTTGCTGGCGATGCTTATAATTCATGTCTGGTTCGCTATAAAACTATATTTCGAAAACAGGGGAGCTCGTCCGATACGCTATAAACGAAAAGTCTATCAGGAAGCAACACTGTCCTCCCGCACTATGATCTGGACCGGTATCGGAGTTTTCCTCTTTGTCGTCTATCATCTTCTGCATTTCACATTTATAATCACTAATCCAAGGTATGCTCATCTTGAGGATGCCCTTAGACGGCATGATGTTTACTCCATGGTTATACTCGGTTTCCAGAACTATATCATATCGGCGGTCTATATCGTTTCAGTGGCAATAGTCGGATATCATATAGTGCATGCTTCCAAAAGCATGTTCCAGACCTGGGGTCTAAACGATACCAACTTTGAGAAGATACTCCGACCGGTCACCGTGATCTTCGCATGGCTTATATTTCTGGGATATCTCTCAATCCCCGTTGCGGTACTGGCCGGAATTGTCAAACTCCCTGAGGGGGTGATATAAATGGCCTTGGATTCAAAAATTCCCTCCGGACCGATTTCCGAAAAATGGGATAAGCACAAATTTGACCTTAAGGTCGTCAGTCCCGCCAATAAGCGCAAATTTCATATTATAGTGGTTGGTACAGGCTTGGCGGGTGGCTCCGCGGCGGCATCATTCGCAGAGCTGGGCTACAAAGTAACGGCTTTCTGCTACCAGGACAGCTCCAGACGTGCCCATAGTATAGCCGCGCAGGGCGGAATTAATGCCGCCAAGAATTACCAGAATGATAACGACTCTGTTTACAGGTTGTTCTATGACACTGTCAAAGGCGGCGATTTCAGGAGCCGTGAGGCCAATGTCTATCGCCTGGCACAGCTTTCAGAAAACATAATCGATCAATGTGTGGCCCAGGGCGTGCCGTTTGCACGCGAGTACGGCGGTGAACTGGCCAATCGCTCTTTTGGCGGCGCGCTGGTTTCGAGAACATTTTATGCCCGCGGTCAAACCGGGCAGCAGCTTCTTCTGGGATGCTACCAGGCTCTGGCACGTCAAATCGGAAAGGGCGCTGTGGAAATGCATGGACGTGCGGAAATGCTTGATCTTGCGGTGGTGGACGGCCATGCCAAAGGTATCGTAGTAAGGGATATGGTCACGGGTGAGATTAAATCTTATGCTGCCGATGCTGTGGTACTCGCAACCGGCGGATACAGCAATGTGTTCTACCTTTCTACGAATGCTATGGGATGTAATGTCACCGCGGCATATCGCGCATATAAGAAAGGCGCTTTCTTTGCTAATCCGTGTTACACGCAGATTCATCCTACATGCATTCCGGGACACGGTGATTATCAGTCCAAGCTTACATTAATGTCAGAATCATTGCGTAACGACGGCCGTATCTGGGTGCCGAAAAAGAAGGATGATGATCGGCCTCCCAATGAGATTCCCGAGGAAGATCGGGACTATTACCTTGAAAGAAAGTATCCCTCTTATGGCAATCTGGCTCCGCGTGATATCGCCTCACGGTCGGCTAAAGAAGTTTGCGACGAGGGACGCGGAGTGGGTGAGACCGGCGAGGGTGTTTACCTCGATTTTTCGGATGCAATCGAAAGGCTGGGAGAGGATGCGATCCGTGACCGTTACGGCAATCTCTTCCATATGTATGAGAAGATCACGGCCGAGAATCCATATAAAGTCCCGATGAGGATCTATCCGGCGCCTCACTACACCATGGGTGGCCTCTGGGTCGATTATAACCTGATGAGTAATCTTCCCGGCCTGTTTGTAATCGGCGAGGCCAATTTCTCCGATCATGGCGCCAATCGTCTCGGTGCCAGCGCACTGATGCAGGGACTCGCTGATGGATACTTCGTGATTCCATATACAATTGGCGATTACCTGGCACGTATTACTCCTGGCAAGGTCAAAGCCGATCATGAGGAATTCAAGAAATCAGAGGAGGATGTAAAGCAGAGAGTACATAAGCTGCTTTCCATAAATGGTAAACGCACAGTCGACGATTTCCATCGCCAACTGGGACGCCTGATGTGGGAAGAGTGCGGAATGGCCCGCAATGAGCAGGGCTTGAAAAAGGCATTACTGGAAATTCCCAAGATCAGGGATGAATTCTGGGAAAATGTAAAGGTTGTCGGCGAGAATGAAGAATTGAATCAATGCCTGGAGCGTGCCGGAAGAGTTGTGGATTTCCTGGAATTTGCCGAATTGATGTGCGAGGATGCGCTCGACCGGGATGAATCCTGCGGCGGGCATTTCCGCGAGGAACATCAAACCGAGGAGGGAGAAGCCCTGCGTGATGACGAGAATTATGCTCATGTCTCGGCCTGGGAATTTACCGGCGTCGGAAAGAAGCCAAATCTTCACAAAGAGCCCCTGGAGTTCAAAGAGGTTCACCTTGCGCAAAGGAGTTACAAATAATGAATCTTACATTATATGTTTGGCGGCAGAAAAATGCGCAGGATAAGGGCCGTATGGAAACATACCAGGCCAAAGATATCAGTCCCGATATGTCATTTCTGGAGATGCTTGATGTTGTTAATGAAAACCTCGAACGCGAGGGCAAAGACCCGATAGCATTTGACCATGACTGCCGCGAGGGCATCTGCGGGACATGTTCTCTCAATGTCAATGGCGTGGCGCACGGCCCCGAAAAAGGTACGACTGTATGTCAGCTTCACATGCGGCATTTCAAAGACGGCGACAAAATCTATATCGAACCATGGCGCGCCCGGGCGTTCCCGGTTGTGAAGGACCTGATTGTCGACAGGTCGGCATTTGATAGAATCATGCAGGCGGGTGGATTTGTATCGGTTGGTACAGGCGGGGCGCCGGATGCTAATGCTATTCCAATTCCAAAGGATGCCGCCGAAACCGCCTTCGACGCGGCCGCATGTATCGGCTGCGGAGCATGTGTGGCAGCCTGCAAGAACGCCTCGGCCATGCTGTTTGTAGCTGCAAAAGTCTCACACCTGGCCAATCTTCCCCAGGGCAGGGTGGAGGCAAAAAGGCGAGTGGTCAACATGGTGGAGCAGATGGACAGGGAAGGCTTCGGCAACTGCACCAACTATTATGAGTGCGAGGCTGCCTGTCCTAAGGAAATCAGTGTGAAGTTTATTGCGCAGATGAATCGAGGATATTTCCGTTCACTGCGGTATAAAGAACAATGACGATATAGAGGTAATCTAAAATCATAAAAATTGCCGATTGAGATAATTGCTCAATCGGCATTTTATTACTTTATTGGTATGAATCTTATGATTAGTGAGCTTATTCTCTATGCCAGAAATGCGGAGGTGATATGCAAAATAATGTAAAAAAAATAGCCATAGCTTCCGATCATGCCGGCTTCGAATATAAAGAGAAGATCAAAGAGCATCTCAAAAAACAGGGATATGAAATCATGGATTTCGGCACAGACTCAGTTCTGCCTGTCGATTATCCCATCTTTATCAAGGCTGCCGCTGAAGCGGTTTCCCTGAAAAAATGCGAGGCGGGGATTGTGCTCGGGGGGAGCGGTACTGGTGAGGCTATTGCTGCAAATAAGGTCAAGAGAATAAGGTGTGCCCTGTGCTGGAATGTTGAATCGGCCAGGCTGGCCAAAGAACATAATGATGCAAACATGATCTCCATAGGCCAGCGGATGATCACTCTCGAAACAGCGATCGAGATAGTCGATGAATGGCTGAAAGCGGAATTCGAGGGCGGTAGACATCAGCGGCGTATCAATATGCTGGAGGAATCGTCCTAAATAACGGTGGATTTCATATATAAGGAACATCGCACTGCCTAAATGAATTTTAGTATTAAAAGGGGCGATACTTAATTACGGATTATGCAAGAGTTTTTGATGAAATAATAAAAGGGATAGAAGGTATGAAAAAGAATGTCGCACAAAAACTGATCGAAAGCCATCTGGTTTCAGGTGAGATGAAACAGGGTACAGAAATCGGATTGAGAATTGACCAGACGCTCACCCAGGATGCCACGGGTACCATGGTGATGTTGGAACTGGAGGCAATGAATCTGGATCGTGTAAAAACCGAATTATCCGCCCAATATGTTGATCATAATCTTCTGCAGACCGATTTCAAGAATGCCGATGACCATCTCTTTTTGAGAAGCGCCTGCCAGAAATTTGGAGTATGGTACAGCAGACCCGGCAACGGCGTCAGTCACCCGGTACATATGGAAAGATTCGGAATACCGGGCAAGACTCTGCTCGGTTCGGACAGCCATACCTGCGCCGCCGGATCGCTGGGCATGCTGGCAATGGGCGCAGGCGGTCTTGAGGTTGCCACCGCTATGGCGGGAGATCCATATCATATAAAAATGCCCGGGATCATGGGAGTCAAGCTGACCGGCAAGCTTCCCGATTGGGTCAGCGCCAAGGATGTCATTCTTGAGATGCTAATGCGCCATGGAGTCTCGGGCGGAGTTGGAAAAATTGTCGAATACTACGGCCCCGGGCTCGAGAGCCTGAGCGCTATGGATCGTCATGTAATTGCCAACATGGGTGCAGAACTGGGCGCCACAACAACGGTATTCCCATCGGATGAGATGATAAAGAAATTCCTCAAACAACAGGAACGTGCCGATGTCTGGACAGAAATTCTCGCCGACGAGGGCGCTGAATATGACGAACATGACGAAATTGACTTATCCAGCCTGGAACCACTTATAGCAAAACCAACAAGTCCGGGTAATGTGGTGCCGGTAAAAGAGGTAGCTGGAAAGGACATTTATCAGGCAATGGTAGGTTCATCGGCCAATCCCGGTTTCCGTGATTTCGCAATTGCGGCAATGATAGTAGATGGCAAGCAGGTTCATGACCGCGTGTCGTTTGATATCAATCCGACCTCACGTCAGATTACCGAAAATCTGATTGAGCTCGGGTATTTGAGCAAACTGGTAAGGTCCGGCGGACGGGTTCATCAGCCCGGATGTAATGGATGTATTGGCATGGGTCAGGCGCCTGCGACCGGCAGGATCAGTCTGCGAACGGTTCCCCGAAATTTTCCCGGGCGCTCCGGCACAAAGGAGGATGCTGTCTATCTTTGCAGTCCCGAGACTGCGGCGGCATCGGCTTTAACTGGCAAAATCACTGATCCTCGCGAACTTGATATGGACTACCCGAAATATGAGGAGCCTGATAAAATCAAAATTAATACCTCAATGCTGCTTGCACCGGCCGAGAAGAATGAAGATGTCGAACTTGAAAAGGGCCCGAATATCAAGACCCTGCCTGAGCTCGATCCAATTCCCAATGATATCGAGGGTCCGGTTCTCATGAAGACCGGTGATGATGTGTCGACGGATGAAATCATGCCCGCCGGTACCAAAGTGCTTCCTCTGCGCAGCAATGTTCCTGAGATCAGCAAATTCACATTTGCGCAAATCGACGAAGATTACTATAAGCGCGCTATGGAACATAAGGACAGCGGATCATTTGTGGTTGGTGGGAGCAACTACGGTCAGGGCTCGAGCCGGGAGCATGCGGTACTTGGGCCGCGTTATCTTGGTGTAAAAGTGGTTCTGGCAAAAAGCTTTGCGCGTATCCANNCAGGGAGATGAGCTGATATTCAAGAATATCAGAGAATCAATTCAGAACGACAGCGAGATAGAAGTCGAGAATAAAACTAAAGGACTAAAATTCAAAGCTACACATAATATGTCCGATCGTCAGGTTGAAATGATCTTGAAGGGAAGCTTGATTAATATATTTCGGGAAAAGCATATAGCATAAAAAAATATCCCATAATGCATTTCTGCATGGTATTCCTGGTCAGAATTTCCGCTATTTTGGCCGGGAATCTTTTTTTTATGTTTTTCTGATGTCAAATTCGATATCGAATACATCTTTGAGGGCCTGACAGGCGGCATGATATCCGCACATGCCATGAACCCCGCCGCCCGGAGGAGTCGAAGAAGAACAGATATAATATCCTTTCAGCGGCATTCTGTATGGCGAGAAGCTGAGTACAGGTCGGAAGAATAATTGACTTAAATCTTGAACGCCCCCATTGATATCACCGCCAATATAATTCGGATTATACCTCTCAAGCGCTTTTGGCGGCATAGCATGTCTGGCTATGATGGTATCTTTAAATCCGGGCGCGAATCTCTCGATTTGATTTTCGATTATATCCGTCATGTCAAAATCAGAACCATGAGGAATATGGCAGTATGCCCAGGCTGTATGTTTGCCATCTGGAGCCCTGGTAGAGTCGAAAATGCTTGGCTGCGACAGAATTATAAATGGGTTTTTGGATGTTTTTCCGTTCCAGACTTGCTTTTCGGATTCTGCGATTTCTTCTAATGTTCCACCGACATGGATGGTACCTGCTTCCCGGCTTTCTTCCGATTTAAACGGAATCGGATTACTCAATGCCCAGTCGATTTTGAATACACCCGGGCCATAGCGGTATTTCGACAGGCTCCTGCGGTAGCTGTGCGGGAGTTTATCCTTGCAAATATCCAGAACCTGTCTGGGAGTCAGATCAAAAAATAATGTCTTGGAAGATGGTATTTCACCGAGATCTGTGATCTCAACCTCAGTCTGAATCTTTCCCCCGAGAGATTGAAGATATGATTGCATGGCATTTGCTATGGATTGCGAACCTACCTTTGGAATCGGCCAGCCGTGAATATGCCCCTGTATCATCAGTACCAGCGCAACGGCTGAAGTTACTTTTTTTTCCAGAGGAAGTATCGAATGTGCGGCCATCCCGGCAAACAACGCTCGAGCTTTTTGCTGCGAGAAATAACGTTTGCTGAGACTGCCTGCAGATTGAATCGCCTTCATCCCGAAACGTATGGCCTCCGGCAAATAGTATGGTATTTTCGCCGGTCCGAGAATATCAAATGCAATTTTTTTCCATCCTTCAACCAGTGGTTTGAAAATCTTAATGTAGGGTTCTCTATCTTTATCCAACGATTCCGCTGTAGTATATAAATCCTTCTTCAAAAATGCCGTTTCTTCACTTTCGAGTGGATGTGCTGCAGGTATTGGCGGATATATCCATTCCAGACCATGTCTGTCGAGCGGCAAACGGCTGAGAAAGGGTGAGTCTGCTGCCAAAGGATGCACCGCGGAACATATATCATGGGTAAATCCGGGCTCGGTCAATTCTGCCGATCGCATGCCGCCTCCCGCTGTTTCCTTTGCCTCAAACACAAGCACGGAAAGATCTGCCATTGTCAGGGTAATAGCTGCGGCAAGGCCATTTGGCCCGGATCCTATTATAACAGCATCATATTCGTGTGACATTTTATTCAATCGAAGCTGATGCATCAAGATAATAGAGTATCATCATTGAGGCAAGTTTGGCGGTGCGCTCATGAATATCGTATTTTGGATTCAATTCGGTTAGTTCCAGGATACGTGAGCGTTTATCATTTCCGGCAATCTTTGCGATATAGCATATTTCCTCTGCGGTCAAACCTATGGGATAACCCGCGCTGACTCCCGGCGCATCCTGGGCTTGCACGACATCAAGATCAAAACCCCAGAAAATATGCTCGGATTCGGATGAGTTCAGGATCTCCTTGAAGATCTTGTCTATCCCCTCAGTTCGCAGCTCCTCCAGGGGATAAACATGCGCACCTGTTTCATTGAGATAACGGCGGTACTCGGGAGAATTGACTATATCCTTTCCGGCCATTTCATAAAGACGATCAGGCCTGACCTGCTTTTCATCCAGGAGCTGGCGGTAAGGTGTTCCGCTGTGCCTGATGTTTTCCTTCCGCACATCAAAATGGCTATCGACATTGAATACCAGAAGATCATTTGACTGCTTTGCCAGCGCACTGCCGTCAGGATAAGAGATATCATTTCCACCACCAAGTATTATCAGGCGCTTACCATCCTGCAAAACCTTTAGAACCACATCATGCTGGCGGTCATGTATTTCCTCCAGACTGCCATCGACAATTGTATCGCCCAGATCGAATATTTCGCAATATCCTACTTTTTCAGGCACCGAGAACTTGTAAAGTGACCTTCGAATAGCAGCGGGTCCATCTTTGGCGCCGACTTTTCCCTTATTGCGTCTCACACCTTCGTCCTGCGGACAGCCCAACAAAACAAAATCCGCATCTGCATAATTCTCAGGTGCGGATTTTACAAATTCGCCCATCTTTATATCATTAGGGTCATTGCGGCTGTAGAAAAAATCTTCATCCGGCCTAACAGTATTTTGGAAAATACTCATCAGACTATATAATCTGTTTATTCCATCGGAGGTTCCTCAACAACAACAACCCCATTAAGTGTATCGGGCCGATAGCTGCCATAATAGGGAAAGATCCCCTCTTCCAGGAATTGCAGGCTGAATGTGTCATTCGGTTCGAGTACTCCGCTCGCAAAAATGCTATCATGCACCCCATCCTCGCCGCTCGTAACTGTATGCCGGATATCATCAAAATT
>JABAHP010012769.1_pt1 | contig 16976 bp, 17 predicted proteins | sample 7062081 | NCBI WGS metagenome assembly JABAHP01 (sample SAMN14534357, study PRJNA622989) | marine sediment metagenome | biome: marine biome [ENVO:00000428]; feature: marine pelagic biome [ENVO:01000023]; material: deep marine sediment [ENVO:00002113] | place: India: Gulf of Kutch | collected...
GGTCCATGGCCTCCAGGTGGACGCGGCACTTGTCGTCCGTAAGCGCCCGGTTCTCCAGGTCGCTATAGTGGCCCATTTCGAGCCTGCGCCCACCTACCGCGCCGATATAGAGCCCGGCCTGCCCGTCGAATCCTGGCATCAAGCCATGATAGCCCAGCCGCAGCAGGCCCGCACTCCCGGCCCCCTCGTAGTTGGCGTGGGCCCGGGGATCGACGATCACAGCGGTACGATCCGCATTTGGTCCCGAGAACCGGATCCCAACCCACCTGTAGCCGGCCTCCCTCAGCGCGTCAAAGTTGACATCCCCACTGAACATGCTCAGGTCGAGGCCCTGGGCCCTCTCGATAGGTGGAGGAGGCTCTACCTCTGCCAGGGCCCGGCCCAGCGCCAGGCTCTGCTCCCGATCCAGCTCGAAATCCTCCCAGTTGGTCACCACAGAGAACACGGTAGCGGCTACGACATAGTCGTCCCGCTGGATCTCCGACTCGTACCACGCAAGTTGATCGATATACGCCTGCAGGTCGGCCTGGAGGATGGTTTTCCAACCCGAATGGCCAAAGGACGGGCCCCCGGTGTTGTCATCGAGGCCCAGCTCAGTAATGAAAACGTCCGGCACCTGCAGGCCCAAACTGCGCCAGTAGGCCACTGTCTTGCGGTAGCGCAGCGCGTTGTAGCCTGGCTTTGCCCACAGGGCCACCGGATCGTACTCGTGGAATGACACGGCATCGGCGCCCTGTATCGCCCGGCCCACGATCTCGCTCTGGCGGCCCCCGTCGTCCGTGGGCAGGAAAGGCCAGCCGGTGTTGAACTGGCCGGCCATGATCGGGAAACCTTCTGCGTGGTAGAGCTGGATCAGCCTCTGGTAGAAATCGTGATAGCCGGCCAGCACCCAGTCCAGCCAGATCGAGGTTTCGTTGGGACCCTCCCACAGGTCCACGTGCCTATTTTTGTCCTGCTCGGGAAACACGGCCTGCGCATACTCGACGGCTCCCTGCTCCCCCTTGCCGACCAGGACGTTGGACTCATACTCACTCATGGCGCGGACGCGGCCAATCACGCCGATCCCGAGCGGCATGACCGGGAACCAGTTGACAAACTTGATCCAGTTGGCCCCGCTCACCTGCAGGTATTCGTTCAGCCAGGGATCCCATCCCTGGGCGTGTAGGCTTGTCTTTACCGTCATTTCCCTATCACCTACTTGTATAACTGGAAACGGGAACGCAAGTCCCGCGGCCAGATATACGACCTACCCCGGTTCACAACGTCGATAGGCAGAAACGCGCCCGATACTTCGATCTGTCCGTCATTCTGGAGCACCACGCCACAAAGCGGGTAGGCGCTGCCGTCTGCGCCGTGTTCCCATGCCTCGGACTCTTGAAACGTCGTGGAGTTGATCGACTCCTCAGCATCTGCCTCCGTGGCGAACTCGGCCCCCGTCCCATGCAGATAAAAGCCCCAGTCGCTCGTCTCTGGTTCCTCGACCACGGCCGGGAGCGCCAATTCGAGGATGAAAAACTGGAAGTAGCCGGCGTTGCTGAACGTGACGTCCACAGTGACACTCGCCGGGTCAGCCAGGTCTGCGATCAGGTCCGGCACCGTATAGACCCGCTGCTCATAGTCATCAAATACGGCCCAGCCCCAGTTATACCCTAAATAGGTCCGTCCCCCGCGCATGTGCAGCCTTTTGTCTGGAGGGCAGAAGGGAGCGACCCGCAAGGCGTAGAAATCACCTCCCGACACATACGCCCCCGCCCTGTTCACTTCTCGCTGGAGCCTGTCCAGCCGGCCCTGGATGTCGTACATCATGCCCTCATGGAAAGATCCCGCCATCGGAGCGAATATCCCGATATAGGTAGGACCGGCCCCGATTCACTACATCTACCGGCTCTATTGCATAGTCCACGCCTGCGTTGCCATCGTTTTTGAGTACAATGGCCCACAGCGGAAGTCGATAATAATACCAGTCCTCACTCCCATTGAGTAAGGCGTCGATCTGGGCCTCTGCCTCTGCCGCTGTCTCGACCTCTGTCCCAAGCACATTGTCAAAAACGGGCTCCTGGTACGATGGGCCCAGACTGCGGTATGCTACCCACTCGCCGTAATAGCAGAGGAGGAGGCCCAGATAATACCCCGCATTGGTAAAGTTGAGAGACATTTGCGTTTCTGGTTGGTTCTCAAAATCGCAGATCGTGTAGGGCAGGAAATCGTTGCCCATGATGAAGCCCCAGCGGCCCGAGGGTGTTCCAATACCACTGCGAATATGGACGCGCTTATCCGGTGGGCAACTCGCGGATACACGCAAGTCATACCATTGTTGATTAGGATCCTCTATCTCCGTTCTGGCCTGCTCACGCTCCAGCCGGCCCAACCTGGTCTCAATCCCTGCCCATCCCATCAGCCCAACTCCCAGCCGTAACGTTTCTGTCCAAACAGGTAAGACCGGCCCCGGTTTATGGGATCGACGGCCATGTACTGGTTGAAAGTCGCCGTGTTTCCGTTATTCCTCAGAATGAGACCTCCCGCGGCGATACCATAATAACTGGCCTGCTCACCAATGATCGCCCGGCAAGCGTCCTCTGCCTCGGCTGCGTTCTCGTATTCCTCAAAATAGGGAGAGCTTCCGCCGTGATCACCATAGAGATATAACGATGTATCAGGCGGCTCGTCAGGCCAGGTATCGGGCGGCTCTGGTGGAGTGCCAAAGGCGTAGCCAGTGATGATAACGATGCAGGGCGCGTACCAATAGGCATTGGTGAACGTGTAAGTGTAGCCCGAATAGCTCCGCCGCACCGACACTTTGTCTGGATCGGTCAAGTCCACCGTGTAGCTCGGGATCGAGACAGGAGCTGGATAGAAAGCATAGCCGGGCCACCAAGCCGTACCCCTGCGGAACGTGATACTGGTTGACGGTGGACAGGTGCAGGACAACCGAAAAGAATACTGATCCGTCTGGGTATCGCCAGCCCTTTTGGCCTGCTGGCTTTCTAGGCGTTGTAGATAGCGGTCAATCGCATCCCGCCCCATCAAGCTGACTCCGCCCTGGTCCACAGCTCGATCTGGCCGTCGATCTGCTCCTCGTTGTCACCGTCCAGCCGGCCCGTGGTTTCCGTAATCCGCATATCGTAGCTGGATTCATCGGGCAGGTCCAGCGTGACCAGGTCCCCATCTACCCAGTCGCGCCCGTACAAACAGGCGTCGGTCTGGAGGATCTGGGCCGTGACGATCTCCTGTACCCCATCATCGATCAGCAACTGCTGGAGGATCGGCGTGATCTGGTCCGGCTGGCTCACGTCTTTGAGTTCGTAGACTCCCTCACGCCTGGCGTATGGCGTCTCGGCGAGGGCCGTCGCGTTGCTCTCTGGGTATACATCCTGCTCCATGCCCTCACCCTGCCACAGCCCATAGGCCGCGGTCACGGCCTCGGCCCACATGACCAGGCGATCAGGGTTGAGGATGTTCCCGTTCTCAAAGCTAAATATCGTCGGCTTGTTGCCGGCGCTATTGCCGCGCCTGCGGTCGGTGCCGCGGAACGGGACATAGGTGCGGAACTCGTAACCACCACTCACCCGCTCTACCGAAAAGTCGCAACCGCCCTTGTCCCCGGTCTCGCCAATCGCGTCTATGATAGCGTCCAGCAACCGGATCCAGCGCCCCTCGTAGCAGCCCCAGATGCCCTCCCCGCTATCGCCCTGCACCGCCATCTGAGAGAACGCCCGATCGGAGTCTGCAGGGCTCACCATCGACTCGCCCACCATCGACTTGATCACGTCGTCGGCGTAGCCATGGTTCCACCACAGATCATAGTAGGCCCACATGGCGTTGCCCGTATTGGCCACCGGCTGTAGCGCGGGCTGGTCGAGCAACCACTCCGGCGACTGGCCTATCGAGGCCCAGTAATGCTCGTCGGGGCCGTTGGGAGGATTTACCCACCATTCCTGTTCCCCGAGGTGGAAGCCCACGAACTCGGTGTACCAATCGTCGGGATCGTTGCCCCAGTTCCGCTCGATCAGGATCTGGTAGTGCTTCTCAAAGAGGTCTTTCGTCGTGGTTTCGGCCACAAACTCGGCCCGGTAGGCGCAAGGCTGGTTCAGCTTGTGGCCCCAGGTGATAGATAGGAAATCGTCGCCCGGGAATAGCTGCGTCAGCTTTTCTCCTGTCCAGTCGAGGAGATAGATCCGGTATTGTCCAAACTGCGCCACGCCAACCCCTCCCCCGCTCTATGCGTCTGCGGTCCAGTTAAGCTCGATCCCGAGCAGGCGCATGGCCGAGTTGTAGCTGTCGCCCACGCCATCCCTCGACAACTGGAGGGCGATGATCTGCCCTTCGACGGCTGCCAGGTTATTGATCAACTGGTCCCGGTACACCGTGGTATTGACCCTGGCCTGCTGGTCCACGTTCACCGTACCGGTCGAGTTGGTCAGAGTCCCGCCAGAATCGCCATAGTAGGCCGAATAGTCCCACTTGGCGTTTTCGGCTCCGGCCCCGGCCCCGTTCACGTCTGGAACCGTCCAGAGATATATGTCAACTCCGGTCCCGGTGTCCCCGGTTTCGCCCATGAAGTAGACCCAGCCATCATTTTGCGCTGCGTCGGCAAACTGCCAGTAATCATAGGAGGCACCCGCTACCCAGGTGCAGGCATTGGCGCTGTCCGGCTCGATCTGGCCCGCGCCTTTCAGGTCGTACCTGGTCCGGTCTGGGATCTTGGCTACAGTGACCGCGCCCTCCTGGAACATGCCCGGCTCTACCACGTTGGCCGGCCATTCCGTGGTGAAGGCGCAAAACTCACGGGTATCGGTAAGGGAAATGGTGCCCGCGTCGTTGATCAGCAGCGTAGCCAGCGGCACTTCCCAGATGGTGCCCGCGGTCTGCGTCAGGCTCGGCACCGCAGGCGCAGCCGCCGCCGTCCCTGCCACGCGCCCGATCCGCACCGTCTGGACCGACCAATCACGCCGCAGCACCACGCGGTCATAGCGGGACAGGCCGGAGCTGGGCGTCGGCACGCTCACCGAGACCGCCGCGTCCGACTCGTACAGCATGCCATACACACAGCCGCCACCGGCCGCCACCGAGATCGGGCTGCTCACGCCCGAGACCAGCATATCGTCCCGCCAGCCCAGGAGAGGGCCCCGGTTCCCATCCCCGTTTATGACGCTACGGAAAAACTGGTCATGCAGATGGGACTGGGTAACAGCGACTGCATCGCCCAGTACCGTACCATCCCAGAATCTTGATCTCTCAGCCATCTAACTATCCGCCGTGTAGTTGACGCGGATCAGATACAATACCGCATCATGGGCCAGGGTATCGCTGACGTGTGTCCCCTCGCGCCCTATTCGCACGTGGACAATGTCGCCGGCCGTCACCGCCCTGGTGATGAACAGGCTATAGTTGGGATTGATGTAGGTCGGCGCTGCCGTCGAATAGGAAACCACCAGGGCCCCAGAGGCATTGGCCAGCACGCCGCCCGCTGCCGCCTGGAACAGGTTATAGGTCCAGCGCACGTCCCCGGTTCCGTTCACCGCCGCGTCATAAAGATACACGGTCATATTGGCGCTACTGATGTCGGTCGGCACACGGAACGCCAGCCAGATATACTCATCGGCGGCCGTGGTGAATACCCAGGCATTGGTATAGAAATTGGATCCCGGGTCGGCCCAGGCTGCCGGGTTGGTCGCGTCCGCCTCAAGCTGGCCCGCGCCCCTGGTGAAATAGCGGTCCTGGTCAATCATCTTGGCCGTGGTCACTGCGTTGGCCTGGATCGCGTCGGTCTCAATGGCCCCATCGGGCAGGATGGTGGAGAACTCGCAATAGTCGCGGGTGTCCGTGATCAGCGTGATCGCGCCCGCGCCGTCTATGGCCACGTTCGCCAGCGGGATCTCGTAGGTCACGCCTGGGGTTTGAGTCAGGGCCCCCACAGCCCGCGCCACAACTCGTACCGTCTGCGTGGCCCAGACCGCCCGCGCCACGATCAAGCAGTTGCCTCCCCGGTAGGCATTGATATTTATGTTGACCGCTGCCGTATTCTCGTACCAGACGCCATAGGTGAACGCAGCCCCGGTATCCACGGTCGCGGTATCCACTCCGCCGTCCGTGACCTCCAGCTCATTCTCCCACAGCCGCAGAACGCCCTGGTCGCCCGTGCCGTTGAACAGCATCCGAAAAATGACCTGGCACAGTAGCGAGTTGCCATAGCCCAACGCGGGGCTATCCCCAGTCCCTGGATTGTCCCAGAGGTAGCTTGTCTCAGCCATTAGACGTATCCCGTGTACTGGAACTCGATACCCAAAATGTTGATCGACTCAGCTCCGGCGGAGTTATACCACGTGACCAGATACTTGAGCACTTCGAGCTGGTCCTCGTTCAGCGTCCCGCTCCATTTGCTGGCCGGGATGCTGATCCCCGTTGTCCGGTAGACCTGATTCGCCACCAAGGTCTCGTTGATGTACGTACTGCTATAGGTGCCCAGAGGGTAAAAGCAGTCATACGACACCCCGCCCTGCCGCACCCCGTAGAGCTGGCCCGTGGAACGAATATAGAACGTGCTGGCGACACCCGCGTTCTCGACCCACCAGATGTAGGAGCTTATGTCGCCAGAGGCCCAGTTCGGAGGAGGGACGTGCAGCGATGCGATCACGCCCTCGTAAGCCGACCCGGTAAGTGTCCATCCCTCCTCGTTGGCTGCCCCGCCCCAGGTTGGCGTCCCTGTCGAGGTGAACTTGCTGGTATCGGTATAATAGAACTCCGTCCCCGTCAGCCATGGCTCCAGGTCCCCGCCACCCAGAAACATCCGGTAGGTCCTGGTCGCCCGGTCAGACCAGTCCACACAATCGTTCTGCAAGTGACTGGTGCCCAGCGCATCGTCCCCGATGGCCGTGGTGAACGCACAATACTCCCGCGCATCCGTGACCGTGATCACGCCGCCCGTGGTCACCGAGATCGTGGCCAGCGGTACATCATAGATCCCGGTCCCATCCGGCGCCGGGCTCTGGGTCAGCGCCGGGATACTGCCTCCCTCGACGCCCGCGATCCTCGTGATGCGGATCGTCTGCGCGGCCCAATCCCGCCGCAGCACTATGTAATCCTGGCGGGTGTCCGTGGTGGGGCTGGGCACTACGACGTTGACCGACGCCGTGTTCTCGTAGGGCATCCCGTAGACTACGGCCGCCCCCGTGTTGACCGCCACCGGAGTAGCGACCCCGGTCACCTGCAAGTCATTCAGCCAGCCGGACAGAACCCCCCGGTTTCCGTCTCCGTTGAACAGCATCCGAAGCCCCACGTCCACGAAGGGGCTCTCGTAATCCTCGTTCGCCAGCCGGAACCCGATCCCGTCCGCTGCGTTGACGGTGAGCGTATCGGCATCGCCCAGGCTGGCCGCGTTCCAGTGAAAGCTACGCTGTGTCATCGTCCCAGCACCTGCACATACCAGCATACGCTGATCGTCGTCGTCAGGGTCACTACGCCGCCGCTGCCAAAGATGGTGAGCGGGTTGGCCCCTGGATCCAGGGCAAAGCTGCCCGTATCCCCCGAGAGGTACGTGCTCACATCGTCGTTGACGCTGCTAACACAGGTTTTGTTGGGGATGTCGATCTCTACCGTCTCGCCCGTGGCGATCTGGTAGCCGTCCCACATGAGAATATCACCATTGGCCCCGTTCGTGAGCACCCAGTCATAGATCGGGCCCTCGATGGTGATAACCGGGTTGGTGGCCTCGTTCCCGTCATTGGTGCAGGTGAGGGTATTGGTGCCCGTCGTGGTGCCCAGCAAATAGGGCCCGGTCATGGGCAGCGTCAGCTCCCCGCTCGTGGTCCAGGTGTCGTCCTCGACACAGGTCCGACCCTCCGCGTCCCTGGTCTCGCTTCCATCCAGCGGGGCCGTGATCCACTTCCAGAGCGGATCATAGACCACAAACTGCACCGCCCCGCTCTGCCAGTTATAGCCCTGGTCCGCCGAGGACAGGTCATACCCGGCGTTAAACCAGACATCGTGCAGGTCGAACGCTTCCCCGTTGGGATAGGTCAGCCGGATCTTGTGCGGCCCGTTGGCCGGGGCCATCATATCTATGTTAGACGCCCGCCCATCCCACATGCCCTGGCGGTTGCCCGACCCATTATAGAGCACCAGGCCGATGATCCTCGGCTGCCAGGCATAGCCCCAATGGGTTCGCCCGTGCTGGTACGGGCTCCTGGTGGACCAATGTTTGATCGGCGGCATCCCGAGGCCGCTGGCCTCCATGGCGTGCCGGCCCGGCCACTCCAGCGGGTAGATCACACCGTTGTTGTCCTCAAGCTCCAGCTCTGGCACTGGTAGGACCATTAGCGCCTCCCCCGCCGCATGGAGCGCATTTGCATCATGATCAGGTTCACGTCATCCCTCAGAGACGCCTCCGACTGCTGGTTGGCATAGTTGGCCTGAAAGTCAAAGCTGTAGCTCTCGCTGCTGCCCACCGAGGGCTGGGCCACCGGCACAGGCATAGCTGCCGGCTGGATAGCCGCAGGCCCAAGGGATCCCAAACTGGTCTGGAACGCGCCCAACGCATCCCCGAGGCTGGTCGCAAACGAGGGCCCCAGACCGATGTCCAGGCCGGCCGTCATACTCTTGCCAAACTCGGTCATCCACTTGGACGGGCTGTCGATACCGTACAGGTTCTCAAGCTCTCGCTGGTATCGGCGCTCCCGCTCCAGACGGTCGGCCAGGTAGTTGTCCAGGTCCTCCAGTTGCTGGCTGTAGGCATCGCGGAACGCTTCGGACTGCTCGCCCAGGTTCTCGATGATCTCGCGCAGTTCGTCGGCTAGTCCTTCTCGGATTTGTTCCTTTTCCTCAGCCAGGGAACTTTTGATCTCCGCGATCTGCTCTCGATAGTGCGCCTGTAGCTCCTGGCGGCGTTCCGTATAGCTCTCGCGTTCGTCCGCCAGTTGTTCCTGCAACCGTGCCCGCGCTTCCTGCGCTGCCTCGTCAAGTCGCTGTTTCTCCTCCTGGAGCTGCTGGGCCAACGACGCCAGCCGCTCCTGATACCGTCTCTCAATCTCGGCCTTTTCGCGTTCTAGGGCTTTGGTCAGGTCCTCCAGGTCCCGCTGGTACTGGCGCTGCTTTTCCTCCTGGCGCTCCTCGTAGGCCGCTTGCTCCTCGGATAGCTGGGTCTGATAGGCCGCTTCCCTCTCGGCTTGCTCTGCCTCCAGCGCCTGCTGGAGTTCGTCAAGTTCCTCGCCCTTGCGCTCCTCCAGCGCGTCCAGCTCTTGCTGTTTCAGGTCCTCCAGCTCGTCCTGGATCGCGTCCCGCCTGCGCCTGGCCCTGATCCCTACTGCCCACTCCAAAGCCCTCAGCTCTGCCTGGAGCGCCTCGCGCTGGTCGTCAACGCTCTGCTCCTCTTGGTCGCCCCGGTACTTGGCCTCGATAGCGGCTTCTTCTTGGGCATATTTCTCCAGAATCGCGGTACGTTTCTCGCCATATTCCCTTTGTAGTGCCTCCAGGCTGGCCAGGTGCTTTTCCCGCAAGCTCTCAATCGTGGCATTGTGGTCCCGCTCCAGGTCCTCGAGGTCCCGGGCCAGCTCGATCTGGGCATCCTCGATACTCTCGGCCAGGTCGCGCTCCGCGTCCGCGATCTCGTCCTGGTGCTCCTGGGCCAGCTCTGCCCGGTCCTGCTGGTATTCCTCCTCCGCCTTGAGCAGATCGGCTTTCAGGTCCGCGTCAACGTCCGCGATCTGCTCCTGGATGTCCTCTACCGCCTTGGCGTGGTCCTGCTCCAAGTCCTTCTGGGCATCCAGCAAATCCTGGCGGGCCTTCTCCCTGCGCTCGGCTGCGTCGTCCTCGGCCTCTACCATGCGCTCGGCGGCATCCTCTACCGCATCCCCGGCCCGCTGGTCGAACTCGTCCAACGCCTTGTAATAGTCGCGCAACGCTTCGGCGCTTTCCTCGGTGGCCCCCTCCAGGTCGCCCATGACCACGTTGACGGCCGCCAGGGACACCACGACTTGCCGAGCTTCCTGGGTCACATCCCCAATCGCTCCGCCCAGTCCGATCATGGAATGGCCGGTCCCCTCGGCTGCGTCCCTCGTGGCCTTGATGATGGTGGCCGCTTCGGTCATCACCTTGACAAACTCGTCCAGGGTATCCCCGGTATAGCCCTGCATCTTGCCGAGCTGCTCCATGGCATCCACGTCGCTCATAACGGCAAGCTGGGCCTCAGAGAACGAATCGGCCTTCGCCAGCGTGACCTCGCTCAGTTGCTCCATATCGGCGGTCAGCCTGGGCAGCGACTCCAGTAGGTCGTCCAGCCACTCGATCCCGGTCACGTCGAACCCAAAGCCGGACTGCAATTCACGGAACGCCTCGGTCAGCGCCAGCGCATCCAGACCCTCGGCTGCCGCGTTGGCGCTGTTGGCCACTTCCCACAGGCTTTCGCTCAGGGCATAGGATCCTAGCTCTGCATCATCGAGCAGTTCCAGGTATTGGGCGTAGGAGTCGCTGGCATCCTGAATACCGGCGGCCTCCTCACGCCGAGCGTTTTCCACATTCCGCGCATAGACCGCCAAAGCCGCGCCGGCAGCCACCAGGCCGGCCACCAGGCCCGCAGGGCCTAGCATCCCGGCCGCTGCCAAGTTCTGCACCAGGGCCAGGTTCTTGATCGCGCCGGCCAGCGAGATCACCTTGGGGATCAGCAGTGCGGCCGCCCCCAGGAACGAGGAGAGGGCTGCAGCCGCCACGCCAAGCTGGACCGCCGTCGATTGTATCGGATCCGGCAAGTCCCGCATCCACTTGAGCACGTCACGGAGGGCCCCTACTCCTGCGTTGAGGGCTGGCGTCAAATGCTCTCCAAACGCCTCCGCCACCTCGGTCGTATCGCGGGACAGGGACCGGAGCTGTTTGGAGGCCGTGTCCATGGCCGCCTCGTAGGCCCCGGCGATGTTCGGCGCCTGGGCCAGTGCGGCGTTGAGTGCAATCGCCTGTTTCTCGGTCGACGTGATCGACGTGCTGACCCGGTTGTTCGCCTCGGCCCACTTCTGGTACTCCTGGTCCAAGTTCACCAGGATCCCGTAGGTACGCAGCACACGAGGGTTGAGCGTGGTAATACCGTGGATAAGACCCTGCAGGGCCTGGGAGGAGTCCTGGGCCGCAAACGTCGCGGCGTCCTGGGCCAGCCGGGCAAGGTCGGTTGCCTTCTGCCAGTCCAGGTTGTAGCGGATCATCTGGGCCACGAGCTGGCTGGCTACCTGCGTCGTGATCCCCAATTCCTTGACTGCGGCCACTTGCCCGTTGACCGCGTCGGCACTCAACGCTGCGGCTGTGGCATAGTCCCCGTTAGCCTCCGCCATGCGCCGGGCATTTGTCGCCGTCACGTCCAGGATGACGCCCAGCTCCTCCGTCCGGCTGGCCGTCATGGCGATACTGGTCAGCAGAACACCGGCAGCCGCACCGGCAGCCGAGAAGGCCAGCCCTACCTGCTGGAGCGCCCGCTCCTGCTGGCGGGCCATTTTCTCGGTGTCTTTGGCTGTCTGCTTGGCGGTCTTTTCGGTCTCGTCCTCCATTTTCTGGAGGTCCGCCGTGTACTGGCTGACGCCCTTGGACCACTGGTCCATGAGCATAAGGGCTTCGAGACCGATTTTTTCCAGATCGCTTGCCATGATCGCTAGTTCCTACTTACTCCAATGCCGCCGCCGCTTCCCTAAATAGACCTTGTACCGCATCCACGAGGCCCGTCTCCAAGCCCGAGTTGGCCATGATGCGGGTGAGCAATTCCAGCTTGTCCAAGGGCTCGGGGACCAGGTGATGGACGTACAGCAGCTTGACCATGATCGGATCCTCTGGATCCACGTCCAGGGCCGCCAGGTCTGGGGCCCACTCGTCCAGGGGCGGCACCTGCACGTCAACGCCCCTACTGAGCAGCAACTTGACCAATTTCTCGTTACGCTTGGCCAGGACTGCGTTGACCTCGGTCACGAAACCGCCCCAGACGCGCAGGGCTTTCTTGCGCCGGCCCCCGTTGGGCCACGCCTTTTTGTCGTCCAGTCGCAGCAGCGTGAGCGGTTCGCCGTCAAACTCGGGATATGGGGGAATGGGCTCCGTATCCAGCACCGCCCCTACCATCAAATGGGGGACTGCCTTTACCGGAATGTCTGCTGCTTTCACGCACCGCCTCCTAGCCCTTCCAGGGCTTCCACTTGGTTGCCTCGTCGATCCGCAGCGCCTCGGCCAGATAGTCCAGTTCCACAAAGACCTCCATTCGCGCCCGCAGGGCCGGAGGGAGGTCGTAGTATAAGGGCACCCCGGCCAGCCGCTCCTGCAATTCAGGAGGCAACTCCTCACGGGCCAGCGGGAGCAGGCCCAGATGTTTGACCGCCACGGCGAACTGGGAGAATCCCTGATTGAACGCCAGCTTGCCCCGTTTCAGCTTGTCGGCCGCATCGCGGATCGGCATCCCGTCCCAGGTTACGCCGAAAAACTGCTCGGCGGCCTCCCGGTCCTCCGCGCTGCCCTCGTTAGCATCCCGGAACGCTTCTTTGAGCTTTCGTTCGTCGTCCCGGTTGGCCAGGAGTTCGTACTCTACCCAGTCCAGCTTGAGGGAACGCGCCTTGACCCCGGCCGCTTCCAGGACCTGCCAGGTCTCCGACTCTCGCCAGTTCGGCGGAGGCTCGGCGTCCAGACACTCCTCGACATAGAACGCCCATAGAGCAGCCTCCCGCGCCTCCAGCGTCAGTGCTACGGCGCGGCGGTACTCTATGTTATTCCGATCCTCCCAGTCGTCGTAGCCCCCATCAGCCCGCTTGAGCTTGATAATGGGGACCTGCGGTAACGGGTGCGCCTGGAGGACGGCGTGGCGCTGAACTGGAGGCGCACCCGATACCTGCAAACTGGAACCATTGGAGAGGCGGACTTGCATCAGTCAGGCCCCTCCTAGAAGATCGGCACCTCTGCGGCTTCGTGGCCATGGACCGCCAGGTCCAGGTCCGCCGATGTCTGCCCCACGGCCCAGAACTTGTTTTGTGAGCACAGGTCCAGGTCGCGCAGGATAGCCGCGGTCGGCGTGGTCTCGGCCGTGAACGTCACCCCGTCGATGGTCCGGTAGATGGTGTCGCCCGCGATCAGGTAGCCGGTCGAGTCGGTCCAGAACTGGATGTCGTGGATGACCTCGCTGCTGAAACTCTGGAGCTGGGTCCAGGTCACACCGCGATCCTCGGTGTAGTAGACGTAACCGGTGGACGTACCCACATAGGCAATCCACTGGCTGACCATCCAGACCGCGGTCAGGTCGGGCTCTACCGCCGGCACCACGTCCCCGATTGCCGCCCAGGTCGTACCATCGGTGGTATAGACTCCCTCGTCACTGGAGCATACCGCGATACCCACGGTGTCGGAGTACATGCAGATGGAGTTGACATCGTTCGTGATGGCCGTCCCCGAGTGCTGGGCCGTCCAGGTCGCGCCAAAGTCCGCCGAGTAGAAGATATACCCGTCGTCGGTGCCAACCCAGATTTTGCGCCCGCGCCGGAACGCTGCGGTTATAAACTGGCCGTTGTCGGATCCGATCTCGACATTACTCCAGGTCGCGCCCCAGTCCGTCGTGATTGCACACTCGGCCGGGTTGCCGGCGTCCGTGGTCCCGCGGAATACGACCAGGCGCATACTGTCGCCGGTCACATCCCCGACCATGCAGCAGATCGACTCGCCAGCCGCGAACGGGCTTGTGGCCATGGCCGCCCACGTGCTGCCACCGTCGTCGGTGTAGTGAACCTCGGCCGTGTCCAGGTACTCGCCCTCCTCTGCGACAAAGACATAGTCGCACAGCTCGTACCCGGGCCCGCAGTCGCCCGCGCATTCCTGCTTGGCGATCACGAGAACGGCGTCCAGCCCGCCCGAATCCCCAACGTCGATAGCGTCGAGGGTCAGCGAGTAGAGCGGCCCGGCCTCCTCACCTGCCACGTTGGCCGTCACCTCGATCTTGTCGGTGGGCCCTGCGCTGGTGTTGATGGTCGAGGGCTGTACCCTGGCCCCGTCGAACCTGATGATCGAGTCCCAGGCGTCGGGGTTATCGGGCCTGTCGCAGTAGCCGATCCGGAAGTCCACCGTCATACGGCAGATGGCGGCCTGCGTCATCAGCCACTGGGCCTGTGACCACAACACGCCAATGGTCGAGGACGGGAATCCGGCCTCCTCCTCAGCGATGTCGATGATCTTGGTCTTGCGCCATACCTCGGGCGAGGGGCACGTGATGGGTGTAAACCCGCCTGGCGCCAGGTCCACGTCTCCCAGCGTGGCGCACCCCTCATACTCGAAGTCGTAGCGGGGACCGATCCCCCGCTTCACGTAGAGGGCTACGTTCCCTCCTGTTGCTTGTGATCCCATGTCCTACCTCCTACTTGGTTCCATGACCGGACGCCTTGACCCCTGATCTCATGGCCTTCTGCATCCGTTTCTTAAACCTCGGCTTCCACTTCTTGCCGATGGTCTCCTCGAACTTACGCGCCTTAATTCCGCTCACTTTCCAGCGACCCGTGCGAACGACCAGATCACCAGATGCGCCTCCCGTCTGTGACGTGATCAGGCCCGGGATCGTCTTGGCGGAATATCCTGGCCTAAACGCCATCCTGGCTACCCCGGTCTTGGGGACATAATGATCCCTGGTCCCCCCACTCACGAACTTGTAGATCAGGTTGTCCGTGCCGACCAGGATCTCGACACTGGACGGACCCACCTGCACCAACTTCTCGAATTTCGGCTGCTTGCTCCATTTGGACACGGTCAGCAGAAAGTCGAGATAGACTTCGTCAGCTATGAACCTGGCCTCACGTTCTATCGCCTTCCGAATCTCCGGCGCTTTGAACTTGGCCGGCTTGATCGGCTTGTATAGGACTGTCGGCATCCACCAACTCCCCCGCGTATACCACGCCTACCCGCTCCATGCCGTTTTCCAGGTCCCCGCTCCAGACCACCAATACCGGCTGCTCGACCGAGACCAGATACTTCTGCCCCGTCGCTGCCCCTCGAAGGCTGAATAGGCCCTCGCGGTCGCCCGTGTACACGGCCAGCACCTGGCGGCCCTGCTCCGGTTTCGGCGGCTTGGCCCTGGGCCTGGGCGACCCACGGCCCCCGCAACAGCCGGCCACTAGAGTACCCCGCCCCTGACGGTTTTCAGCGTCGACGCAAAGCGCCACGCGATCCACGCCCCGTCAGCCATACCGAACGGGCAGTTCAGCCGTTCGCGCGTAAACACCTCCGGCACGTTCCGATCACGCTCCCAGTAGTAACGCACCATCTCGCAGGCGCAGGGCTCGTTGGGCATTTTGCTATGGGCCAGCCGGATCACGGAATCCTCAGCCTGGCGCGTTATGGGCACCATGCCCGCTTGGTAGTTCAGCTCTACATAGTCGGGCGTCCCACAACAGCTACTGGTCTGCCGCGTCCAGGAACCGTCAGAGTAGGTCCCGGGCAGAATACCCAGCTTGCCTATTCGGCCATGCTGCACCAGGATACAAGCATCCTGCGTATACTCGCTACAGGACGGGCAGGTACACCCACTCACCCCGCCCGACGTGGTGCAAACGTGCGGCCATACCATCGTGGCGTGGGTGCTCGGATCGTTATAGACCCGCATCACGTCCACCACGGAGCAGAAATTGGTCAGGTCTGTATAGTCCAGCCCCTGCCGCGTGTTGTTCCAGTTATCAGGATGCACCATCCGGCAGCGCGGGATATACAACGTCAGCAATCCCCCGGTGAGCACAATACGCGACGGCGTGATCTCGACCATATCGTTTGTCAGCGAGGCCGCGAAATAGACCCGCACCTCTGAGCTGTCGGTAATGCTGGTCGCTATCGGGCCCACGACCGCGGGATCGCTGCTATGGTCTACGACCGCATCATCGTCGATGTAGGCCATGGCCGGCACACCACCCTGGATCACTTTGTTCCACCGGGCCAGCAGCGGGAACTTGTACGGTTGCCGATCCCCCTGGATCCAGCAGGCCGTCAGCGGGTAACGGGTCACCTCCTGGATCTCCTCCTGGGCTTCGAGGAGCTGGCGCTGGATCATATCCCGCTCGGGCTTGATCCAAAGCGTCCGGCAGTTGGCCGGCTGCCCGTCGTAGTACACGCCCCAGAATCCGCACTCGTCGATGTTCAGGATCTCGCAGTACCGGGCCAGGCTCACGGCCTGGCAATCAGGCAAATCCGCGGTAGTCCAAGGCGGGTCTGCTGGGCAGAGGGCCGGTATAATGGCTGTCCCTGTACCGCTTCCAGAATCAGGCATCAGCTCACGATCTCCGTATCCGGGTTCGTGAAGATGTAACCCGGCATATTTCTCCAGAAGTAATACGTCCCAGGATCCAGGCGAGGCAACTCGCCATTGTCGTCCCGGGCCACACCAAACGTATCGGTATCACCGCACCAGATGACGTTGGTCCCGGCAATATCCGTCGTGATCTCGATATGCACCCCGGCTATCGGCAGGCCCGTTCCCGCATCGGTGACGGTGTAGGTAAACTCGACGGCTGTCCCTACCGGAATATCCAGTAAGGACGTTCCCCCCATCACGTCGTCCACGTCGAGGACCGCCGCGCCCGTATAGGTCCCCCGCGCAAAGTAGTTGTTGGCGTTCAGGTCGGCGTTGGCATAGATGCGGATATAGGCACCGATGTTGTCGATCTCCTCGGTCGGGTTTTGCGTCCCGTCCCAGATCACGGTATCCGCCCCGGTGGCCCGGTCCTGCTCGGCTCGGTCAGATACAGGTCGATGTCCCCCAGGACGAGGCCCGTCGCCGGCTGGCCTACGTTTTGCGTGAAAAGCACCGCTATCGTCAAGTCTGCCATGATTATGATCTCGTGAACGTGACCCGAACCGCGATCAAGCGGGCATCGACGCCCAGGTCATCCGATCCATTGTCGCCGTCCCGGTATGCTCGGAACTGTACGAGTTCGCTGGCCGCAGGGCCACCGCCCAGCGTGATAGCACCAGTCGCCGCCGATATGTTAAGATCGTTCTGCGCG
>JABAHP010002561.1_pt1 | contig 16972 bp, 13 predicted proteins | sample 7062081 | NCBI WGS metagenome assembly JABAHP01 (sample SAMN14534357, study PRJNA622989) | marine sediment metagenome | biome: marine biome [ENVO:00000428]; feature: marine pelagic biome [ENVO:01000023]; material: deep marine sediment [ENVO:00002113] | place: India: Gulf of Kutch | collected...
AGTTCTGTAGCCACCATCTGGTCTCGGATATTTCATCCACTTTTTTAAGCCATCGACCATAGACTTAATTTGTTTGTTGTCAGTTAATACGTAGATGCAAAAACGGTCGGGAACATACAAATAATTAATTAGTAACCTTTCTCTTGTGGTTACCCCGCCAAGTTCGAGAAAAGTACGCCCACTGCAGTAGTAATCAGTTTCAGAGCGAATCTCCTGGTAATATCTGTCATAATGAACATTCTTACAAATCCGCCCTGTCTCATCTTTCCATTCCTCTTTCCAAGACCGGCGTCCGTAAAAAGTCCAGTCCTCTTTGATCTCCCGTACGCCGCGTTCTCTGCGGATCTTATTTGTTGCCGCTATGCTTTCAGTTGACGGAGGATCGGTCGACCAATCCTCGGCCTCGCATCCAAATAACCACATAAATATGACGAGGAAAGCTAAAATAACAGCTTTTTGAATATATCGCATTTCTAAAATCTCCGGTTAAAGAAGTTCAAAAAGAAACTTCAAAGACCCGAACAAGTATTGTAATCTACGATCATCATTTCGGTATGTGTAGTGACTTTTGAATGATGATTCTCATAGACGTTCTAATCCCCACTTTTTGAGGATTTTGTCTGCGACCTTCAGGGTCTCATCATTTGTCCGACCAAAGAACCCGTGAATCTCACCTACAGCTTCGAGGGTCGTCTCATACAGGGCCCGTTCCATATCCATAATCTCCTCATTGTCTGTAACAACCGCGAGGCCAAATCGCTTTTTGCGATAATCATAGAACACAGCGAGATACTCGGCTAACGAGTTAGTCTCTCGGTCCAGACTCCGAAACCGTCGGCCAGTGTAGTAACTGTCTTGTTCCAACAAAATCGTTTCGTAGCTTTTATCGTACAGAACTACCTTGCATGGGAAATTGCCATCCTTCCAATTCTCAGCCCCGAACTGGCGACCGTAGAAAGTCCAGTGTTCCTTGATCTGTCGAATACCGAGTTTCTTGCGAACCTCGTTGGTTGCCGCTATCTTCTCGGCCGGTGGCGGGTCAGTTGACCAGTCGCTCTTCCTCCTCGAGCATCCTGAAAATGCCATACACGCCGCAAGAAGTACTATACTTGTCTCTTTAATGAACATTCTGATACGCACCTACCTTTCACTTTCAAACACTTGAACCTCTTAAAACCATACTTTCATCTCCCGACGATATTTCGTAAATTCTTCTTCTTTGCGTATCAGCAACTAATAGTAAGATCCATACCAATACACTACATACCACTTCTCATTCGTTATATCGATGTAAATGATAGAATTTACCCTAGGTGTGTTATATGCGATAGCAAACTTTCCCTTTCGAATAGGCTTCATAAACCAATCTAGAGCGCTCGGTAAGTTGCTTCTAATGTCTTCTGAGGGGGTATACTCCTCAAAAATAACCTCTCGTGGAAATGAGTTGAAAAATGCGTTCATGACATTTGGCTCGGCAGTGAATCTTATGAGGAAGCTGACACTTCCCTCTAACACGGGTGTTTTAGCTGCCTTAATGTCCCTGAAGTCATCAGGGAATTTGAGATCTAATCTGCCTTCCAACTTCACGATCAATTCTTCGGGATCGCACCAATAATACGTACCCCTATATGGAATCAGATACTTTCCGAAGCGGTAGTTGAGCCATCCCAGGACTTTGAAACCGGCCCACAACCCAAGCGATATGAGGATAATCGCTGTTGGTATTATGATTTTCGGTTTAGCCCACTTTCGCACACTCATTCTCCTTTTCTTTAGTGCTACTTACGTTGTGAGAATACAGTATAGCCACATTTTGGGCGGAGTCAACCATCCCCAAGCCCTGTGGGCTTGAGGCTGCCACCCAAGATTGAACCATGCTCATTTTTTTTGCTTTCTTAAAAAAAATTTTCAGCAAGGTCATTCCTTGTTATCGGGGTTAAAGGGGGGGAATTAGCTGGTCTGCGAGAACAGAGGAAAGGTGTTAATCTGGAAATCTGGAGTAGCGCAGAAAGGCTGATAAGGTTTCAAAGGGGTAGTGCTTTTGCCTTTGTTTAAAGCCACTTTTAACAACGGCGATGGAGTGAAAAAAAGGTTCAAGAACAAGAACAGAATCTGCCGATGCGCTATATATATTAATAGAAAAGAACGGCTCTGATGAATGACCAAAAGGGCCATTTTAGTTTGACTTTGTTTTGTCCATCTTAAGAGTTTAGCACACAAGTCAGATCGTAACGCGGACAGGGCAAATGAAGGCTAATAAGGATAAAGGAAAGGGCCGTTGACAACTTCATAACTGTCCCTGCTAAGCAGAAGACGAGTATTTCAAAAATATCAAAAAAAATTGGAATAGAAGGAATATCTCGCAATTGTTTGGCAGGGACATTTTTTTATCGTACAAAAATCACATATAGAAAACACACACCAGCTTCGTAAATATCAACCGGCATTCTTTACCACTTCTACTGATTTCTGCATGATCGACGTGTTTTACATCGAAATATCAGATATGTATTTAGGATTTATAAAGTCCTGGAAAGTAAACCATACATCATAACTCGTTCGGATCAAATGCGTTTGGTTTTCTCGTAGAGACATGTGGCTTTATGGTAGAAACGTGTGGTTTTCTTTCAGAAATGTGTGGTTTTATTGTAGAAACGTGTGGTTTTCTTGTAGATACATAAGGTGTTCTTCCGGGTCCTCCGGGCTCGTTTGGATCGGGTTCAGGGGGTGGCTCAGTCGAAGTGCTGTCCTCAAGCCAATTGCCGGCTAAAACGGCATAGTCAGCAAAATCGATTCTACAGTTGTCGTCGAGGTCCCCGTCCAAATTAGCCGTACAAGCCAGAGACGGTGAATACCTTAATGTAACAAAGTCGTTTAATGTTCCCGAAGACGCATCAGATACGGTAACGTAGATCTTATTGTTATTGTCAATAACCATTGCCCGGCCCTGGTAAGTATCGAAACCTATCTCGACCACTGTCGTATAGTGAGCAATCCAGAGCGGTTCGTTTGCTTCAGAGCCGTATTTGATGGTAACATAGTCAGCGGAAGTCTCTGAAGCAAAGCTGTCGCCTGTGACGTAAATGTTATCATTATCGTCAATTTCTATGTCCCATCCCGTGTCATCACTATAATCCTGACCGGAGTATGCAGCCACCCAGACCGGCTTGTTACTGTCCGTTGAGTATTTTACAGTCGCGTAGTCATGTCCTGATGGCGGGCCGGAATCTGTTCGGCCTGTAACGTAAATATTGCCAACGCTGTCTACAGCAGCATCGTACGCTATGTCATTGCCGTCTGCCTGCCCATTGTATATAGCCACCCATACCGGCTGGTTGCTGTCGGGGGAATATTTGATTGTGAGACAATCCACATTATCCCCGATGCCGACACTATGTCCTGTAACATATATGTTACCTTTACTATCAATAGCCGCGGCGTAGGCTATATCATTACTGTGGGCCGGACCATCGTATCTTGCCACCCAGACAGGTATATTACTGTCCTGGTGGTACTTGACTACAGCATAGTCGGATGATGTACCGTCACCGGTGCTTTGGCCGGCTACATAGATACTACTGTTGCCGTCAACAACAATATCATATGGTTCGTCCTTTCCGCTGCCGGGCCCATCATATACGGCCACCCAGACCGGCTGTTTGTTGTCCGGGGAATATTTGATCGTGGTATAGTCATAGTTTGTATCGTTACTATAGCTGGCGCCCGTAACATATACATCACTGCCGTCTACTGCGATACTTTTGGGCTGGTCGGTATTACTTTGAGGACCATCGTATCGTACGGACCACTCGTGAGAATCGGCAGACTCAAGCCAATCTATAGCGATGATTACCAGGTCCTTATAATCAACAACACAATCCCCGTTGAAATCGCCCGGTATGTCATATTCACAAGCCGCATGCGCAGTGTAACCAAAGGTTAGCAGCAATGACACAATTGTAAGAATCCTGAAGTCCATAATCCTCCAAATCAATAAAACCACGAACGAAAAAGGTTACTCTCAGAGCATCCTTTTTGGTTTCACCCATTAATTTCTCCAAACCAGAACAGCAATACTACCAAAAGCAGCATTCACAGGTCTTATAATATCATATTTTCATTGTTTTTGCACGGATTAATTTGGGAAATTCGGGATTTATATGAATCCGGCAGAAAAATCTTAATCCGTTCGGCTGTTTTCGATGGACAAGATATTGGACCTGAAAGAATCATTTTCAAAGAGCTGCTTTGCAATCCGGGCATAACCGGCGCTTAGAGGATGGCTTGTATCAACGTACAAATCAGAGGGTAAAACGGCGGGCATTGAGCAGGGGATGCTGTTTTGCCGGAGCCAGACCTCGATCTGAGCCTGCATTTTGCGATAGGTATCTAAATCGGCTGTATCCAGCCTGTGCTCATTAAAGGGCCCTATGAGGACAAATACCCTGTTATTTCTTTCCTTTAATAATTGTACGGAACGTCTGAAGAAGAGCCACTGCAGAGACGTCTCCAATTCGACCCACTGGAGGGTGATTTTGTCCTGCCCCCTGCCGGGCTGACCGGTAGCGTTGGGGCGTTCGTAATTGTCTGAAGTTGGAAGACGCAAGGTAACGTAGCTTAGAGGACTCTCATAGGGATTTTCGAGGGTCCAGGCGGGGACGTCCATGCTCTGGAAATAGGTTATGTTGAGGTGGGTGCTGAAGTCGAAAAATGAGAGGCGACGATTGATAACGTTGGAGATTCTTGTCGGAAAGGCCGCCTTATAGCATGGAATTTTGGGGTTGAATTGGGGGACGAGCTTTGGATGATTGAAATGGTGCTCTTTTTCGGTTTGCAAATCGTGCCTCGGGGAAGTCATCCATAAGGGATTAAGATGCAAAATAACGTTCTTGTTTGAGATGTCGGCGGCGTAGTATCGCAGTAAGCCCTCCAAGGCCGCCGGGTGAGTACCATCGGCACCGAGATTGGCGAATCGAGGGCGGCCGGCAAGTTTGTTTAGATGATGCGATAGCGTATTATCCACGGACACGAAATGACCCCATACGACCGAATCACCAACCACGATTGTATCATACTTCGAGCAGGCCCACCGGCAGTAACGCTCATAGAGCCAGTAGTCGCTGCTTAGGTCGTAGGGTAAGCGATAATCGGATGCAGGCTCAAACTTTTCCATACGCTCCCAAAGCATCGGAGCGAGATAAAAAACAGATGATAAGATGACTGCGACAATGACCCATTCCGACGGTGATAATCGCACGCAATTCGAACTAAAAGATGGCCCGGTATTATCCGAACTGCAAGAACCATTTGGAATGCCGGTTATGTTTTTTGTTTTCATTAGCTACAACCTCTTTGGCCCTCGCTTAAAACTGTAAATAAATAAACGGCTGCCGGCTCGAAGGAGCAAAAAGGGCCAGATATAAAACCATAAAAATAATCAGACCTATGCGCACATAGCGCTGTTCAAGGAGCCACTTAAGCCTGGACTCATAAAAAAACTGATAGAGCCATACTGCAAGCACCAGGGCCAAAGCCAAAAACGGACAACGAGGATCTCTAAATCCTGAGGTTAATATTCTCGTGATTATTATCCACGCATCAGAGATACTTTCAGCGCGGAAGAAAATCCATGCAAATGTAACAAATACAAACACAAATACTTGCTTTACAATTTTCGGCACCTTTTCCTTATAAAACGAAGTTGATTCCAATTCCCGCGTGCAGAATCTGCCGAGAGCGTGCACCGCACCCCAGATGATAAATGTCCATGCTGCACCGTGCCATAATCCTGAAATCACCATAGTGAGAAACATATTTCTGTACGTGTTAAACTTACCCCTGCGGTTGCCTCCCAAGGGGATATAGACATAGTCTTTGAACCATGATGAAAGACTGATGTGCCATCTCGACCAGAAATCCCCGAGACTCGTTGCTAAATATGGATTATTGAAGTTCAACATCAGGCGAAAACCCATCATTCGTGCGATGCCGCGTGCCATGTCGGTATAACCGCTGAAGTCGAAATATATCTGCCAGCAAAAAAGGAAAGTTGCAAGAATCAAAGCGGGCGATTGATAGCGGTCGGGAGTGGAATATATATTGTCCACGTAAAGAGCGAGGTAGTCGGCCAGTGCGACTTTTTTGAACAGGCCGACAATGAAGAGGGAAAGGCCGTCTGAGAAGTCATGCATGGAGACTGCGGCTTTCTTATGCAACTGCGGCAGGAGATTTTTGGCCCTTTCGATTGGTCCTGCCAGCAGCCGGGGAAAAAGTGAGACGAAAGTGGCATATCTTATGAGGCTTTTTTCCCTTTCCATATTGCCGCGATAATAATCGATGGTGTAGCTCATTGACTGGAAGATGTAGAACGATATACCTACCGGGAATGGCAGGCCGGGCGCGGGGATAACATATGGGACATTTAATGATGATAAAAGGACGTTAAGGTTGTCTGTGATGAAGCCGGCATACTTGAATAAGCTAAGCAGGAAGAGATTGTTTACAATGCTTATGGAAAGCCATAATTTTCTGCGCCCGTACTTTTCCATGACCGTAACAACTGTGTAGTCAAGGATTGTCGAATACGCTATCAGGAACAGAAAAAACGGATTGAAACATGCGTAGAAGAAATAGGAAACAGCTAAGAGCCAATACAGTCTAAACCTTGTGCCTTTTAGGGCCAGGTATATCGGATATGTAATCAGAAAGAATAGTACGAAGGCCCAGGTGTGAAATAACATTTATTGTGCCCTTTTATCTGATCAAAACGTTAATGTGCGCTTCTACGGCGTCAGCCAGCCCTTCCAAATCATATCCTCCTTCAAGAACAGCAACAAGTCGATTTTCGCAGCACTTTTGTGCTATTTGATTAACTATTCGTGTCAGTTCGACAAATCCTTCAGTAGTCACCTTCATGCCGCCAAGCAGGTCGTTTTCATGGGCGTCGAATCCAGCGGAGATAAGTACAAAATCAGGGGAAAAGGTCAAGGCCGCGGGCTCAAGTTTTTCTTTAAAGGCCTCGATGTAATCATCATCGGTGGAGCCGCCGGGCAAGGGTACATTAATATTGTAATTTAGCCCCTTACCGGCGCCCTTCTCTGCTGCGCTACCTGTGCCCGGATAGAAAGGATATTGATGCGTGCTGAAGTATAATACGTTTGGATCATCATAAAACGCGGCCTGAGTACCGTTGCCATGGTGTACGTCCCAATCGACAATGAGTATTTTTGACAACCCGTATTGTTTTTGAATGTAGCGTGCACCGATGGCAACATTGTTAAAAATGCAGAATCCCATAGCTGCATCTTCTACCGCGTGGTGGCCGGGGGGACGAACAGCACAAAATGCGTTGGCGACTTTTTTCTGCATAACCGCGTCGATCGCGGAGAACACCCCCCCTACCGCCATCAACGCTACTTCATAAGACTTCGACGATATTGGGGTATCCAGGGAATCCAGGTATCTTGTGCCGTTTCGGCAACTACTTTCCGCCCGCTTTATGTATTCAGGGCTGTGCAACATCTCAATCCATTCAAGCGTGGCGGGGGATGGTGTAAGCTTTAGCAATTTAGGGTATAACCCATTTTGTTTCAACCTGTCCACTATCGCGACCAACCTTTGCGGTCTCTCCGGATGGTCAGGAGTCGTTTTATGCTCAAGGTAAATATCATCGTAGATAAATCCTGTTTTGGAGGGATTATGCGGTTTGTTTTCTTCCATAGTATTTTTCTCTTGCGGCTTGTTATTGGGTGCTTTCCTTACACAACGAAAGCCGATGGCATCGCTGGCAAGACAGGTATCATCAATTGAAGGATCGCTTGAACGAGAGGATGAACGAAGGTTATCTTCGGTTGAGTTCCATGCTCCGCCTCTCAGGACTCTTTCTTTGCCTTTGGCCGGCCCTCTTGGATTATTCTGCGGGCTGTTTTCGTAGTAATTCTTTGAATAAAAATCATTGCACCACTCAGCCACATTTCCATGCATATCATAGAGTCCCCATGGATTCGGTTTTTTCTGACCAACAGGTTTTGTCCTTTTGGATGAATTGGAGGCAAACCAGGCATACGCTTTAAGTTTACGAGGGTCATTACCGAAACTGTACTTTGTTTTTGTGCCCGCCCGACAGGCATATTCCCATTCAGCTTCCGTTGGCAGCCGGTATCCGTTTGCCTGAAAGTCGCACTCCCAGGTTTCTTCATCGTAACACGGCTGGAGTCCTTCAGCAAGTGAGCGCTCGTTGCAATATATAGCGGCATCCGTCCAGTTCATCTGCTCTAAAGGATTCTTCGGATTCTTGAAATGAGAAGGGTCGGAAATTTGATATTTTCTGAATTGCTCCTGGACGACTTCGAATCTATCCATCCAAAACGAGTCGACCCAAACCTTGTGTACGGGTAACTCGTCGGAAGCACCCCTGCTGCTTCCCATCTCAAAGAAGCCTCCGGGAATTACGACCATTTCTATCCCGGTTTTTGTCTTTACAACCTGTGGCGTGCCGGTGGCGTTCTCCGAACGACGGCAGCCAGAAGGTACCGACAATACAGGCAACAGACAAAAGATTATTCCAGTCAGTTTAGTAAATCTTATGTCCATGCGTAATATTTCTGAACAAGGACTCTTTCTGGTAAGTTTCGTATTCAATTAACGGCCCGGCGTCCGAATCGGGACCCAATCGGGCTCCTTATTGTGGTTTCCATCGGTGGTAACTTGGATCCATTTGCCCGTCATATCACCGATACATATATTCCAGCCCGGCGCCTTACCGCCCACCATTTCCTGTGCCTTCGGGCCGTAGCTGAAAGCAATGTATTTTGCGTCCGGTGAAAAATCAGAGTGATAAACCTCGTGCCCTTTGGTGCATTTAACTAAACGCTGAACATTAGTCACTTTTGGCACCGAAGATTTCAAGTTGATAGCGGCAGTACATAAATCCCAATCAGTCAAGCCCCACGTAATCCTGCTGCTATCGAAACTGCAATCAGGCCTACAGCCGGTGACTCCATATTTCGTTAAGTCAAAGATTTTGCTTCCATTGGTCTGAAAAACTAAATTCGCATGTTTGAAACCCATTCCGCCATGGACAGTGGCAAGAAACCAGTTACCGTCCGGTGACCAGCAAATATTATATAAATGATGCAGGTTTTTATTCGAGTGCCGTGTATGTTTGCGAGTCTCTATGTCGTAAAAGAACAGGCCCTTAGTAGCGTAGTCCTTGATGTTGTAACGCTCGAACTCGGCCTTTAAATACGCTATGGTTTTCCCATCGGGGCCCCAACACGGCTGTCGCGCATTGTCAGCAACCTTGACGCGTCCATTTCCATCGATATTGATATAATAGATATTCCGGACTTTTTTGTTTGACGTACCTTCATCAGCAACAAAGCATATCCTCGTACCATCAGGTGAGGCATGGGGATACATTTCATCCACATCGGGAGTGCGTGTAAGATTAACAGGATTAGAACCATCGGCATTTATAAGGTAGAGCTCCCAGTTTTCCCTGCCTTCTGTTTTGCGGTAAGATTCATAAACTATTTTAAAGGGGATTTTATTTAAGTCGAGAGTATCCCGCGATGAGGGAGCTTCTCTAAGCTTTATCTGAGTTTGTGCCTGTGAAGCACAAACACCTCCATTTAATGTAAAAAGAACCAGGCAAAGAGAGAAAATAATTCCCATACGAGTTTTAAACAATTTAGTTTTCACCATATCGCTCTCTCTATCTATCGAGTCTTCCAGACTACATCACTTCTGCTTCAGCCCCGCCAAAAGCTGGTCGTCCGGTATCGCAACCGGGACCCAATCGGGCTCCTTGTTGTGGTTTCCATTGGTGGTGATTTTGACCCATTTACCCGTCAAGTCTCCCACGCAGATGTTCCAGCCGCTGGCTTTACCGCCAACCTGCTGACCTCCATTAAAAGAACCATAGCTGAAAGCGATATACTTGCCATCCGGTGAGATGTCTACGTGATAAACCTTAGATCTTTCCAGGCAATTTACAATATCACGAATATTAGAGATCCGAGGGGTACCGGACTTGTCATCGAAATCTCCAATACATAGATTCCAATCGGTTTCCCCCCACACCATTTTTTTGCCATCGAGACTAAAGTCCGGCCTACACCCCTTGACTCCCCACCGCTCCAGATCAAAGAGTTTTCTGCCATTTGCCTCAAAAGCCAGGACGGCATCGCTGAATTCCATTGCTCCCTGAACGGCACCGACAAACCATTTGCCGTCCGGTGACCAGCAAATCGCATAAATGTGGAGCAAATCTTTATTCGGGTGCCGGCGATGTCGACGGGTTTGCAAATCATAGATGAAAAGACCTGCGGTCGCGTACTCCCTTGTACTATAACGCTCATATTCTCCTTTAAGATAAGCGATGCTTTTGCCGTCCGGAGACCAGCATGGTTGGCGAGCGTTATCAGCAACTTTGACGCGTCCTGTCCCGTCGATGTTCATGTAGTAGACACTTCGACGCTTTCTTCTCCCTGTTCCTGTATCAACAACGAAAGAGATCTTCGTGCCGTCGGGAGATACATGAGGATACATCTCGTCGATATCAGGGGTCCGAGTCAGGTTGATGGAACCTGAACCATCGGCATTTATAATGTGCAGTTCCCAATTGTTTCTGCGACCTGTTTTATGAAATGTCTCATGCACGATTTTAAATGGGATTTGCTCAAGGTTTATCTCGTTCCGCGGCGAAGGAAGCTTTCTCAGCCTTGGCCTGTCCGAGGTTTCGGTCCCGCGAACCTCACCATCAACTACAAATAAAGTTAGTGCCAGAAAAATTAAACTGCCGACATTTCTTACAAACAGCCCTGTTCCTGCGATATAAACTCTTTCGGCCATTATTTTCCTCAATGTATACTATAAGATGCGCAATCTTATTGTATCTTGCACACAACCTATATGTAGAAATCATTTCTGATAGATATAATAACCGAAATGACAGCGAATTCCAAGCCCTTTTCCTACATAGCACTTATAAGATGTGTACAACACTTAAAGAGCTTTGGCTCATGTCTTTTCAGTGCCGGATAACAGATGTGCAACTTTCGTTTTAACAGCCGGTCAGACGTTGTGGAACAATGCCAGTGATACCATCGTCAGCATCATACCCGCCAATATAATCATCACCTACCTGATTTAACCTGATCCTCTCATTCTCCCATCTCTTTAACCATCGTAAACTTATGTTTTTGCATCGTTCTTTCCAAAGTACTGACTCTCTGTTTTAGAAGATCATTTTCTGACTTTAGTTCTTTGACAGCCTCAATGAGCACGGCTGTTAATTTCGTATAGTCAACAGACTTGTAGTCATTGACAGGTGTCGAAACCAATTCCGGGAAGACTTTCTCCACATCTTGTGCTATTACTCCTATATGCTTATCGCCGGCGGTGGCGCCAACGGATTCCGCCTCCTTGTTCCACTCAAACGATACACCACGTATCTTCTCAACGTTGTCTAATACATTCGTGAGCCGTCTAACATTGGTCTTGAGTCGCGCATCCGAGGTTTCATGCAGCGTCACACACTGCATGTCGCCATCGACATCCAACCTATATTGAGGATTTGGTTCCCCAATGCCGACTTTACCGCTTTCGTGAAAGTAGGTATAGTAAGGACAGCTGCCTCCATCATCGCATCCGGCAATCACCAGCATGTTTTTGCCTAATTCATTTTCCGTCCCGCTAATAAAACCAGCTCTATTGCCTTCGCCGTCGGCTAAACTCAATATTGTTCTGGTTGAGGTACTCACTTCAAACCACGAATTAGCGTGACCAACTCTTAAAGCATCCAATCCTGAATAAATATCAAGTTTATGTGTAGGATTCTTTGTCCCGATACCTACATTGCCCTGTACTATCATCCCATTAGTTGGTGCAGTCTCCAACCCGGAATAACTGGAACCTACTGCCACAGCACCGGCCACGTCTAATTTGTTTTGTGGATTCGTTGTTCCGATACCCACGCTGCCGTCGCTTTGAATTACCATCTCCGTTCCACCGCCAACATAGAAATTGACAGGTTGTATATCCTCTGTGCCAATATATAAACCACCCCCCATCGCCTTACGGATCCTGGCCTGAGTTGTGCCTGAAAAGCTAAAGTCCAGTACATCGTGTCCGATCACGTTAGAATTTTCTATAAGGATTGCTGCATTGTTAAGATCGGCATTGTCATAGTGGACTGCAAGTTTGCCTCCGGGAGTCTTCGTACCGATACCGACTTTGCCGCCCTTTTCACAAATGACCGAGTCACCAAGGGCATCCGAGCCAACGAATTTCGGAATGTAATTTTCTGTTCCTGCGCCGCTTATCATGCCTGCGACACTGCCGGCTTTCTCTGCATAACCAGCATAAATGGCATACGGTGTCGGCGTTACCTGCTGCCTCGGATACAGAATCTTAAAGGCATTGGCGTCTCCGGCCGGCCGCACGCCAACTTCCAGCCAGCGGGCATCGCCATTAAAAACGTTAGGATCATTGCCGAAATCCAATTCCACTGTAAAGTAGCCATCTATTACGTCCACATTAGGTTTGTTAACATCACTTCCTATCTGGTTGCTGACAGGAGGCTCATCGCTGTCATAAAGCCTGAACTGAAAATCATATAGCCCATTCGCTGCGCTGTTAGCATCAAGGAACCGTCCCTGGTAGGCCCAAGCCGTGCCCATTTGAGAAGCCCTGCCGATCCCGGCCGAACTAAGTATCAGGAGCAAAGCCAAAACCAGAATTGTAGATATTTTTTTCACTTTCATGTTATTGCCCTCTTAAAAATGGTTAATACATTATGGCGCACAGTATATCCTGCGACGCCGTCAATATTGTACCCGCTTAATTCGTAGGGAGCATGCGCCTCTGCAGTACATAAAATTAAAGCTGGTCTAGTAAGCTAACATTCTACCGGATGTGAATGTTATAATTCATTTTTCTTGCTCTTGTTCTCCTTTCTATCAGGTTTGCACAGAAGTAAGATCCATTTATTAATCCAAATTTCGTCTAATTTTAGGTTCCGGTTAATTGATTATCACCTCATGTCCCTTAAGGGTCAGGGGTTTGTTAATGAGCGTGGGGTGGATACCGAAAGTATGTACCGTGCCCGCTTTAAACATCAGCTGCGTACCGTCCGGCAGGTCCTCATCACTTAAAGCATGCGCAAAGGTCAGGTAGGGACAATTAGGACTGCCCGGACCAAGTCCGGGGTAAGCATATGTCCCGACAAATCGCACCGCCGATGCCGGCGCTATTTGCATACCGATCCTCTGGTTGTATATGTATGGAACACTGCCGCAGGAATACCATACGGCATCGTTGTTACCGGGACCCCAGCCCATGTTCATCAAGAACTGCGGTCCTGGTTCAATTTGGTTGTATCCATAGACTACCCAAGAATGCCCTTTGGTCTCGGCTTCGTCTCGATGCCCACCCATCAAAAAGGGTCGCAGCCAACGGATCTCTTCTATCATCTCATCAACACTATCCCTGGGACCTGAATAAGCATCCGTATCGTAATAAAAGTATTCCTGCAAGGCATCGACCGCTTCTCCTACCGGCGCTCCGGAACCACAGCGGCCAAAATCCATCTCAACGGCGACGGCCGCTTCATAGGAGAGGTTTGCCGCCGCGATTATTTGCGCCTGTGTCAGTGGATTTCCATTTTCATCCATCCATCCACCCGAACCATCTGATACATATTGATTGGCCATGTTCGGCCAGTCGTACGGATCACCAAAGTATGCATAGAGTTCCTGTGCCCCGGCACCGGGATTACCTCCCTGAGGGCAGGAATCATCCCCATCCCAATCATAGGAATGGTCTCCATTACCTGAAGCCGGCCACCACCAGTATTTCATGAGTTGTGCCGCAGCAGTCGCCGTGCAACCGACCACAGTGGGATCACGTGGTGGGCACGGACCGCAAGGGTCGCCCGGGCAGCAGTTAGTGCATGAGGTATCTCCTGCCGGACAATACATATTAAAGGGATTTCGCTGATGCCACTTAGGCGTAAAATTAAGGACCATCATATCCGGTGCCGCTTCGGTATCCTTCTCGGTAGCGGGCCTACTGGAGATTTTTCCTTCAAAAAGCTGCTGCCAGAATATCGCCCGCTCGACCAATGTCTGTTCGTAAGCTTCTAAAGCCGGATCACTCGCTGTCGAAGCCGAGCTTAAATATTCCGTTCGAGCACCGATCTCCCACAGAATGCACTGCAGGCCCGGATTCGCAGGATCGAACCGACCCTTCGGACTGTACAGATAAACCGGCAGGACCAAATCATTGCAACCGCAAAGACAATACCCCCCGCCCTTCAAATGAGCAATATAAGCGACCGTTTGTCCGTTGACGACATGAGGTTCCATTTGCTCAATTACGGCATCCGGGTTCGCATCGGCCGTAACCTGCCGCACCCAAGTCGTCACCGCCAGGCGAACATCCGTCTCCGACAGCGACTTACACTTTGCCGGGCCGGGCGTAAAAATAACAAAGACAACAACGAACAGCAGCAAAAGCATCTGATTTTTGTTCCGTCGATTGATTAACATTTTCATCATGTCACCTCCCTTCTTTTACTGCAAAGTTACCAACACCAGGATCAATCCTTCATCCGACTGCAGGCTTGACATGGCCTTGCCGATTACTGCACCGTAGGAACGCTCCGGATCGGTGGCTTTCATGGCATAACCGGGTGTATCGGATGTCGTGAGCATATCCCCCGGCCGGATAGGACCGTTGCAGCAATTCGCCAGCGCATAGACACGCCCGCTCAGAGCCACATTGACACCCTGGTCGAGGATGCCCTTTTGACTTAAGACCAGCCCGGATTTAATTCCTCCCGCACCGCTGACCACGCCAGCCACACGCTTATCATAGGCCTGTCGGCTTAGCTTTAGTTGACCTGGCGTTTCTTCGTCTATAACGACAACCGCTCCGGCGGGAATTTCTGCGGAATCAGAAATCTCAAAAGGCTCGGCAAGATCGGCGCCGCCCATGATTTGCAGTTCATCCGTAGTCGTGCGACCATCAACTTCTAACTCCACAGCCTTGATCTTTCCAGAGACATCTAATTTGCACTGAGGAAGTGAGTTGCCTATGCCCACATCGCCCGCAAAATAATGCCTCTGACCACTCGCCCAAATGCCATAGACGCCATATGCTAATTCCACGGAACTTGTCTGATCCGAATCTTCAAAATGACCCGCGCGAACGCTGCCACTGGCAAATATACCACTCTGCGTCCCCTGCACGTTCAACATATATAATCCAGGATTAAGTGTTCCAACACAGAGCCTGCCGCTGACATACAGACTACCACTGAAATAACCGGCCCAATTTGTACTCCCGCCGGATGCATGACCATACACACCATAATTGTTCCCACCGGTAGTTGCCGAACCATAGACGCCATAATAAGTGGGGTCAAAACCCATTGCTTGTTTTCGGTAAGCCAGATGGCCCTCGATAGTCGCGCCATACGTCCCTTTCACACCGGAATAATGAGTAATTGGATTAGGGAAACCGCTATCATAAAAATAACTCAGTTTGCCATTCATGCTGCCATCGGCGACTTCCATCTTGGCGGTAGGATTAGTGGTGCCGATACCAACCTTGCCTGATGGAATTGAATACATGTCAGACCCGGAGACCATCCAGTCGCCGTCGCCAAGCGAGGTGAGACTTTCCCAACTGGCAAGACCGCTGGCATCCGATATCAGGACCTTGCCCTCATCGGGTGAGCCACCAGTGATCTTAATGCTGCCCCTCACATCTAAAGTTGCATCCGGCCTATCGGTCCCAATCCCAACTCTGCCCGGTCGCATCCGCATACCCATGTCGTCCCTGCCTCCTTCGCCCGGCTGCAGGATAATGTTGCCGCCGATGCCACCAATTCCCCCGAACACCGCATCTGCTCCGTCCTGGGCCTTGAGCACTATATCTGTCCCATCTCTACCATTTAAAGCTTTCTTTGCTTTGCCGCCGTCAACGTGCAGTTTTCCTACCGGACTTATCGTGCCGATGCCGACATTGCCGGCTTTATCTACAAATATCCCGCGTGTTTGCAGCGCGTAGGGAACCGGCGTCACTTCCTGACGCGGGCCCAACGTAATAAAATCATTAGGATCATTGCTGTCGCCCGGCCGTACACCTGTCTCAAGCCAAACCGAATTACCGTCAAACACATCACTGCCGAAGTTCAATTCCGCCGTAAAGTAGCCGTCGATTACGTCAATGTCGTTTACATCAGCAGTGCCTCCCACCTGGTTTGGTTCTGTCTGGCCGTAATAGAGCTTGAACTGAAGGTCGTACCGTCCGTCCGCGGCACTGTTGGCGTCAAAGAGCCTGCCCTGGTAGGTCCATGCCGTGCCCATTGGTTCTGCCTTGCTAACCTCGGCCGGAAAGACAATCAGGCCCACGGCCAAAACCAAAAACGCTAAAATTCTTGTACTTTTCATTTTCTTACCCTTTCAAAAATGGTTGAATTTGACAACGCACCATGTGCGCACCGATAGCTTCTCGTGAAACTTAACGAAATCCTCATTATGGTGTCGCATTTACCACTCTGCCTCCTGTTTAAAATATCAATAAATATTGTAATCTTATAAAGCTGAAAATCAAAGGGAAAAATTACACGTGATTTACCATTTTGAGACGGATTGATGAAAAACCTCCTCGTGCCTGTAAAATGCCGTTTTACGAACCCATAATCCGGGCAAAACAAGGAGATTCATGCTGCAAACATACTGCGAAGCTCTAAAATCGACAATGCACAATGGCCCGCCCAGGCAAAAGCCGGCTTACAATTCATATTTGCCGCCAGTCAAATAGGCACCTTCACCCTGAGCGATGGTCATCATTACAATATACTGTCCGCCGCTATCATAGCAGTCGGTGGTCGTTCCACCATCGTATCCCGCTAATCCTGTAACTCTTTGCTTTTCCGAAACGCGCCGACATCAGTATCGCC
>JABAHP010002735.1_pt1 | contig 16967 bp, 16 predicted proteins | sample 7062081 | NCBI WGS metagenome assembly JABAHP01 (sample SAMN14534357, study PRJNA622989) | marine sediment metagenome | biome: marine biome [ENVO:00000428]; feature: marine pelagic biome [ENVO:01000023]; material: deep marine sediment [ENVO:00002113] | place: India: Gulf of Kutch | collected...
TTTTCATCCTGGGACTGGTCTCCCTGGGAGACTCCTGGCGGTTGGGGATCGACGACCGGAGGCCCGGTGAGCTCGTGACCCACGGAGTCTACGCCGTCTCAAGGAACCCGATCTACGTGTTCTTCGACCTATACTTCATCGGCACCTTTCTNNCCTCGTGTTCCTGGTTTTCGCTGCGCTGACCATCGTGAATCTGCACTATCAGATCCTGGAGGAGGAGAGATTCCTGTCCAGTATCCATGGCGCAGCCTACGAATCCTACTGTGCCAGGACGGCTCGGTACTTCAGCGCGAGATGGCCATGTCTCTCCTGACCACCAAGCTCAATATCCCGCCCGTCCGATCTGGGTTGGTGCCCCGCCCGCGCTTGACGGAGCGGCTGAACGAGGGGGTGACGCGGATGCCGAGTCCGTGCAAGCTCACCCTCGTCTCCGCGCCNNACGACGCTGGTCGCGGAGTGGCTCACGCGCCTCCGTGGTTCCGGCGACGCCGGGCGTCCCGTCGCTTGGCTCTCCCTCGACGAGGAGGACAATGACCCGGCACGCTTCTTCACCTATCTCGTGGCCGCCCTGCAGACGGTTGACCCGGACATCGGCCAGGCCGCCCAGGCGATGTTGCAGGCCCCCCAGCCCCCTCCGCCGGAACCGCTCCTCACGAGCCTGATCAACGACGTCGCCGCCACGCCCCGCCCGTTCGTCCTCGTCCTCGACGATTACCACCTGATCCACACGCTGCCCATCCATCGACAGCTGGCCTTTCTGCTGGAGCATCAACCGCCTCAGATGCACCTGGTCATCGCCTCCCGCGAGGACCCGCCGCTGCCGCTCTCCCGCCTGCGGGCGCGCGGGCAGGCGAGAGAGATTCGGCGGGCGGATCTGCAGTTCACCCCGGAGGAGACAGCCGACTTCCTGCAACAGGTTGCGCGCCAAGAACTATCGCCACGGGATGTCGCCGCCCTCCAGCGGCGCACCGAGGGCTGGGCCGCGGGCCTGCAACTCCTGGCCCTGTCCATCCGCGGCCGCGATGACGTGCGCCAGTTGGTACGGTCCTTCACCGGCAGCCACCGCTACGTACTCGACTATCTCATCGAGGAGGTGTTCGAGCAGCAATCCGCCGAGGCGCAGGACTTCCTGTTGAAGACATCCATCCTCGACCGCTTCACCGCTGCCCTGTGCGATGCCGTCACCGGACGGAACGACGGCCGCGCGGTGCTCCTGGCCCTGGACCAGGCCAACCTGTTCATCGTCCGCCTCGACGAGTCGCGGCAGTGGTATCGCTATCACCGCCTGTTTGCCGATCTGCTGCGCCATCGCCTGGAGGTGGCATCGACCCACGAGGTAACCCAGCTTCACCGGCGGGCCAGCCAGTGGTACGCCGAAAACAGCCTCCCCACCGACGCGGTGCGGCACGCGCTGGCCGGTTCCGACTGGGAGCGGGCCGCAACTCTCATCCTCGACTTCGGTGGAAGCATGCTGAAGCGTGGCGAGGTGGCTACGCTGCTCGGCTGGTTTCGTGCGTTGCCGGACGAAGTGGTGCGTGCCCACCCGCGGCTTTGTCATGAATATAGTTGGCCGCTGATCCTGGCGGGGCAGATTGAGGCCGCCGAATTCTACCTGAGACAGGCCGAGGAGTCTGCTCAAGATGATACCGCCTTTCTGAGCGATATCGTCACTGCGCAGGCGTACATCGCGCGAATCCGAGGTGACGACGGCCGCACGATAGAGCTATCCCGGCGGGCACTGTCGCTCTTGCCACAGAACGACCCCAATTCGCGCAGTATCGTGGCTGTGAACCTGGGGATGGCCCACTGGAGCCGTGGCAACCTGACGGAGGCGGAAGGGGCACTGATGGAAGCCGAGCAGGCCGCCCAGCGGTCGGAGAACCACTACGCCAGACTGACGGCCCTCAGTTTCCTGGGCGTCGTTCAGGCGGCGCAAGGCAGGTTGCACGAGGCGGCGGGGTGGCTCCGGCAAACGATACAGGCGGGAGGGGGGGCGCCCCCCACAGCCCTGGCCCACGATTCACTGAGCGCTCTGCTGTACGAGTGGAACGACCTGGAGGCCGCCGCGGATCATCTGGAGCGGGGAATCGAACTGGGCGCGCGCAGCGGCAACGTGGAGGTGCAGATCGGCGGCTACCGCATCCTGGCGCGCCTCCGGCAGGCCCAGGGCGACGCATCCGCCGCGCTGGACGCGCTCCAACAGGCGCACGAGTTGGCCCGCGAGAAGGATGTTCCTCCCCTAATGCGCGCCCGCACCGCCGCCTGCCACGTCCAGATCGCCCTGGCACAGGGTGACTTGCCCACGGCCATCCGGTGGGCGGAGCAGGTGACGGAGGATGCGGACGGCTCGCGGTTCTACCCGCTCATGGGCCTGACGCCCGCCCGCTTGCTCCTGGCTCAGGGCGAAAAGGAAGCCGCGGCCGAGCAACTGGAAAGCTGGCACGAAACCGGAGTTCGTGCGGGCTGGCAATACGGCGTGGTCGAGGTGCGCGCGCTGCAGGCCCTGGCCGCGCCCACGCCCGACGAGGCGCTCGCTTTCCTGGCCGACGGGCTGGCGCTGGCCCAACCGGAGGACTACGTCCGCACCTTCGTGGACAAGGGGGAGCCGCTGGCTGCGCTGCTGCGGGAGGCCGCATCGCAGGGCATCGCGCCGGAGTACGTGCGAAGACTGCTTGCAGCGTTCGCCCGTCCCCCTACACCCCCCCGCCCCCCCACACAACCCCTCATCGAGCCTCTCAGCGACCGCGAACTCGACGTACTGCACCTGCTCGCCGACGGCCTGACCAACCGGGAGATCGCACAGGCGCTGTGCGTCTCCGTCAACACGGTCAAGACCCACCTCAGCAGCATCTACGGCAAGCTCGGCGTGCACAATCGCCACGAAGCGGCTGCCCAGGCGAAGGGACTGGGCCTCGTGCAGGAGACCGAGGAACGAGCGTAGGATCGCGGTTTCAGGTTGCGAGAGAAGGATTCGAACCTCCATTTCCTGATCCAGAGTCAGGCGTCCTACCATTAGACGATCTCGCAAAGGTGCCTCACGTAGGCGACCCAAGCGCAGGTTGCGAGAGGAGGATTCGAACCTCCATTTCCTGATTCAAAGTCAGGCGTCCTGCCATTAGACGATCTCGCAACGATGCTGGACTATCGCCCACAGCAACCAAAAGGGTGTGCTTCAAATGAGTCACGGCCAACCTTGCGAAGGGTTACAGAGTGCCTTCTTGACGTGATAGTCACGCCTAGCGCAGGCATTTTGAGGTCAAAAGACGAGCCCAACCTTCGCAAGGTTTCCGCTCCCAACTGAAATGAAACGTATCCAAACCAAAAGCGCGGGGGTTTGTGTGCAACCCCCGCGCTTTGCGGTCAGACCAATACAGCCCATTACGGGGGAGGACACCTACCAGCTTGCTGGATGCGCTGGAAACCGGCGACACGCTGGGCCAGGCATGCCATGCACGAACCACCGGACTGCACATACAGACCGGCCGCCAGTGTCGTCCCTGACTTGGGATGCCGTGCTCGTGCCCTCACCATGGTGGCCATAGTATACCTCACAAGTGCGCGACCGTCAAGTTGCGTTTTGGGGCAAACACGTGGAGGCCAGTGCGGCATCGGGCCCTCACCCGCCAATCACCCCCGAATCACCCGTTACGGGTGATGACATGATCCCCCTCTGCTGCTATACTGAGAACAGAAATCCAATCAGCAGAGGAGGTAACAGATGAACAAGTCACGACTGATCGGGGGGATCGTCTGCCTGGCCCTGGCAGGGCTGCTCGCAGTGCTCAACTGGAGACTGCCGGCGGATAAGCTTATGTTCATGGTGGGCGGCATCAATGTCCCCATGATCATCCTGGCGATTGCGGGCCTGGTGCTGCTGATCACCGCCCGGAAGCGGTAGGGCGCGCAGCGGAGCAGTGTACCGCACGCAGTGGAAGCGTGCTGAAGCGCCTTTCAAGCGGGCCGCACCCTTCCACTGCGCCCCGCTTCGTCGCGCTACTGAACGCAAGTCCAGTTAGCAACCGAAGTCACCCCAAAGAGGAGGTTTGCCATGAACGAGGAACGAGTGGGCACTATNNGACCATACCGCTGGTCTGGTGGCTATCACCTATCTTCATGCTGAGGTTCATGCGCACGCAAAAGGTCTGGCGCGGCTTCATCCTGGTCTGGCTGGCGACCTTCGTGACGGTCGGCGTCACGCAGTACGATATGCTGAACGCCCTGATGCCCAGCCCATTGCCCGTGTATCTCATCACGACGGCGGTCGGCGCCTTGCCGTTCACCTTGCCCTACCTGGCCGATCGCCTGCTGACACCCCGGCTGAAGGGCTTCGCCGCCACACTCGTCTTTCCCCTGGCGGTGACCGCCGTGGACTTCGCCGGTGCGAAGGCCAACCCCCTGGGCAGCGTTGGGGCACAGGCCTACTTCCAGTATGGCAACCTGGCTCTGATGCAACTGCTCTCCATCACGGGGATGTGGGGCATTACCTTTCTGATGAGTTGGTTCGGCTCGGTCGTCAACTGGGCCTGGGAGCACTCCTTTGCCTGGCCGAAGATCCGCCGCGGCGCAGCCGTCTATGCCGGTATCCTGCTGTTGGTGATGCTCTATGGTAGCGCGCGGCTGGCGTTCGCCCCGCCGGCGACGGGCACCGTGCGGATGCACGGCATAACGGCGGTGGATATGCGGCAGAATTGGATCGCCCTGAATCAGTTGAAGGAGCAGGAAGGCTGGGAGGCCATGCGCCAGAGGGCGGCGGAGTATCACGATCTCTACTTCGCGGATACAATTCGCGAAGCCAGGGCCGGCGCCGAACTCGTCCACTGGCCGGAGCAGGCCGTGATGGTGCCCGGAGAGGACGAACCGGCATTCATCGCCCGGGCCCAGGAGATCGCCCGCCAGGAGGGCGTCTACCTGGCCCTTGGAGTCGGCGCAGTCTTTCAGGATGACCGTCCGTGGGAAAACAAGCTCATCGTCATCGATCCGGCCGGCGAAGTCGCGCTGGAACACCACAAGTACGCCCTGGCGGAGATGGAGGGAACCAAAGGAGGGGATGGCATCCTGCGCACCCTCGAGACCCCCTTTGGCACACTGTCGGGCGTCGTCTGCAACGATACCAACCACGAGGAAGTGGTCACCCAGGCGGGCCGCAACGGCACCGACATCCTGTTGGCGCCCAGCCTCGAGTATCGCGCCATCGACCCGATCCACGCGCACATGGCCATCTACCGGGCCATCGAAAACGGCGTCACGGTCGTGCGGCAGGCGGACAATGGGCTTTCGTTCGTGGCCGATCCCTACGGGCGCGTGCTGGCGGCGGTGGACCACTGGACGGCCAGTGAGCGGGTGTTGCTCGCCCAGGTGCCCGCGCAGGCCGGCGTTTTCACCATCTACCCCTACATCGGCGACCTGTTCGCCTGGCTATCCGTGGTTGGGTTCGTGGTCATCGCTGTCTGGGGTGTGGTTCGGTGGCGCAGGGCTGGGCGCGAACTGACAACTGGACAATGATGGCATATCTTCCCTGAAAAACCGCAAGAAGACTAATCCATTACGAGGAGATCTATGATGACAACAGTATCAGGTTCCCAAGAAGTCAACAAGAAGGACTTGGCCATCCGGATAGGCATCGGGGTGGCGCTGAGCGCGCTGAGCGGCGTCATGCTGCTGCTGTCATTCCCACCCTACGGGGTGTGGCCGCTGGCCTGGATCGCGTTCGTCCCCTATCTCTTTGCCCAGTACCGGCTGATGCCGCGCAAATGGTCGAGCCTGGCGCCAGCGATCGCCCTGTTGCTGTGGCTGGGCCCATTTATGGCTAGGCTCTTTGGCACGGAGTTTGGCCCCATCTTCACGTACCTGGGCGTGTTGATCGCCATACTCACCTACTTCACGAACAGGGAGCGCAAGTTCATCGAGATGACCGGTTTCCGCTGGTTCGTTCTGCATGGCGTGATCAACTGGGTGGGCTTCGAGATGATCCGCGCCACCGTCATCCCCCTGGTCGCTACGAGTGCGTTCATCGGCTATACCCAGGCCACACAGCCGTGGTTGATCCAGCCGGTCTCGATCTTCAGCGTCTACGGGCTGAACCTGGTGATCATGCTGTGCAACTTCGGGCTGGCACAGGGGGCGATGGCCTGGTTCGACCGCAAGTGGAAGGCCGCGGATGTCGTCCCGGTAGACGGTCGCGCAACGCGGCGCTGGCTGGCAGTTGCGAGCGTCGTTATGGTGGTGTGGGTCGGCATCAGCCTGGTCGTCCTGGGCAGCGCTCCAAGAGATCCGCAGACAGTGCGGGTGGCAGCGGTCCAGCCAGGCTACGAGAAAGCCGCCTTCTGGGATGAGGCTCGGAGCCCTCAGGAACGCTTCGATGCTTTCGCTGCTTGGGCACGCCAGGCCGTAGGACAAGGGGCACAGATTATCTACACACCTGAAATGCACTTCAACTCTGACCCACAGGCAGACTTTGCGGACCAATTTCGGGCCCTGGCCCAGGAGACCGGGGCTTACATCTTCATCAACTACAGCTATGGAGTAGAGGGCGAACCCTGGCGCAACGAAGCCGTCCTACTCTCCCCCTCCGGCGAGTTCTCAGAGGTATATGCCAAGAACCACGCGCCTCCTGGCGAGCCTCTCTCGCCTACGGCGGGCGCCTACCCGGTCTATGACACGTCGGTGGGCCGCCTGGCCGCCATGATCTGCCACGATGGCAACTACACAGACGTAGCCCGCAAACTGACTGGCAACGGTGCCCAGCTGACTTCGGCATCTCTCAACGAGTTCGGCAGCTTTGGTGAGCAATACTGGACCAACGTGACCTTCCGGGCAGTTGAGAATCGAACCTCTATGGTGGTCGCAGCCCGGCAAACCGGTTCAGCCGTCATCGACCCCTACGGCCGCCAGGTGGCGCTTACCCTCAACCCAGACGAGCAGGTAGTTCTCGTAGGAGACGTATCGCTGGGTTCCGGCGATGGGACTCTCTTCACCACCCTGGGTGACTGGCTGGGTTGGGCCTCTCTGGCAGGTTGGGTCTTCTTCGTCGTCTTCCAGACCGTGACGCAGCGGCGCGCCAAGAAGGCGGCGCAGGGCTGATCAGAAGGGCCTCTTGCTGCGCGCCGCTGCAGGTTCGAGTAGTGGCATCCCAGGATATGGCATATGCAAAGAGTTGAGATCCGGGTCAAGGGGCAAATCGACGAGCACTGGTCGGACTGGTTCGACGGCCTGACGATCACGCACGCCGACGATGAGACGGTTCTGATCGGCACCGTCGCTGATGAGGCTGCGTTGTACGGGCTGCTGGCGAGGCTGCGAGACTTGGGGTTGCCGCTGGTGTCAGTACAACCTTCGGAGGTGAGAGATCACGAGGATCAGTGATTGTGGGATTGCTGCCGCTGTTCAGGCGAGCGACTGCACGCCTGAAAACGCCGCAGGTGGTCACGTGGGTTTGAGGCCAACCGACGGTGTAGGCTGATCCACAGTATTCGACAACATCTCGCCCAGGGACCCATCACACATGCCTCCCATCGGCGGCTGAGATCCAACGCCCAGCCGCCGATGGGGAGCGATCAGCGCGATCTTCAGTCGCAGGGGAAGCCTCGCCCTCTCAGCGCGAGGCCCTGTTCCCCGTCCGTCGCCCACCCTCTGCCCAGCTACTCGACGTAGATCTCGACCCGCTCGTTATCCTCCTCGTCCACCACCTCCACGAGCTTGCCGTCCGCGCCACTGGCCAGTAGCTCCTCCAGTTCCTCCATGTCGAAGCCGTCGAACTCCGGGGCGAAGCGCTGCGCCATGCGCAACCCCGCGCCGACCAGGCCCATAGGGACCGTCACGTTGACCTTCGGCGCCCCCGAGGACAGGTCGGTCACCTGGACGCGGAGGAACTGCCTCCTCCCCCCTGGCGCGGGCCCGGTCGATGAAGCGCGTTGTCCCCCTTCCAGGGCGCGCAGCAGGACGGTCGCCTCCTCCGCTGTGATCTTCCCCTCCTCCAACATCTGGAGGATCTTCAGCCGTTCTTCACCTGTCGTCGTCATTTGCCACCTCCTAACCCAAATATACCTGCACTTGCTCCCGGCCTTCGCCCTCGTTCACCTGAACCATGACGGGGCGTCCGCTTCGCGCTTCCTCCCGCATGGCGAGGATGACCTCGTCTATCGCCGTCCCCTCGAGCTGGGGGATGAAAGGGTGAACGACGCGCAGTATCCAGGCGAGGGGGCCCAGCGGCAGCGGCAGGGCCACGAAGACATTGGGGCCACCGGGCTGCCGCACCCGCACGAACAGCCAATGGGCCTGCTGCAGCCACCAGCCCAGCAACACCCCCAGCAGGCCCAGGGTGAGGAGCAGCCAGCCCCAGATCAACCACCCGTCGGCGATATCCCAGGCATAGACACCGCTCACCAGCAGGCCGCCCGCCGCCAACAGGGCGACCCCCGTCCAGAACACGGCCTGCCACACCCACCGCACCCACACCGGACGCCTGACGGAGGGAGCAGGCGCCGGCGCTGGTTCCGGTGGGTCGGCCGCTCCCGCCAAAGCCTCCAGCCGCCGCACCCCCTCCTCGACGCTGATCGCGCCCGCCTCGATCAACTCCAGTATCCGCAGTTGCTCATCCATAGGTTCCTCCTAATACATGCAGTCCATTGTCTGGGCCATTCCTAACCCTCACAAGGCTGGCTATGGGCCTCTGACGCCCGGCTCCGCACTCTCTCACGCCGGGCGGAGGCGGTGTCCTCGCTCCCTAGCTTCAGAGCCGCTTGCTCGGTGGATCGCCCGACCCGGCGTTGCAGTAGTGCGAACGCCCCGGCGGCCACCAGGCCCACCAGCCCAGCCGCAAGCCAGACCCAGCGCGGGTCACCGTTGTCGATGATCATCCCGGCCAGGAGGGGCCCCACGGCCATTGGAATCACCCACCTGAACCCAAAGATCGCCATGTACCGCCCCCGCATATCCTCGGGCGCAAACTGGGCCACCAGCGCCTGCGAGATGGGGCTGACCATCATCTCGCCGATCGTGATGATCACCATCGCCACCAGGAAATAGGAATAGGCCGAGACAAGACCATACATGCCGAACCCGACCGCATACAGCAGCGTGCCCGCGGCCATTGTGACCAACGGCCGGTACCTGGCGGTCCAGCGGGTGACCGAGAACTGGAACAGGACGACCATCGCCGCGTTGAGGCTCAGGATGTACCCAAAGCCCTGCTCGGAGACGGCGTGGCTGTCCCGCAGGTAGACCGCCAGCGTGCTGGTCATCTGCACGTAGACGAGGATCATCAGGGTGCACGCCCCGAGGAACAGCACGAAGGTCCCGTCCCGCAGGACGGTCCAGTAGCCGCCGAAGGTCTGAGCCACCGTCTGCTCGGGCTCGCCCTCGCGTTGAGCGGGCTTGGTCTCCCGTATCGCCAGGGCCACAATGCCGGCGGTGATCAGGCTGGCCACCGCGTCGCCGATGAACAGGATCATATAGGACCGGGCAGCCAGCAGTCCCCCGATCGCCGGGCCGATGGTCACGGCCAGATTGGCCACCACGCGCCGGATGCCGAACCCCTCGGCGCGCTGCTCCTCCGGCAGCAGGTCGGCGACCATCGCCTGCTGCGCCGGGCCCCCGGCGCTGGCAAAGAGGCCTACGACCAGCGCGCCGGCAAAGAAAAGCTCGATGGACCCCACCAGTCCCATCATCACACTGGTCAATCCGCTGGCGATCAGTCCAAAGATCAACATCGCCTTCCGCCCGAGCCGATCGGTCAGCGCGCCGCCGAGCATCCTGCCCACGACGCTCGCGATCGAGGACAGCCCGAAGATCACGCCCACCTCGGTCATGCTTGCGCCGAACCTTCGCGTCACGTAGAGCGCGAAGAAGGGGAACATCAGCGCCCCGCCCACCTGGTCGATGAACGTGCCCAGGATCAGCGTCCAAAACTGGCGGGGGTATTCGTTGTAGATACCGCGCAGTCGCTCCAGTGGCTTGTAGATCGTCATGTGTCCATTACCCGAAACTGGCTGTCGGACAGGGCTGCCCTACTCCGCGCGAACCGACACGGTGGCCGCCACCAACCTGTCCTTCTCAACCTCAACGCCGATGTGCCCATTGCGGTTGTTGTCCTCCAGGCGCATGATCGCCGGCACGAAGAAGCCACCAACCCCCAGCATGATCTGAACCGCGCCGCCCACCACGTACAGGGCACGCACGCCCACCGCATCAGCGACCGGCCCGGCGATGGCCATGCCGAGCGGCGTCGCGGCATTGCACAGGCTCACGACCAACGTGAACACGCGCCCCTGCATCTCGGGGGCCACCACCTGTTGGAGCAAGGCATGGGCCGAGCCATTGCACATCGAGTTCATGGCGGCCCCGAAGAACAACCCCACCAGCGCCAACGGAAAGGCCGTCGCTGGCGTCAGCCCGACCAGCAGGAGACCCAGGCCAAGCCCGACGATACCCGTCAGCACGGTCACGATGCGCTGTCGAAAGCCGCCCCATGCACCCAAGATCACCCCGCCCAACACCAGCCCAACGCCCCAGGCCGAATTCATCCAGCCCAACTGCAGCGCCTCGCCGCTGAAGTGGTCGGTGACCAGGATGGGCATGAGCGACATAGCGGGAGTGACCAGGAAGTTGAGCGCCATCGCCAGTCCAGCAACCGCCAACAGACCCGGCCAACTTCGCACGTATCGCAGTCCCTCGCGCACCTCAGTCCACAGTGTAGCCTCCCTTCCTGCTGCAACCGTGGCCTTGGAGGGCCGCCGCGGCTGGGGGATGTGCACGAAGAAGAGCGGCGCGATGGCGAAGGCGGCCGTGAGCACGTCAATAGCCATGATGCCGTGCAGCGGCAAGAGGCCCAACAGGAGCGCGCCCAGCGGCGGCGACACGATGTTCACGGCTCCGCCTATGGTCTGGTTGAGCCCCGCCACGCGCGGCAGGTGCTCGCCGGGAACCATCAGCGAGGTCGAGGCCATCATAGCGGACCAGTGAAAGGTGCCCCCGATTGCACGCACGAGCATGATGAAATAGACGTGCGAGATCTGCATCGCATCGGCCCAGAAGAGATAGGCCAGCCACGCCGACACCAGGGCAATGACGCTGTCGGCGACGAGCATCACCACCCGCCGGTTCCAGCGGTCCACCAACGCACCCACGAAAGGCCCCAGGAATACGCCGGGCAGCAAGGAGATCAACGTCCCGATCGCCAACACCGTCGCCGAGCCGGTGGTTTCGGTCAGCCACCAGACCAGCGCGAATTGGGCCAGGCTGCTGCCGAGCCACGAAAGCTGCTGCCCCGTCCAGATGGTGAAGAACGGGATCTTCCATTTGGGTTGATGCTGCACCGCTACCGTCCCTCCAGCGCGGCCAGGAGATCCGCCGCCTGCTCGGGGGTGACCCGCCCCTCCTCAACCAGGCGCAGGACCCGCATGCGCTCCTCGTCCGTCGCTGGCTCCTGGCGGGGGCGGCGGCGGCCGCTGGCCCGCCGCCAGCGCCGCTCCGCGCGCTCCGCCCGCAGGCGGGCCCGCTCCGCCTCCCGATCGGCCGCGCGACGGGCGTGTTCTGCAGCCCGCCCCGCCGCCCGCAGTGCCCGCTCCGTCGCTTGCTCCGCCCGGTGGCGAATCTCCTCGCTGTCGATGCGGCCCAGGCTCTCCGCCAAGCGGGCTTCCATCTCCGACATCGCCTGGGTCATATGGGCCTCAATCTGCGCCCCCAGCCCCTCCAGGTCGGCCACGAAGTCGAACGGCAACCCTTCCGCCGCACCCTCCGGCTCCAGAGTCCGCAGAGAGACGTGCCCCCTGACCTGCGCCTCCAGGCTGGCCTCGCCACCCCCAAGGACACCCCTCGTCTCCCCATCCGCCTCCTCCAGGGTGAGGCCAAAGACGCTGGAGCTCACCCGGTCGCCGGCGCGGAGAGCCAGGCGGAGACTGGCATCGGCCGGCAGGCGGACCGTCAGATTGCCGTCGGCCTTCAGCCGGTAGGCCGATCCGGGAGAGAAGGGCGGCCCCAGCCGGACGCTCCCGCGGACCTGTTCAGCCGCCAGCCCTCCTTGGAGCCCTTCGGCCGTCAGATTGCCGCCCACCTGGCCCAGCGAGAGGGCGCCCTCCACCTGGCGGACCCGAGCGTTCCCCCTGACGGCCTGCGCGCTCACACTCCCTGCCGCCTGGCGGACGCTCAGGTTCCCCCACGTCTGTTCAACAGCGGCAGGACCGACGTCACGCAGGGTGGCGTTGCCGTGGACAGCGTCAATGGTGACTGGCCCTTCCACCTGCTGGATCTTCAGGTTTCCCTTTGCGGCGCCGACGGTGAGGGTAGTGGCCGGGGGACAGGTGAGGAAGCAGTTGGCGCGGGTCTCCAGCGTGAACGTCTCCCCCTCCCGCTCCAGGGCCGCGTCGTCGGCCTCGCCCTGCAGGCGCAGCGTCACCTGCCGTTCCTCGGTGCCCCGCACGACCAGGTTGCCCAGACACTCGGTGACCGTGATGTGGGGGGTTGCCGATGTGTCGAAAGTCTGTTCGAACATGTCTCGTCCTCCTCCAATTTGCTCAAGCGGCTCCGTTCGAGTCGGTATCGCCTGTTCCCGCCTGCCACTACCCCTCTTGCAGCATGCGGAAGGCCTCTTCCGCCGAGACCTCCTGGCGGGCCAACCGTGCCAGGATATCCTGGCGGCGCTCGTCGTCAGTCGCCCGTTCCTCGCCCACCTCATAGCCCAGGGCGCGGATGACCTCGACCAGACGGTTGCGGACGGTGGGGTAGGAAATGCCCAGTTCCTCCTCTACGCGGTTGAGCTTGCCCTCGCAGCGGATGAAGACCTCCACGAAGTGGAGTTGCTCAGGGGTGAGTTGGAGGAGCCGGCCCATGGTGAAGCGACCCTCCAGGCCCGTGCCGCAGTTGCGGCACACCAACCGGGTGACCAACAGGTCATCGTGGCAGACGGGGCATTCAGTTGGGACAGGATACATGGCTTCCTCCTCTTCCTATTGAAGAAAATTAACTCACATATGAAAAATTATAACATATAGCTTAATTTTTGTCAATAGGAAAACCCTTCCTGGAGCGAATTTTAAGGTTTCAGATTCGGGCCGTCCATTGCCAGCGGGCTTTGGAGGCGCATAGCCGCGACCCTCGGCCGGCTGGTCACCGCCGCTGGACAAACTGGCCTCTTAGTGGCATAATCAGCCTCGCTGGTATCAAGACGCTCATCCTGACCTGCCAACCCACACCGGAGGTGTACCTTGAGACAGTTGACCGGCCTGGCACTGGACACGGCACGGTTGCACGGCGCGACCTACGCCGACGTGCGCATCGTCGAGCACCGCGAGCAGACCGTCGGTGTCAAGAACGGCGTGGTCGAATCGTTGAGCGAGACGGAGGACCACGGCTTCGGGATACGCGTCATCGCCGAGGGAGCCTGGGGCTTCGCCTCCAGCGCTGTGCTCGGCCAGGAGGAAGTCGAACGGGTGGCGGCATTGGCGGTGGAGATCGCCCGCGCCAGCGCCCTCGCCCGACGGGAGCCGGTCGACATCGGCCCACCCGTGACCAGCACCGGCTCCTACCGCACGCCGGTCCAGATCGACCCCTTCAGCGTTCCGGTCGAGGACAAGATCGGTCTGCTGCTGGAGGCCGATTCCCGCATGCGGAGCGTGGCGGGGGTCAAGGTCGCCCGGTCCAGCGTGGTCTGCCTGCGGAAGCGCAAGACCTTCGCCAACACCGAGGGCGCGTTCACAGAGCAGGTGATCGTCGAGACCGGCGGGGGCATCGTCGCGCTGGCCGTGGGGGATGGGGAGGTGCAGCAGCGTTCCTATCCCAACTCCTTCGGACGGGACCAGCGCACCGTCGGCTGGGAGTACATCCAACAGGTGGATCTCCCCGGTCACGCCGAACGGATCGCCAGCGAGGCGGTGGCGCTCCTGACCGCCGAGCCCTGTCCCAGCACCGTGACCACCCTGATCCTCGGTCCTACTCAGTTGGCGCTGCAGATCCACGAGTCGTGCGGTCATCCCACCGAGCTGGACCGGGTCTTCGGCACCGAGGCGGCCTTCGCGGGCACCAGTTTCCTCACGCCCGACGAACTCACCACGCTGCGTTACGGTTCCCCGGTCGTCAACCTCACCGCCGATGCCACGCTGCCGGGAGGCCTCGGCACCTTCGGCTGGGACGACGAGGGGGCACCGGCCCAGCGGGTCGAACTGGTACGGGAAGGGCTGTTCGTGGGCTACCTGACCTCGCGGGAGACGGCGGCGCAACTGGCGCGGCTCAAGGGCTGGGCCGCCAGCCGGGCCCACTCCGGCGGCGCGATGCGCGCTTCGGGCTGGAATCGCATCCCCCTCATCCGCATGACGAATATCTCCATCGAACCGGGCGCGTGGACCTTCGACGACCTGATCGCCGACACGGACGACGGGCTGTATATGGAGACAAACCGCAGTTGGTCGATCGACGACAAGCGGCTCAACTTCCAATTCGGCACCGAGATCGGCTACGAGATCAGAGGGGGCAAGCTGGGGAGGCTGCTGAAGAACTGCACCTACACGGGGGTGACGCCTCAGTTCTGGGGATCGTGCGACGCAGTCTGCAACCGGGACCACTGGCAGGTGTGGGGCACGCCCAACTGCGGCAAGGGGCAGCCCAGCCAGATCGCCCACACCGGCCACGGGGCGGCGCCCGCCCGATTCCGCGACGTGCGGGTGGGCGTAATGAAATGACCCATGACCAACGACATAATTAGTGACCAAACGACAGATCCCAGAGATCGACGGTCCGCCGTCGACCGCGAACCGACGGCTGACCGCCACACCGCATCATTGGAGGGAGAACACAAATGCCCGAAGACTTGCATACGCTGCGCACCAAGAGGCGAATGAGCATCAAGCAACTGGCCGCCAGGTCCGGCATCTCCATCGCCACCGTCGTGCAATACGAGAAGGGAAGGCAGGAGATTCCGCCAGTCGACCTGCGCCGGCTGGCCAAGGCACTGTACGTGAACGAATGGGACATCGACGCCCGCCCGTCCCCGCCGCCATCTCCGCCCCCTCGCCAGGAGCAGCCCCCCAAGCCACCACAGCCAGAGGACAGGCCGCCGCAGGAGAAGCGCTCCCCGCGCGAGTCCCCGTCCGCGCGGGATACGCAGATCGCTCACCTGCTGACGCTCGCGGCCCGCTTCGACATAGACCAGGCCGCACTGGAGGCGGAGATCGGCAAGCCGCTGGAGGAACTGACCCAGCAGGAGGCCCGCCACTGGAACGGCCACTTCATGCGCCGCATCGCCGAGGAAAAGCCGCCCAAGCAAGCCATCGACCGCAAGCGGGCCTACCTGCCCGAAGGGGTGGACGGCTACGAACTGGCCTACCTGCAGGAGCAGCAGGATGCAAGCGCGCCGCTGCGCTTCACCCTCTTCGACGGCCAGGCCTTCGAGGGAGCAGTAGTCGGCTTCGGTCCCTACCAGATCACGATCCGCGAGCCCGCCGGGGACGAGATCACGCTCAACAAACTGGCCATCGCTTACTATCGCAAGGCTGGAGGTGGGGCATGAGCCTGGCCGATGAACTGCGCTATCTGCGCGCGTTCCACGGCGGCGGCAACCTGGGTGACATCGAGCAGGAGATAGGCCTCGAACCGGGTACGCTGCGCTACATGGAACAGCGTTACCGCCGTGTGGGCGAGGACGACGAGGTGCTGGCGAAGATCGCCGCCCACTACGACGTCCCCCTCGGGAAGCTACAGTTCCATCGGGAACGGTATCGCAAGGCGCTCAGCGTCTACCTACAGCAGGCGTTGGAGTCAGAGGCGACCGCCCGTCTTGAACTGCGCACTGGCGAGACGGTGGCCGGGCGGGTGCGCTGGTGGGACCTGGGCGCCTTCGGGCTGGAGCCTCAGGACGGCGGGCCGCTCACCATCGTACAGCGCCACGCCGTGCTGAATTGGGCGCCGGTCGATGACAAATGATCAAGAGCGGCTCAACATAGCTTCGACTCTCCTGATCGCGCAAGAAATACAATCAGACATTGATGCCATAGAGAAGAACGAAACCCTGAACGAAGAAGAGAACTTCATAGATAGAGCAGAGGCCATAGACTATATCGAATTTCATATCGTTGACCGGATCACCTGCATGCTTCGCGGCGGCAGTCAGGCAGAAGGCCTGACAAGGCTGAGACAGCGTGCAGAGTCATTGAAGAGTCGGTTGGAAGGTATCGATGAGGCGCTCTTTCAAGAAGCCCGGGCGAGCATTCGATCCGGCACCTACACACGTGAAGCCTTGTGGCGCTGGTTCAGCAAGCATGTTGAGCATATCTCTGAAACGAGAGATCGGGATGATGTAGGCTACGACGCTCTTGACGCACTCGTCAATGGCTTACTGTGGATAGATGTTGCACTTGAAGAGATACGGGAAAAGGAACCCAATATGGTGTTCCTTCAACCAACGCCAGCCAGGATCGTTCTCGAGTTGGTAGAGAAGTCCAAGATCACACAGGCAGACATCTTCTACGACTTGGGCTCTGGTCTGGGTCAAGTGGCCATATTGGTGGGACTGCTGACTGGGGCCAAGACGAGGGGCGTCGAGTTCGAACCAGCGTATTGCGACTACGCGGAGCGTTGTGCCAGAGAACTGGGTCTAGACCACGTAGAGTTCATAAACTTGGATGCACGGGACGCAGATTACTCAGATGGGACCGTCTTCTTTATGTATACTCCATTCACAGGCAAACTGCTGCAAGAGGTGTTGGAGAAGTTGAAGCACGAGTCCCGAAACAGGGCGATCAGAATCTGCACGTATGGGCCGTGTACCCCATACGTCTCCAACCAAAGCTGGCTGAGACGCATGGATCGAAATGCCAACCATGCGTATGAATTGGCCGTGTTCGAAAGTGCCGAGCATTTGACAGCGTAACACCGCTGTGCTACTCCAGGCAACGCAATCAAGGAAGTTGAGATATGATCGGACGCACACAGACCGAGTTGCTGCTCAGGCGGGCGCTCTCGCGCTCCCCGGCCGACGAGAC
>JABAHP010003119.1_pt1 | contig 16955 bp, 12 predicted proteins | sample 7062081 | NCBI WGS metagenome assembly JABAHP01 (sample SAMN14534357, study PRJNA622989) | marine sediment metagenome | biome: marine biome [ENVO:00000428]; feature: marine pelagic biome [ENVO:01000023]; material: deep marine sediment [ENVO:00002113] | place: India: Gulf of Kutch | collected...
GATCTATGGACCATCGATGAGCCCGCCAACAAGCGGGAGACCGCACAATGAGCAGACGCTGGCGCAGGCGGCTGGACACACAGTCACCGTAGCGGATGCGGCAACCTGGTCGACTTTCACTACGGCCCAATTCGCGGCGTTCGATGCCATCGTCTTTGGCGATCGAACCTGTGCGACTAGCACGTCGCTCTTAAGCGCCGCTGAAGCCAACAAAGCAGTTTGGTCAGCCGCCATCACGGGGCCAATGTACGTGNNGAAGCCAACAAAGCAGTTTGGTCATCTGCTATCACGGGGCCGACATACGTGCAGGGCACGGACCCGCAGTACCACATCAATCTGTCTCAGGCACAGACTATGATCACGAGCGGCATTAATTTTGCCGCGAGCGGACCTGGAACCGGTCTATACGCGAGTCTCAGCTGCTACTACGCTAACAAACCGCGGTACACCACGGTGAGTTTTCTCAGCCAGATCGGCAACTTCCAAGCGGGGCCACAGGAGGGTTGCCCGGCGGTTGTGACGATCGTAGATCCGGCCCACCCCGCCATGGCAGGTTTGACCAACGCAGGCTTGTCCAACTGGGGTTGTACCGCTCATGACTTCTTGCTCAGCTTCCCATCTTCCTTCAATGTCCTGGCAACGGCGATCCGGCCATCGGACGGCGCCGACCTCCCATTCATCATCGCGACCTCAGCCAACGAACCGCCCACCGCCGATCCCAACGGGCCCTACTACGGTGACGAAGGCTCACCGGTTACCTTTGACGGGACAAGCTCCTCTGACCCCGACGGCGACCCACTCACCTACGACTGGGACTTTGGCGATGGCACTATCGCTTTGGACGCCGGCCCTACCCCCAGCCACACCTACGACGACAATGGCGTCTATGACATCTGTCTGACTGTGACCGACCCTGGCGGTCTGTCAGACACGCAATGCGCCTCTACTAGGCCAATGGACGTGGTATTCGCACTGGACAGCTCCGGAAGCATGAGCTGGAACGATCCAGGTGGCCTGCGCAAAACTGCGGCGAAAAGCTTTGTGGACATGATGGATTCCAGCCAGGATACGGCGGGTGTCGTGAGTTGGGATTACTACATAGACTTCACCTACCCTCTCAGTAGTGACTTCCCAACGGTGAAGTGGTGGATCGATCAGGTGAACAGCTCGGGAGGGACGAATCTAGACGTTGGTTTGAGCGCCGCAATCAGCCTTCTTGACAGTGGCAAGCAGGCAGGCGCCTCCTGGGTGATAATCATGCTCTCGAATGGCCAGGGCTATTACACCGGAGGCCCGACGGCCGATGCCGCTTCGAAGGGCTATGTAGTCTACTCCATTGGGCTTGGAAGCTCCCCTGCAACAGGACCGCTAACTGATATGGCAACCCAAACAGGAGGGCAATACTACGCCGCACCTACCCCAGAGAATCTGCAGGCGATCTTTGATGATATCTATGTAGAAGTAACTGGANNTGCGCCTACGGACGTCAATGAGGGCGATGACTTCAATCTGTCCCTGACCGGTCCCTATGACCCGTCGAACGCCGACACAATAGCCGGTTTCGAATACGCTTTCGATTGTGGGGATGGGGGTGGTTACGGCGCCTGGATCAGCAACAATACAGCCACCTGCCCCACAGACGACAACGACATGCGCACGGTAAAGGGCAAGATCCGAGACAAAGATGGGGGTGAGACCGAGTACACGGCCGCCGTCACCATCCACAACGTGCCGCCAACGGCCACGTTCAACGCACCCACCTATGTCATCGCCGGGGACGACTTCGAGCTATCCCTGACCGATCCCTACGACCCTTCATCAGCTGATACCGACGCTGGCTTCGATTACGCCTTCGACTGTGGTGATAGTGCTGGTTACGTGGAAACCGGTGGTCTTGCCGGGTGGGACCTGACCATTCCTCCTGGAGGAATTGCGCAAGCCGTCCCAAGCTATGTGGGCGATCACTTGACATACGGTCCCAAGGTTGGCTCCGAGTTCATCCTCATGAAAACCAACGGCCCCGGTTCGTACACGACCGCGGCTCGGACCTTTGTTGCCAAAGCTGGTGAGACGATCTCGGGCTGGGCATTCTTCGATGCCTGGGACTATATGCCCTTCAATGACGACGCTCAGGTAACTATCAGCTCAGGTGGAACGGTACTGTCAACACTTTTCAGCGCCAGTGTTTCCACGGTGGGCGACTACGGCGAAACCCCCTGGACCTACTGGGAGTACACGTTCACCAGTGACGGCACGTACACCCTTGAAGCAAGGATCAGCAACGCCCTGGATTCGGTAGTGGACAGCTATATGGGGCTGGATGTTCTGATCAACACCGCCACCTGCAACACATCACCGGGCGAAATCGGCGACCGCACTGTGAAAGGCAAGATCAGGGACAAGGACGGCGGCGAGACCGAGTACGCCGCCACGGTCACTATCCTGCCACCCAGCGCCGCGACCGACTCTGCGCTGTGCTACTATGACCGCGAGCCGGACGTCGATGGCCAGCAGTTCCGGCTGATCTTTACGCCGGACATGCAGCTGTGGCCCGCCTACAAGCTGCCGGCCAGCAACCCCGGCCAGTTCTTCTACAACGTCTTCTACACCGGCGCGGGTCCGGCGGACTTTAGCATCACCGTGCCGGAGCCCTTTGAGACCCAGGGCGCTATGCCGGTCCACGTCTACACGGGCGTCTCGGTGGTCACGGTCGATGGCTTTGCCTGCTTCGTGCCGGATCTGGACAGCGAGATCTATGCCGGCGACTTCTCTGGCCTGAGCGGCCTGTCCGATCCCGGCGGCTTCCTCTACGTGACCGTCCACCTGGACTACGGCCTGAAGGGCACCACCGGCTATATCCCCAACCACGACAGCGACGCCCTGGATGCTGAAACCGAGGAAGTTCTGATCCCCAACCTGAGCGACTACACTTTCTCCGTCATTGGCAGCCAGAACGACAGCCGGACGATCCAGAACGCCAATGACTTCAAGAAGATCCCTGGCTTCGGCGGCCTGGTGACTGATGGTGATGGGGATCCGGTGGCAGGTGCCACAGCGGTCATCACCCTTGATGGTGCATTGCTTGGCGAGGCCACGACGGATGCGGACGGCTGGTATATGTTTGTGTATAAACACACCGGCAAACCGGCTGGTTACACCGTCGAACTGCAGGGCTACGGGTTGAGCGAAAGCGGCACGCTGAAGGCAAACAAGTTTGCGGAGGTGAACTTCGTAGTCGACTAACACCCCACTGACGCGTTGCAGCGCCTACCCCAAGGTCCGACGGTTGGCCGCCGGGCCTTGGGGCATGGCTCACGACCGTGCCTGGCTATAACTCCTCGACCAGGACGGCAACGTAGTCGCCATCCACACCAAGAAAAAGGCAGGGTTCATCATCCCACGGCCAAGAAGGGACGGGGCCACTAGCACCATTTGCCTGCACATTCGGGAAATCGAGGCTCTCGTCGAAAGGACAGCGAGCAAGTTGCAGCACAAGGGGTGATCTCCCGCCTGGGCCTGGGTTAGCGAAGTTGCTTTCCAGTTCGACGGCGAGACATCGCCCCGCCGTGAGCCTAGCCCGCAGCCCCGCGCTTCTTGCGGGGCGCGGGCCGCTTCGTTTGCGGCAGTGCTGTTGTGGGGTATAATTGAGGTTGTACCTGTCATCTGGACAACGCAAGCAGGAAATGAGCGACAAGGATCTAGCTCGTACCACCGCGGCTGGGCCAACCAACGATGGGGGAGTACGAATGACAGAAAGGACTGTCATCATTACGACTCTGCTCGTTCTTGCTGCGAGCTGCTGCAAGCCAGGCGCAGCAATCCCAACTGAGAGAGCAACAGCAGCCCCAACGGCGACACCCACCGAGGAACCACTACCCGAAGATCCATCCCTGGGTGACACCATAACCCGTCCCAGCGACGGGATGGTGATGGTCTACGTCCCGGCAGGCGAATTCGAGATGGGCAGCAACGACATCCCGCTTGAGGATCCTGCGCACACCGTGGCGCTGGATAGCTTCTGGATCGACCGCACCGAGGTCAGCAACGTGCAGTTCCAGCGGTGCGTGAAGGCAGGGGTATGCGATGAGCCTTCGTGCTGGAGAGACCGTGACCTCATCCGGGATAACAACGACCTCAACGGGCTGGAACAGCCTGTGGTGTGCGTGGACTGGCACCAGGCACGCGCTTACTGCGAGTGGGCAGGGGGACGGCTGCCGACCGAGGCGGAGTGGGAGTACACCGCGCGGGGGCCGGAAGGGCTGGAGTATCCCTGGGGAAACGAATTCGACGGGACGAAGCTGAACTATTGCGACACTAACTGCCCCAAGATCTATGCGGATGAGCGCTTTGACGACGGCTATGCCTTCACTGCGCCGGTGGGAAGCTATCCGGACGGGGCCAGTTGGTGCGGTGCGCTGGATATGGCCGGCAATGTCCGGGAGTGGGCGGAGGATTGGTTCGGGGAATACCCCTCTGGTAGACAGGTGAATCCGACGGGACCATCTTCCGGGATCCAACGCGCGGTGCGTGGCGGTGCGTGGGAGGGCCTGTTGTTCGACACCCGTAACACAGTGCGCAAGGGAGGACGCCCAATCTTCGAATTGCTGTACCTCGGGTTTCGCTGCGCATCCTCTGTTTCTCCGTAACCGGTCAGCCGAACAAGACCTACCAGTCAGGATGGGAGAAGAAAATGTCAGATAGAAAGAACAGCCCAAGAGTGCTTGGAGAAGGTATAGCCGGCGTGGCAGCCGTGGCATCTACCATTCTTCTGTTGCCCGTGACCCGACCCTGGTACCGCAAGTGGGGCGCGACCGATGAGGAAGCCCAGCGATCCCTGCCGGGCGATGAGCTGGTGCCCCATCCAAGATCGGAGTTCACCTGCGCCATCACCATTCAAGCACCTGCCGCCCAGGTGTGGCCATGGCTGGTGCAGATCGGCTGTCGGCGCGCTGGCTGGTACAGCTACGACTTGCTCGACAACGGGGGCGTTCCCAGCGCAGAGCGGATCATCGCTGAGTATCAGCACCTGGAGGTCGGAGATCAGGTGCTGCTTACAGCCGATGGCAAAATGGGCTATCCCGTGGCGATCATCGAGCCGGGCAGGGCGCTGGTTCTCAGCGGCACAATGAACACCCGCACCGGCGAGCAGGTTGATCCCAACGATCCCAACCTAGAGGACTATTTCGGTGGGGCCAACATATTCTTCGTCTACGAACTGGACGAGAGGACCACGCGCTTGATCACCAGGCAGCGACTTGGCTGGAGCCCCAGCTTGCCCATGACGCTGATCTACCGCGGGTTTCTTGAACCCATCTCCTTCGTAATGGCGCGAAAGACGCTTCTAGGTATCAAGCAACGGGCAGAGGCTGCCTAGCCGGTCGCAGCCAACCTGCCAATCGAGCGCCCTCCTGGTTTCTGATCAGCAAAAGCAAAAGACGAGTATCTGACCCCATGTTGTACAAGGAGCACGATAGATGAGTAAAGAGCATTCAGAGTGCTTGTATCTGGAGGACGGTTCTTGATATGGGATGTGGATCTGCCGCAATGTCTAGATGAGGGAAGAGACATCGTTGCGTTCCATCTGAATATCAAGCTACCAGATAGAGAGGTTGAGACGGGATACGGGACAAAGTGGCCAGAGCAGAGACAGGGGCTACCATATTATAGAGAGATAGCCGAACGTGTAGGATTCATCGCGTCTCATCACAAGGAAGACGGGCGAATAATCTATCTGGAATTGCAGAAACCACAGAGCTAGAGGCAACCTATCTTCAGGATACGGATAGCCGGCCGGTTGGACGCGCTAGCGGCACCCATCGCATCGTGATGACGGTAGGACGGTAGGTGAAAAGATACGGAGATAGAGAATGACAACAGAATCCATGTCTGTGGCTACACCTGTAACCCTGCTTGAGGCATTCGTAGAACGAAGCCGACTGTCGTGGCGCCAGATGGCTGCGGCAGCGGGCCTGGCATTGATCCTGTTCCTGGTTGGCATGGCCTACCTGGCTGGTGTCCTGGCCGACCCGTTCGATGCCGACTTTTGGCGGGCAGGCTTGCTGTATCCCGCGCTTATCGTGTTCATTCTGTGGATTCTGCCAATCTTGAGACGATTGCGCGATGGCGCCATCGAGGGTCTCCGCCCCCTGGCCCTGATGGATGATGACGACTTTGAGCAATTGCTGGCCGAGGCGCCCATGTTTAACCGGCGGCTCGAATGGCTGGCCCTGGGCAGCGGCGTAGCAGGCGGACTACTGCTCTTGCGGCCCTGGGACTATTCTGGCCTTTCCAGGACATGGTTGTCTTTGGGGACGAGATCAGAGTGGCTGGTGCTGTACGTGCTGATTGCTGGCGGGCTGTGGGGCGGCTTGTTAGGCTTGGGCATCTACTCCTCACTGTCCGGTATGAGGCTCTTCACCGGGTTGCAGTACCACCCCCTGGACATCAACGTTTTTGACCTGAGGCCCCTCGAACCCATCGGACGTTGGAGCCTGGGCATCGCCCTGATCTTCATCGGCGGCAGCGTGCTGAGTCTGTTTTTCTTCCCCCAATTGACTCCAAGTGTCGAGGCCATTGTCCTATACGGCACTCTCATCCTGACGCCGGTGCTGGTGTTCTTTCTCAACATGCTGAGCACCCGCCAGACCATAGTCGCGGCCAAGAAACGAAAACTGGACATGGCGCGCGAAAACATAGCGGCAGCATCACAGGCATTGGAGGAACGAGCGGCGAAAGGCCAGCCAGGGGATACACAAGCTCTGTTGGACTCCATCGCGGCCTGGGCGACCTACGAACAGCAAGTCAAGAAAGTGCCCGAGTGGCCCTACACCGCCGATATCAGACGCAACCTGGTGTTGTCCACACTTCTGCCCCTCGTGGCTTGGATCGTTCGAGAGGTAGGGCTCGACTTACTCAAGCGGTTGGTGCCCTGGCCATGATGCAGGCGGAACACCCTGTCCGATGACCCGAAGACAACGCATGCTGGCCGCCATCAAGAACCAGCAACCCGACCGAGTGCCGGTCGCGCCCGACATCTCCAACATGGTGCCCTGCCGGCTGACCGGCAAGCCCTTCTGGGAGATCTACGTCCACGAGGACCCGCCGCTGTGGCGGGCCTACCTCGACGCAGTCCGCTACTTCGGCATCGACGGCTGGTTCATCTACGGCGACATGCAGTTCGAGTACGAGAACCTGGAGACGGTCGAACGAGGCGTCGAGCGCCACGCCGACTACTGGCTGGTGCGGTATCTCCACCGGACGGCGGCGGGCGACCGCTCGTCAGTGATGAGGTACGGTCGCAGCGACTCGCCGGTGCGAGTGGAATGGCCCATCCGGGATGTGCGCGCGGATTTCGACTGGATTCGGGCCTGGTACGAGGAACCGGTGGGGTACGACCCGGCCCTGCTAGGAGAGCAACGGGCGGCGCTGGGCAAGGACGGCGCGTTCGGGGTCTGCATCGACTATCCCGGCCTGCAGGCGTGGGTGGGATGGGTGGCCGGGGGACTGCAGCAGTTGGCCTATTGGGCCCACGACGAGCCAGCACTCATCGCCAAGTGGCGCGAGCTGATGGAGCGGCAGGTGGTCCGCCAGGTGGAGATGATCCTCGCCGAGCGCCCTGATTTTCTGATGTTGCACGGCTCGGGGACGATCACGCTGCAGTCGCCCGTACTGGCGCGGGAGCTGAGCCTGCCGACGGTGCAGAAGCTGACGCGCATGGCGCGCGAGGCGGGCGTGCCCACGCTGCTGCACAGCTGTGGCAGAGAGCGCGACTGGGTGCAGATGTGTGCCGAGGAGACGGAGCTGGACTGCATCAACCCGCTGGAGCCTCCGCCGATGGGGGACTGTGACCTGGCCGAGATCAAGCAGCGCTTCGGCGACCGGCTGGCGCTGATGGGGAACCTGCACACGACGGACGTGATGTGGCGCGGCACGCCAGAGACGGTGCGAGACGCATCCCGGCAGGCCATCGAGGCAGCCGCTGACGGCGGCGGGTTCATCCTCTCGACCGGCGATCAGTGCGGCCGCGATACCCCCGACGCGAATCTCTTCGCCATGGTCGAAGCGGCGGAGACCTGCGGGCGGTACCGGTGAACGCAGCTATCTCCGCGCACGCCGGTGCCAGCGTTCGCTCAGCAGACCCCCGTTGAGCCCCCCGGCGAGGGCGACCACAGCCACCAGCAGGGCCAGGATGTCGAGCGGCAGCGCAATCGCCACGACCACCAGGCTGCCGGCGCTGCAGATGAGCCCGTAGGTCGCGCCGTTGCCCCGCCCCAGCCAGCCGGTGACAAAGCCGGTGAAGAACGTCGCGAGGAAGGTGCCCAGGATCAGGATGACCTGGCCAACCTCAACCATCGCCTCCCCACCCCGCAGCACGCTGGCCGCCCCCCAGGTCACGCCCACCATCAGGACGAAACTGCAGCCGATGCCGGCCAGCACCAGCCACCAGTTCAAGTCACGCGGGTCGATCAGACGCCTAAGGCTCATGGCACGGCCTCCATTTCAGCTTCCCTCCTGTATGAACGCCTCGACCACCGCCACAGCGTTCCGGGTCGGCACCTCGGGCATGAGGGCCTTGGCGGGCGCCAGGATGTAGCCGCCGCCACGGCCCAGTTCCCGGCGCAGTCGCTCCACCTCGGCACGGATCTCGCCCGGAGTGCCAAAGGGCAGCAAGCGTTGGGTGCCCAGGCCACCCCACAGCCGCAGGTGTTTCCCATAGCGCCGCTTGATCTCGTAGACGTCCATCGCCTCCGGCTGCAGCGACTCCAACACGTCCAACCCGATGTCTATCATCTCCGGGATGATGTCGAACACGTTGCCACAGCAGTGCAGGAGCGTCCACTTGCCAGCCCCGTGGACGACTTCGTGGAGCGCCCGCGCCCGGGGCTTGATAAACTCGCGCCACAGCTTCGGCCCCATCAGCACGCCGCGCTGGTCGCCCCAGTCGTCGGAGAACATCACGCCGTCGATGGGCAGTTCCAGCAGCCGCCGGACGGTCTTGAACTGGAACTCCAGGATCCCATCCAGCAGTTCCTCGTAGAAAGCCGGGTGGAGCAGCATGTCGGTCAGCCCGTTTTCGAAGCCCCGCATCGTCCACGTGCGCTCGAATAGGCCGAAGCCGAGTGCGCCCACGATGAACTGCCCATTCTCCTGCGCCTCCTCGAGTTGGCGTTGGATCAGCGCCTCGTCCCAGATGTCGTCGATGTCGGGCCAGGTGTAGCCCGTGAGGTCCGGTTCGATCAACGCGGGCCTCTCCAGGTGATGGGGACGCTTGTCGACGCGCCAGACGGTGCCGAAGTGGTCGGCGTAGACGGCTGGGCCGTCCATCACGATCCCTAGCGAGCCCATCCCCACGAAGCCGACGTGCTGCTGGAGCCGTTCACGCCACGCAGGGTCGCCGTAATGGACATCGATCCGCTCGATGACGTCGTCTTCGATGGGCAGTTGATAGGGGACGGTGTCCGGCTCCTCAAAGCGGAGCGCGGCCAACACACGATCACGGCAGTTGATGGGAGTCATTTCCGACAGCTCCTTGCATTCATAGGACCTCCAGGCTCCCACCGACCTCGACGGAGAGGCGGGGGATGGGAAAGGTCACCGTCTCCCGCCCAATGACGCGGCCGAACTTGTCGCGGGCGGTGACCGTATGTGGCCCAGCAAATCCGTCGGACAGCAACTCGACGAAGGGGCGAGTGGACGCGTTGAGAATCCAGAGCGGCGTGGGGCCCTCGCCGGGCGGGAAGGCGATATCATCGTAGAGCCCGACGATGCGCTCCTCCTCGCCGGTGAAACGGATAAGGGGCACGCGGCCCAGGTGGAACTCCGGCGCGAACCCCCCGTGGACGATGGTGTCGCGGTGCTTGTTGTAGAAGCCGATCCAGCACCGGATCAGGTCGAGGTGACTCTGCGGATACTGGTCCAGTTCCACGGAGACCATCGGGACGCTGATGATGGTGTTTATGAGATGCACCGCCACGTTCTCGTCGCTGTCGTCGGGGTGCCACAGCGCGGGGTCGAGGTGGACGGCTCGATCCGGCGCGAGCAGCCGCAGCGTGGTGACCTGCCACCGGTTCATGGCGAAGTTGATGGGCACGTCGGAGGCCCGGTACAGGTTGCCGTAGCGGCGCGATGCCAAGTTGGTGTACCGATTGCGGAACTCGATCAGGAGGCCAGGTCGGAGCGCCAGGACGCGGTCCACAGAGTGGCTCAGGATGTCGTACAGACCTGCACCCAGCGTGCCATAGGCCAGTTCGGGCGGGGGCTCGCTGTCGGGCGGGATGGCGTCGATGAAATCGAGCTTGAGGCCGTCGAGCCCATAGTCGCGCACCAGTCGCTCCAGCAGGTCGGCGACGACGGCACGGGTCTCTCGCCGCCAGGGTGAGAGACTGCTGCAGTGCAGCTGGGGGATCGGCGCGGTCAGGAAATCGGCGTAGCGCTGGGCGGCCTGGCTCTCATCGCCGACCATGAATGGCGCGACCCATAGCACGTAGCGCAGCCCCATCTCCTGCACAGCGCGCACGTGCCCGGCGAAATCAGGGAACTTCGCGACACACGGCTCCCAATCGCCCGCGTAGCGATAATCAGCGAAGGTGGCCTTGTCGGTGAACCAACCGTCGTCGGTGAGCCACGTACCGAAGCCCAGGCTGGCAGCGAGCCGAGCGTTGCGCAGGATCCACTCCTGGCTGACGTCGTGGTGGATCGCCGTCCAGGTGCAGAAAACGGGGTCGAAGGCGTGCTCGGGCACGGCCATCTTCGGCTGCGGCCACTCCCGGTCGACGGTCTGGACGTAGGTGCCTAGCACCGTAGGCCAGGGGCGGCGGGCGGTTGAGACGAAGAGCGTCTCCTCCCAGCGGTCGACCGTCGGCGCGGCCTCTCCAGCGGGCTTGTGCCAGTGCATGTGGTAGGAGCGGGTGGCCTCGGAAAGCTCAGCGTCCAGCGCGGTCTCGGTGAGCTGATCGAGCAGGCCGAAGGCGGCCCGGTTCTCGCCCCCCCGGTGGAACAGGGCGACGAACGGGAAGCCGATGTTGGCACAGACGCGCTGGCGCACCCGCCAGTACGGCAGCTTCGCCAGCACCTCCGGCGATGGCGGTCCGGCGTAGAGTCCGTGCATGTCCACCGCGGGTACCTCCCAGCGGATGGAGAGGTCGCGCAGGGTGAAGGGCGTCCCATCGGGCCGCCCTGCGCTGAAACGGACCAGGTGGGTGTCCTGGATGTCCTCGACCGGTTCGACGGCGACCTGGAGATCGAGGGGTCCGCCATCCGCNNNNGGTCATCTCCTCCACCTCATACTTATGCAGACCCTCATCCTGCCGTGCTCCAGCAGCCGTAGGGCAAGAGCGCGGCTACGCCAGGCGCGTGGAACCCGCCTTCAGCGTGCACGCCATTGGTACCAATTGGAGGTTTCTACTCGGTCCGCGCCAGGTAGTCGAGCAGGAACATCATCCCCCGCACGTGGTGGGTCGATTGATCGCCTGACATCGTGTAGTCGTAGTGCGGATCCCACGACCAGAAGCCCCACTGCACCCGAGGGTCATCCAAGTAAGGGCGTTCCGTCCCCGGCACAGCCTGGGCGGTCAGCGAGTAGCGGATGCAGCGCAGTGCAGCACTCCAGTACTGCTCGCCGCCCACCGTCGCATGCAAGCGCAGCAGCGCAATACCGATGTTGGGGACGTCGCCCGGGCCGACGGTGGGTATTACTACGTTGCCATCGCGGTCCACCGTCAGCGGCCAGGCCCCGTCCCCCCGCTGGTGAGCCAGGTGCCAGTCGGCGAAGCGACGCGCCGCCTCCAGATAAGCCCGGTCCCCGGTCAGCTCGTAGAGGAACGTGAACGCGCGCAGTTCGTCGGCGGCGATGTCGGTGTTATAGTACTCCCCGTCGATCAGGTAGAAGCAGCCGTCGGATGCCTGCAAGGAGAGCCCGAACTGCCCCCAATCCTCGGCCCGCGCCCGCCACGCCGAATCACCAGTGGCGCGCGCCAGCAGCAGGTTGGCCTCCACCGCCCGCCCGAACGATTGCCATCCGAACTCGCTGCCCGTCCAGCGCCCGGTGCTCAGATCGTTCTTGGTGGCGTGACCGTGCCGCGCCGCCTGGACGAGGTAGCGGCCCGATTGCAGTGCCCGCTCCAGCCATACCTCGTCACCTGCGCGGTCGTAGAGCCCCAGCGCAGTGATAGCGTACTCGGCGCTGAACTTGGTCCACAGTTCTTGCGGATTCTCGCCGATGCGCACCCCTCCAGCGGCGACGCTCATTGGGTGGCTGACGACGAAGTGACGGTAGAACCACTCGGCGGCGCGGCGCGCCATCTCCAGCATGTGATCTTCGCCATATCGGTCGAAAGCAGCGAGGCACTGCCAGGGGGCGATGAGGTTGACCGTCTGAGGCCGCTCCAGGTAGCGATCGGGGGCGCGGTAGAAGCCGTGGAACGCCCCGATCTCAGCGTTGAACTGCTGGGGCAGCCACTGGAGCGTGTTGGCACGGATGCGGCGCTCCAGCTCATGCGGCGACGCGCCCAGACCGGGGATGGGCTCCAGCGACGTCGCTGGAGCGACGGGGAGGCCCCAATCCTGCGGCGAGATCACGCCGACCTGCAACTTCCGGGATACAGCGATGCCCACCGGTCAGGCTCCCTCCGTNNTGCACCCAGCGAAAGCCAGCCAGGTTCGCCAACGTCACGGCCGCCGCTGAGCCCAACACGGAGGTGACCGCGTTCAGGCCCCAGTAAGCGGGCGCGCCCTTCGGATCGGACTCGTTCACCAACCGCAACCCACTGGGGAAAGGAACGCCCATCAGAAAGCCGACCACTGCCATCAGCAGTAGGGCGACGGCGATGCGCACACCCAGCGAGGCGGCGAGCGCCAGCCCGATCAACCAGGGGTACAGCAGCACCGACAGGGCCAGCCACACCCCGCCAGCCAGAGCTACGATGGCGACCAGCCGGGGCAAGCGGGCGGGTGCGAAGCGGTTGCTAAACAGGCTGCCCAGTCCACCGCCCAGCAGCAATCCGCCCAGCACGACGACCAGCGAGAGGGTGGGATTGCCGAGCAGGAGCGCAAAGCGCTGGATGAGCGGTATCTCGGCCAGCATAAAGGCCGCACCCAGCAGCGCGAAGTAGGGCACGAAGAACCTCCAGCCCCGGGAATCGGCTTGGGAACTGGAATGGCTCGTGGCGTGGGCCACGAGCGTCAGCCCCAGGTAGACCGCCGTCACCGGGGCGACGAACCACCACAGCGTGACCAGCGGCGCAGGTAGCCCCGGGTCCAGGTCGTAGAAGAACGGACGGTCGTCCGTCGTGGGCCAGATGTCCCACTCTGGGTTGGCGGCGATGTACTCCTCCAGCGTGACCTCGCCTTCGACGAGGGGCTGCATCAACTCCTCTGCTACGACGGGAGCGAACAGAAGGTTCAGGCCAATCCCGGTGGCGGTGTTGCGCAGCCGCTCCCCGTCCTCCTGGGTCCACGCAGCCTTGGTGACGAGCAGCATGGCTGCCCGTTCCCTGGGATCGGGGGCCGGCCGGAAGACGAGGGCCACCCGCCCCAGCGCCTCCCCGGTCGTCAGTCCTTCCTGCTGGAGGGCGGAGAGAGCGGTCACCATCAGCCGCACGCCTCCCAGGGCGTTGTGGGTCACGAAGCCGACGCGGCCACCCGGTTTCAGGTGACTCCAGTAGGAGCGCAGCGCCTCGCGGGTGAAGATGTAGTTCTCGGTCAGGGCGGCGGTCTGCGGCTCGGCCGCCTGGCTGTAAACCAGGTTCAGGTAGATCAGGTCGTATTGCTGGCGGCTGCGTTCAAGAAAATTGCGCCCGTCGGTGACGACCGTCTCCACTTGGGGAAGATCGAGCACCCCGCCGTTGTAATCGGCGTGGTGCCGGGTCACGGCGAACATCGCGGGGTTGATCTCCACGGCGGTGATCCGTTCCGCCTTGGCCAGCAGCGCCATCACGACGTCTCTGCCGGCCCCTGCCCCCAGGATGAGCGTGTCGTGGGTCGGACCGGCGGCAAAGGGCAGGAACTCGATGGTGGGGCGCAGCCAATCCGGGTTGTCGACCTGCGGGCCGTAGCGCAGCATGTAGCTCCCTGCGCCAGCGTCAATGAACACCAGCATGGCCGTGGGATCGNNCCTCGCTTCGCTGGCCGGGTCCTGCAGGATGCGGAGCATGGTCTTATCCGGCGGGGCGTCGCGCACTTCGAGGGGTGAGAACTCGACGAACCCAGCGGAGCGGTTCCACAGCAGCAGACCCAGCGCGAGCAGCGGCACGATCCCGCCCGCGACGCGGCCCCACAGAGGGATCCTCTCTCCAGGAACGGGGGGAGAGAGGAGAGCCAGCGCAAGCGCGCCAAGCCCCACCAGCCCGCCCAGGGCGATCACAGCGTTGAAACCACCTCCCCAGCCGAGCAAGCCGACGCTGAGCGCCAGCCCGGCGGCAGCGCCCAGCAGATCGGCCCCGTAGAGCAGCGCGCCCTGCCCGGCGAAGCGGTCGTAGACGAGGGCGTTGAACAGGCCGAGGAGAAGAAAGGGGATCAGCCCGATCACAGCCGCCGGCCAGACCGACGCGGCGGAGCGGATGCGGGAAAGGAAGAAAGCAGCCACCGGGAAGAGGGGAGCGAGGATCAGGGTCAACCAGGCTAGGTCGCTCCACCCACCCTCGACCCAGCGTCGCCGGAGCGCCAGGTACCCCAGCGCCGCCCCCAATCCCAAGCCCAGCACCGCCAGCGACACGGTCAAGAAGACGTAGTGGTACTGGAACAGCAGCGAGAAGATGCGGGTCAGCGACACCTCGAAGGCCAGTCCTGCCGCTGAGAGGGCGAACACCGCCGCCAACAGGGGCCACCGACTCCGCCTGGCACTGGTGCTGTCGATCGGTCGCGCGGATTTACGAGTCACGGTTCAAGTTCTCCTGTTCTCCCCATGCGGCTATACAGCGATCGGGTAGCGCCCGCAGCGATACCCCTCGTCGAGCATCGTCAGGTAGTTCTGCACGGGGATGTAGTTGGTCACGCTGTTGCCTGTGCCCAGCGCGTACCCGCCTCCGGGCGCGCACTCGGCGACCACACGGTTCACGTAGGCCCGGATCTGCCCTTCGTCGGCACGGCACAGGAAGTCCACGTCCACGCCACCCAATATGGCAACCCGGTCGCCGTAGTGCGATTTGGCCTCAGCTACGGGCTGGATGGTGTCCTCGAAGGAATGGATACCGTCCACGCCGACCTCCTCGATCAGAATGTCCATGATCGCGCGCCGGTCACCACAGGAATGGAGGAGGAACGGCAGGCCGTGGGCGTGGGCGACGACGGCGACGCGGGTCTGGATGGGAAACACGTATTGCTGCAAATGCTCGATCGATATCATCGTGCCGGTACGGAAGCCCATGTCGTCTCCCATCCAGATGGCCCCCACACGCTCCATCTGTGCCGTCGCCTCGGCGATAGCCACGATGACCTCCGCGAGCCGATCGAACACCGCCGCCACCAAGTCGGGCTCGTCGTAGAGAGCGAGCGCGAAGGTCTGGTAGCCCATCAACTGCATCGCTGGCTCCAGGACGCCCGGCACCGCGCCCAGGATGGCCATCCCTTCGGGCAGCGTGTGGGCCAGGAACTCGAAGTCCCCGTAGTCCGCGTCGGCCGCCGACGGCCACGGGTAGCGGTCGAAATCGGCCCAGCAGGTGATGGCGCTGGCCCGCTCGTTCACCCACTCCCGCCGCTCGCGGGGCAGGAGTGCTGTGTCCGTCGAAGCCAGCCTGGGCAGCGGCAGCTCCAGCCGCGCACCGATCCAGAAGGCATCGTAGCCCAGCGTGTACCAGAAGCGCACCAGGTAGGGCAGGAGCGCCTCCCGCTCCGCGCGGACGTTCGAGTGCACCCAGGGCACCGGTTCGCCCAACACCGCCTCGATGATCTCGGAATCGGCGAAGAGTTCGATGAACGGCACCCGGTCCGGTTCACCCTGCCGCAGCAGCGCTTTGAGCAACCGCCCCTCGAAGTCTGGATCGGGTTGGATGGAAGGCAGGTCCACTGTCACGAAAGATCGAACTCCGCGACCTCTCCGGGTGCCAACTCGACCGCCCGTGTGTGCACGTCCTGTGCGCGCTCACCCCAGCGCAGCGTGCGGGCCAGGGGTGCGGGTGTGATATTGCGTACCTCCCCGCGCACGCGGCCTGCCTCCCGGTCAAGCTCCGCCGAGACCTCGAGCCCGCCGGACAGCAGCCCCTGGAAGCCAACCCCAGGCCAGGCCTCTGGAACAGCCGGGAAGAGGCGTACCTCATCGCCGTGGTTCTGGAGCAGCAGGCTGTGGAGCGCCGTGCAGATGGCGCCCTGTGCAGTGCCGAAGTACATCATGTTCCAGCCCCAGTCCCAGGCAACCTCGGCCATTCCGCCGTGCACGCCAATGGCGGGGCGGGTGCGCTCTATGCAGGCCCAGGCGGCCTCGGTGTCCCCCTGGTGGGCCAGGATCGTCGCCAGCCATCCAGCCGTCCAGGGAAAGGAGCTCGTCGCCGTGTCACTGTAGCCGATGGGCCTGTCCTCGTGCACGTCGAAGAAGGCGCGGGCCGTGCTTACCGCCCGGGGATCATTCCAGGCGATCAGTCGCATCGGGTAGATGGGGGCCAGAGAACTGGTGTTCATGTGGTCGTTCCCCTCGGCCGACTGGAAATGACGCCCATTGTACAGCCGATCCACCGTCTTCATCAGCCCATCAGCCACGACCCTGCAGCGGCGGGAGAACTCGTCCTCCTGGCCCAGAATCGTCGCCGCCCGGGCTGCCACGCGCAGGATGCGGACCGTCGCCGCCAAGTCGAGTCCCTCGTTCTTGATCCACTCCGGGCGCTCCTCTACGCCCACCAGAGGGCGGATCTCGTAACGCTTCGTGCGCCCGTGCCCCGTTTCCTCGACCACGTTGTGCAGGAAGAACTCGGCCAGTCCGCGCAGGATGGGGACGTAGTCGGCCAGGAACTCCCGATCGCCGGTGAGTT
>JABAHP010003230.1_pt3 | contig 16943 bp, 18 predicted proteins | sample 7062081 | NCBI WGS metagenome assembly JABAHP01 (sample SAMN14534357, study PRJNA622989) | marine sediment metagenome | biome: marine biome [ENVO:00000428]; feature: marine pelagic biome [ENVO:01000023]; material: deep marine sediment [ENVO:00002113] | place: India: Gulf of Kutch | collected...
ATCAGTTAACCATTCGATAAAGTATGAACCAGCGAGAGGATCTATAGTATTATGAATTCTAGTTTCATCTGAAATAACTTGTTGAGTTCTTAAAGCAACTAAAGCAGCCTCTTCAGAAGGTAAACAAATTGCTTCATCGTAAGAGTTTGTGTGCAATGATNNTGGTGATTGGGCTGTTAAGGAAGATCCTGCTGTTTGAACATGGAATCGAAATCCTAAATTTCTAGGATCTTGAACTTCATACTTGTCTTTCATTAATTTATACCAAATTCTTCTTGCAGCCCTGAATTTAGCAATTTCTTCAAAAAAATCTTTATGAGCTGCTAAATGAAATGCTAAACGTCCAACAAAATCATCAGCTTTCCAACCTCTTTCAATTAAGTTATCGATATGAGAGCAAGCACTTGCAAATACAAAACCTAATTCTTGTACAGCGTCTATTCCTCCTTCTCGATAATTATATCCTGTGAAGTTAATTGGATGCCATTTTGGTACATTTTTTTGAGCAACAGTCCATTCTATGAAATCACAAGCCAATCGAAGAATATGATTAGGAGGACTATTTTTATATGGAATATATCCAACTGTCATTGTAAGTATATCATTTTGTGTTGTTCCCATTAATTGTTTAATATCATAACCACGCATTTTTGCCATATTAAAGTACATAGAACATACAGGTGCAGATGTAAAAGGTTCGACAACTAATGCTACACTAATTTTATCAATTGGAATATCTTCAGTAAGTGCAAAAAGACTGTCTATACAATAAAGTGGTACACCTGACGTTCCAACTTCTGGTGCTCCATCCTTATTTGTAGGATCAATTCCATTAAAAGTTAGAGCATCAACAGCAGCACTAAAACCAGTCTCACCATTTTCATATAGAAATTTCCATCTTTTATTTGTTTCTTCAGGAGTTCCATGACCAGAAAATAATCTCATAGTCCAAAGTCTTCCACGATACATATTTGGATAAACTCCCCTAGTATAGGGAGCTTGCCCCGGAAAACCTACATTTTCGAAATAATCTCCTTTTACGTCTAAAGGTGTATATAATTGCTTTATTGGAATATCAGAATCAGTAACAAATTTTACATCACGTTCTTTTGCATTTTTTACTTTTTCATCCCATGAATCTTTTTCTTGGTGAATTTTATATAGATAATTTTTATCAAACATAGTTTAAATCTCGATTTTTTAACTATTTAAGTTATATTTTCATTTAATTTAAAGTAAATTTTTGAAGCTAAAAAATTTTGATAATTACAAGATTTTCAATTGCGATTATAGAAATTGAAAAACTCCTATAGTTTCTGTTAAACATTTCTGTTATAAAATTAATATTCAGTCTAAGAAGTTTAATTACAAATAATCACTTACCTACATAATCATTTAAATAATACAAATAATTTTATTTTCAATTTTAAATAGAAGAATATATTATATTATCTAAATTGAGAAATTGATTAAAAATGTCTGAAAAATTATGGTATAAAGTGGCAAGGAGTTTTATAAAAGCAGGAAGGTTGCCAATACGAGTAAGTGATATCATTATAGAGATAATGCAAACTTTACTAACTGAAGAACAAGCGAAATTCATTACATTACTTAGAAAACGTTCTTATAATATTGAAGAAATTAAACCATTAACAGATATGGATGATGAAGCTCTGAATAATATGCTTAATGACCTCATGCATATTGGAGTGATTACTGGTATACGTAGTAGAAGCACAGGTGTTATGGTTTATCGGAAAACTCCTTTAGTTCCAGGGATTATTGAATTTATTTTAATGCGCGGTGAAACCAATGAAAGAGCTAAACACTTTGCAAAATTGATTTTAAAATTATATAAACAGCTTGTTCAAGACACTCAAACTAATTACGACCAAATGGTCCAAGAATATAGGAATGGCCCTTCAATTGATAGAGTTATTCCTGTTGAAGAAGAAGTTGAAGCAAGACAAGAAATAGTTCTATCAATAGAAGAAGCTTCAAAGATCATTGAAAAATATGATCCGATCGGGGTGGCTGTTTGTTATTGCAGACATAAAAAAGATCTTCTTGATGAACCTTGTGAAACAACAAAGGAAAGAAGAAATTGCTTTGCTTTCGGTAGAACAGCCGAATTTCTTATCTCTCACGGTTTCGTTGAAAAAATATCTAAAGAAGAAGCAATGGACATAATGAAAATAGCTGAAGATGAGGGTTTAGTTCATAAGGTTTTTCACACAAATTTAGATATAGAAAAAGAGGTTGATGGTATATGCAATTGTTGCAAATGCTGTTGTGGTACTTTTTTACTTCATTATACAGGTGCAGTTCCTCTAATGGATTTGACTTCACATTTAGCACATGTTGATGAGGATTTATGCTCTGCATGCGGAACTTGTGAACAGAGTTGTGCTGCTGAAGCTATTGAACTTATTGATACTGTAGCTGTTGTTAATGAAGACAGGTGTTTAGGCTGTGGTGTCTGTGCTCATTTATGCCCTGAGAGTGCTATCAATCTTGAACGGACGGAAATGAGAAGGGTTTTTATACCTCCTCCAAAAATAAGTTAATAATATTAACCCTAATTTTTTTCTTCATAAGTTGATCTATGAATAATCTGATCCTTATGCCTTGTAAAGCGTTTTATAATTTTATCATAGGCTTTTTGAATAAAGTATGAAAATAGAAAAATAAAAGGAACAAATAATAAAACTAAATAAAGATTTTCTCGCGCAAAAACATCAATATTCAGTCCTTCCGAAAGAATGGAAGTATAGATAACAAGAAAAATCCTATGAAATAAATATACACAAAAGGTTGAATAAGCGACTATAGAAATAGCTTTATCTAATTTAATTCTTGGGAGTAAAAACTTAAATGATTTAATAAAAGCATAAGATAGTGATACTATAAAAATGATATAAACTATTATTATCAGATTAAATAATAAGATCACTACTGCAGATTCAATTATACCCGGTTGTAAATCTAAAATTACGTGTAAATATGATGTCCCATATTCTGAATTAAAATATGAGAAACAGTATTGAGTAAGTCCTAAATATATTACAATGCTTAGAACTGCAGTTACAAATCCTATAATCAATGGAAGATATTTTGGTTTATTCTGAATATATTCCTTAACTCGTGTATATTGTGATGATGTATATATATTTGCTGAGATTATACCCAGAATAAAGAGTAGATAGTAATAGAAAAATCGGTATTCAAATAGACCAGTATATATGTGAATAATTGCAAATAATATTAGTATAATTAACGCAGTGGGTATTATCCATTTAATAGAGCCTGTAGAACTTAAAATTATAAATATTAAGTAATAAATTACAATTATACCAATAAACCAAAGAGTCCAGATAGCCCATGCATATGTTGGGGCAACAACCATTTGTATTCCAAGAATATGTGCGAATATGTAGAAAAATCCCTGATCCCAATAGCCAAAAAAAATAATAAATAAGATCAAGGCAATCCAATAAAGGGGAAATATTCTTAGAAACCTTTTTTTAAGAAAACCAAATAATTTTTTAGTATTATTGATATTTCTATAATTTTTATTCAAATAAAGTCCAAATCCTGAAACAAAAACTAAAGATCCCATTGCCACATGAATACCAAGTGTATGAAGTAAAAATCCTTGGTAAGGAGTATAATCCATAGCGAAAGGATATGCATAATTATTCGGGATATGAATCAAAACTACAACAATTAAAATTGCAATTATTCTAAGAATATCTAGTTCTGGGAGTTTTTTAGTTTCCATATTTAAATACCCTATTTAAAGACTAATTTCCGATTTAATTGTCTTATGGTTCTATACTAATAAACTTAATTAGAGGATAATTATCAAGTTCAGATTTTAAGACATACTTTAAATCTTATATTGAAAGGATCGACAATTCTTTTAATATCAAAAACTATTTTTATTATGAGATTCATATATATTCTCAATATAATTTTAGTTTAAAATGCTCTAAAATATAATTATATATCTAAATATGATGAATCCTGAAGATATCTTGGTTTATGTTAGTTTAGGTGTATCAATCGCTGTACTTTTCTTTATTATATGGGATCATGTAAAAGATGATAGAATTTTATCTCGTGAAGTTCAAGACTATTATAATGATATTGAGATGCTAATATTTACAAACCTACAAGTGAAATACTATGAAATTTTACAAAAAAATCAAGGAGAAATGGAAGAAACGGAACTAAAAACACTAATAAAAAATAAAAATAGAGATGTAATTCAGAAAAGTTATCTAAATGTAAAAATAAATCAAAATTTTAAACATTATGCTCAATATCTAGGATTAACTCATAATACGGAAGATGATGCTTATTTGAATGGTACTGTTTATATATTAAAGGAAGATGGAACCTTATTAAAAAGAAATATTGAAGATAACCAGGAAGAAAATATAATAACTTCATATACTGAAATCAAACCTGAACAAATTAAAGATATTTCTGTATATCTAAACAGTTTACGTTTTTATTGGAAGAAAAAATATTATAAATTTATTTTTCGCCCACATCTCCATCAGAGAATAGTTTTTGAAGATTTACTTGGATATGTAAAACCGTTAAATCAAAAAAAGCAAAAATATTACTCTAAAATTTGGAAGAAACAGACTAGAACGCAAAAATAAATTGAATCTATAAGTAATTTATTGTTCCCCTTTACTTAAAAAAAGGAAAAAAAAAAAGATTATTTTTTAATTCCAATCATTCCCAGTATAAATCTAGTAATCCCACTAAGCAATAATGATACAGAAATAAGCACAATAGATGCTGCATTGTCAAGTGTTGGAATTAAAAAAACTAAAAGAGCTAAAATGATCATAATAACACCAACGAAAACAAGAAAACCTCGATATCCCTTGTAATATTCTTTTGTTGTTAAACCAATGTAGATTCTAGCAAATCCAATGATTAATAATAAAATATTCACTAAAATTATTATAATGTCAACTGCTAATGTAGGAGAGGTTGCTATATTTACAATAACGATAACTCCAAAAATTAAAGCAATAATAGCGGTTATAAATTTAGCAATTTTTCCACTTGTATCAAGTTCATCATTTGCATAAGCATTTACTAGCCTTGCTAATCCAATAATAATGATCGCAATAGAGAGTATGAATAGTAAGGTTATAATTGCAGCTACAGTGAATGTCATAGTAATAATTGATATAATGATAATCAATGCACCAAAAATTAGATTTGATGATGTTAAAATCTTCTTTTTTACTTCTTCTTTCATTTTTATGTTCACTCAATATGTTTTTTTACTGAACTTGAGTATAAGTAGATATAAAAATTTTCTTATTACATTATAAAGAGAGAACAAGAACATATAGATGCTTTTACTCTATAGAATTTTATATTTGAAAATTATGTTATGTTATAGACATCTCTGGCAAATTTGGGTTGAAAATCAAATATTTTTTGAAGATTAAATGTCAATAATCGGAATTTCACAATTATACTTACATTAAAATTTACTATGTCAAACTGAGGAGCAATCCGAAAAATATTTTTCTGATTATACAAGTCACATAATTTTGCTACTTTATTGATAATGACTCGAAATCCTTTGTAAGGAAAAGCCATTTTAAAAGTATAATTGTATAATTTAGGATAATACTTAGCCGAAAAAGAATCATAAACTTTTTTCAAATTAAGCTCAAATTCTTTCTTGGAATTGAAGGGATCTTCATAAATATCCTTAAATCCTGTATCTTGAGGTGCAAAAATTTTAGTTTTAAAATCTTTAAAAGTCTTCTTTTTTCCAAGTTTGATAGTATAATTTACAATCTTAGAATAGAGAACTTGAGAATTTGATTTTTCAATTATTACATTATCAAATGTCTCTAACTTCACTTTTGTTAAATTTATTTCTCGTACAACTCCCTTATCCCCTTCAATTTTGACTAAATCGTCTACTTCAAAAGGTCTTATTAGCATTAAGACAATCCCTGATATAAAGTTAGCAAATACCCCACTTGAAGCAAAGGCTATTGCGGTACTAATCGCTCCAGTAAGAACAGCAGTGAAAGTAGAATCTATTAGTGAAATAAATGGAAAACCTTCAATTATAAAAAATATAATCGTAAGTACAGAAACAATTTTTAATGCAAAATTAAAAATTATTTTGAGTTTTAAAGGTATTCCTTCAACTTTTCTAAATATTAAAGAAGTAAACTTATTAACAAGATATAATCCAAGCCCAATAATTGAAATGTATACTAAAGCTTCTAAGTCTGTACTAAATATTGTCATTTTATATCCAACTCATAATTATTTTGCTATTAAATTTTTCCTTCATTGTCCCACCCGTAATTTATTTCTTTCTCGTTAATTTTAAAAAGAATTTCTTTAAGTAATGGATCAGTATATGTTAAAATTAATTTTGGATCCTCAGTAATAATTTGAATAGTGATACTCAAACGATTTACAATCCCACTGACAGTTGTATTTGCATAAAAATAAGGTTTTGTACCAAAAATGAGTTTATATTTCTCGAATATTGGATCTAATAATTCATCAAGTTTCTCTGAATCTACAGTTCCCATAAGTTCAACTGCTTTAATATAACGGGTGATTTTTTTTTCACCAGTTATAATTTTTCCAACTTTTTTTACTACTTCTGATATCTCAAATTTTTTTTCTCTTTTAATAGGCTTATGAGTATAACGAACAACTGAAGAGTTAAAGGCATTCTTATTAGGAACATAAGTAATTGAGCCATCAAAATCTTCTAATTTTAAACTATTTAAAGTGATCTCTTTTACAATACCCTCAACTTCATTTGTTTCAATTAAATCTCCTGCTTCAAAACCTTCTGAGGATAAAAGCATTATTCCCGAAGCAATATTGTTAATTATATTTTGAAATGTCAATGAAATGGCAACTACTAGAAAAGAGATGATTGCTACAAAAAATATATTTGAAAGTTCATAAAGTAACCAAAATGGAAATACTAACCAGATGATATTGATCACAATAATAAAAATATATCGCGAAAATAAGTGTTTAATTAAACTCTGAGAAAGATCAAGTAGGATAGATCTTAAGACATATGCAATTAAATTCAAAAGGATTAGATTTAATAAATACTCTTCAAATCCAAAATAGAAAAAAAGTACAACAAAAACAGCTACAATCATAAGCCAAATGAAGACTTTAAAAATTCTTTTCATTACACAACACTTTGTTTTTGAATATAGTAATTTAGAGAATTAATTAGCAGTTAAAGAAAATATAAGGAAACTTTTATTTTAAAAGTTAGTTTAATAAAATATTGTCTAAAATATATTTATCGATTGTTTGTGAGAAATTTGAGTAGATTTTCAAAACCTTTCAAGAGAGTTGTTCCTTTGAATAAAAGAAAAAAGAAAGTTGGTCTCCCTCCGGGAACTCTCATTTATACAGGAGATAAAGTAGAAGAAAAAACTAAAATAAAGATCATAGATTACACGACAGATAATTTTAATATTCACGAATTTGAGGATATTGAGATTGGGTTAAATAAATTTGAAAAACCTTTAATTAGATGGATAGATGTTTATGGTCTGGCAGAAGTAAAGAAAATTGAGAAGATTGGAAATCAGTTTGATTTACACCCTCTTGTTTTAGAAGATATACTAAGTCCAAATCAACGACCTAAATTGGAGGATTATGGCAATTATATTTTTACAGTATTGAAGAAGTTAAGGTGGAATAAAGAATTAGATAATTTTGAGTATGAGCAAATTAGTTTAATTTTAGGAGAGAATTATGTGATTTCATTTCAAGAGCGAGATACTAAAATATTTAATCCAATTTACGAGAGAATTCAAGTTCCAAAAGGAAGGGTCCGATTTATGCAAGCAGATTACCTGTTTTATGTTTTAATTGATATTATAATTGATAATTATTTTATTATATTAGAAAAAGTAGGAGAGCATATTGAAAATATCGAAGATCTTTTAATAAAGAATCCTGAACCAGCTACTTTGCAACTTATTTATCAATTAAAAAGATCCTCGATTGAATTAAGAAAATCAATTTGGCCAATAAGAGAGATCATTAATAAACTTCAACGTGAACAGTCTAATCTTCTTAGTGATGATTTACAAATTTATTTAAGAGATATATATGACCATATTTTTAGAATAAGTGATATGTTTGAAAATTATCGAGATATTATCTTTGGGATGCTAGATATGTACTTATCAAGCGTAAGTAATAAGATGAACGATATTATGAAAGTTTTAACCATGATCTCTACAATTTTTATTCCATTATCTTTTCTAGCGGGATTTTACGGAATGAATTTTATTATATACCCAAATTTTCAAATGGATTTGTTTATAACACTTATAATAGTAATGACAATTATTAGTGTGTCAATGCTTTTGTTATTTAAAAAGAAGAAATGGATATAAGGAACTTATGAGAGGAAGAGATAATATCTAAATTTATCATTGTCAATCTACTATTCTTCTACGAAGTAATTTTCTATAATATGGTTATTAAACCAAAAATCATTTTAGGTGATTAAGATAAAATGTCTCTTTTTATCTAAAAATTTTGATAATAAATATGAGTGGTAAAAATTTCAGCTCCATATGATGATATTGATGTTTTTATCGAAGACAAACTCAAAAAGAAAACAATGCAAGTTTCAATTGTTGAAGGAGCTTTTGGAGTATTTAGTAGCATTCTAGCAGAGAATTACATTGTCCCTTTTTCTCTAAGTATTAATTCTTCTATATTTCAAGTAGGAATGATTTCTTCATTAGGGAACTTGATATCTCCAATTGGTCAAATTATAGGTTCTAAGCAAATTGAAAAAAAATCAAGAAAAAGTATTTTAATAAGTGGAATCCTTGGACAAGCTTTTATATGGCCTTTATTCATCATTATAGCTCTTTTGCATCTATTAAATCTATTTCATCCTTATCTCCCATGGATATTAATTATATTTTTCCTAACGTATACCTTATTTACAGGAATCATGACACCTCCATGGTTTTCATTAATGGGAGATATCGTTCCCGAATCTAATAGAGGTAAATATTTTGCAAAAAGAAATCTAATCACACAATCAATAGGAATAATTGGAATTATTTCATTGACCTTTTTACTAGATTGGTTTAAAATTCAGGATATTTTATATTATGGATTTATTTTTTTATTTATTTTTGGTTTTATTACTAGATTAATTTCAACATTTCTTTATACTAGACACTATTATCCACCTTTCTTTTTTGAATTAAATGATCAAGTTAGAATTAGTCAATTCATTAAAGAAATTCCAAAAAGCAATTTTGGAAAATTCACTTTATTTATCTCACTTTTAACTTTTGGACAGTGGATTGCAAAACCCTTCTTCTCAGTTTATATGTTAGCTCAATTGAATTTTGAATACTCACTTTTTATGACTATTAATTTATCATCAACTTTGGTCGGTTTGATTTTCTTTCCCCTTTTAGGGAGGTTTTCTGATAGATTTGGAAATGTTGTTTTACTTAGGATTGGAGCCATTATAATTCCCTTCTTACCCCTTTTTTGGATAATTTACAATACTCCACTTCAAATTTTTTTAGGCATACAAATATTGAGTGGGTTTGGATGGACAGCATTCAATTTAGCAGCATCAAATTTTATTTATGATAATATACCATCTAAAAGACGAGGTAAGTATATTGCGATTTATAATTCTTTAATTGGATTAGCGATTGTTGGAGGGGGACTTCTAGGGAGTGTTCTGGTTAGTTTTATTAATTTAAGTTTTATGAATTCCTATCATTTCATATTTCTTTTATCTAGTATTTTAAGAATCACTGCGGTTCTCGTATTATTAAGAAAAATTAAAGAAGTTAGAGTAACAACTAAACCTATTCTGAATGTTAAGAGTTTAAACATCTATAAATGGCTGTATGACCTTTCAATTCGAAGTAAAACTAACAAAAATAATAAAAATCATTCAAAAACTTAGAATTTCACATAATTAACTGTTTCTCGAATATTTTTTGAGATTGATTTAATTTTTGTAAGCCCATGTTTTATTCTATTTAATTTTGAATTCAAGATGGACCAAATTAGACGTTTTTTCTTCTAATTTTGTTATATAATCTAGTTCAAAATATTGAGATAGGAGATACTTATAAAATTCTGTAAAAAAGTGGGAATAAACCTCATCCATATCGTGCAAACCTCTAAATGTGAAAGAATTTTCTTTTTTCTGAATATCCAAAGTATTAAACCATTTTAATCCATTTTTACCAAAAAAATTAATTAAAAAAGTTGTATACGATTTCAAATTCTCTTCATTCATAGGTTTTGAAGTTGAAAATTTCATTATATCTGAGAATAAATCTGCAAAATCTTTAGCAATAATCTCTATAGTTTGATCATCCAAGTTAGAGAGGATCTTAGAAAAGATGGATTTTGATATCATAATCATTTCATTGGTTTGATTAAACATTTCTAAATTGAGCCATTGTTCAATAGCATCTTTAGCAACTAATCCACGTGTCTTATTTTCTTGTTTTGCAATTAACTCTAATTTACTAATAACTCCTTCCGAAAGCCTAAATCCGAGAAAATTACTTTTTTGCTTAATTTCTTTCTTAGCCATTATAAATTTCGCTTCTTCTTCCATTTTTATTTTCTTTATTTAAATAATAAATTGATATCAGAGTATTTAAAGTTATCTAAACTGTGATGTGTTTTCATTTGAAAACGTTTAAATACTATGATAACTTTAAGTTAAATTAACAATCAATAATAAAAATTTCTGAGTGATGAAAATGAAAACAGAAAAAAAATCAGGTAAAAAGAAGAGATATGACTATGAATATGATGATTATACTGATGTGAATGAATTAAATTACGAAGATGAAGATAATAATGAAGAAGATGATGGGGATTATGAAGTTGAGGAGGAAGAACTAGAAAATTATGATGAAATATATCGTTAATCAAAATTAAAAATTAGAATTCCTAAATTTGAAATTGAAAAGAAAGAAAAAAGGAAATTAAAGTCAATTAAGTTTTATCCAATTAGAATAAAAAAAGTGAGTTGCCCATAATATGGAAGAAACTAAAAAATTTGAAAGAATAGCAGAAGAAAATGCAGATTTAGCCAAGGTCGAAAGAGAAACAGCCAGTGAAATGAAATTGTTAGCAAAACAATCGGTAAAAAGAGCCAAAGCTCGAGAAATGCTAGCTAGTAATGAAATTGAAGTAGCAAAGGTACGAGAGAGATTAGCAAATAAAAGTAAAAAGTTAGTTGAAAAGAAAGAAAAGATTAAAGATCTTTTAAAGCTTAGTGATGAAGTTTTAAAAACGGAGAGATATCAATCGCGATACAACGAAGAAGTAGCAGAAATTCAAACTAAAATTGCTGAGATTCAAAAAAAGATTGCAAGTGTAGAGAGGGATATAACTGAGATAAAAGTAAAAATTGCTAATAAGAAACTTGATGAAGCTAAGGAAAGAGGTAATTTATCAAAGAAAATAATGGATTATGTAAAATTAATTAATGCTAATGCACCGAGTGATAAAATTACTAAAGCTGAAGAGACATATCTTAGCGTTCAAAAATATTTAACGAAGCTTGAAACTGATGCACTTGGGTTGAATAAAAATATTGTGAATAAACAAAATAAGTTAGCAGATCTTAAGAAAGATCTCTCTGAAAAATTAACCGAACGTGAAAAGATTAGACCTGAGTAATCCTATTATTAATTTTTTTTTCTAAAATTTAATTATAAAGAGGTGTGTTTGAAATCGAAAATGTTGAAAATATTGAAATAAAAGCACAAAATAATTTAGATATTGCTGAAAAAGAAAAGCTTATCTGTAGAGAATTAAAAAACGCAGCTAAACAAATGTTAAAAAGTGCCAAAGCACGTGAAAATCTTGCCAAAAATGAAATTGATTTAGCAAAGCTTAAACAAAGATTAGCAAAAAAGAATAAAAAATTAGTTGAGAGTAAAATGTATGTTAAAGATATCTTAGGATTTTCTAATAATAATCTTAAGAATGAAGAAGATTATGCTATCTACAATTTTCAAATTGCTGAGATCAAAAGAAATTATGCAGAAGTTCAGACAAGAATTGCACAATTAGAAAGACAACTTGTAGAAGAGGAATTAAAAGTAGTATCTAAAAAGTTACATGTTGCAATAGAGAGGGGTTTATTAGGTAAAATACAATTCAATTATGTTAAACTCTTGAAAATAACAGCACCAAGTGAAAAATTAACAAGCGCAGAAGCAGAAATTAAAAAACAGCAAAAAAAATTAAATGGAGCAATTAAGAGTGTCTATAAGCAGAGCATTCAAATCACAGAGAAGGAAAATAATTTAGCTGACTTAAAAAAAGATCTTTCAGAAATATTAACTCAACGAGAAAAAATTAGACCTCCGAGCACGAAATTTCCTACAAATGAATGATGATGATATTTAACTAAAGTATTTAAAATTTGAGTTGAATAAATTTAAAACAAAGAAAAAAAAGAAAAATTGAGGAGTAATATGCCATTAAATGAAATAAGTTTGATTTTACTATCATATGGGCTTCTAATAGTATCCTTTATAATAATAGTCTACATTTATTCTGAACATTTTAGAACAGATTCTAATGAATCCCTCACTATTATTATTATTATAAGTATTGTAATAATTCTGTTAATTCCATTAATAATTGGGGTCACTACAGATTTGAATTTATAACTCCAATTTTATTCTTTTTTATGGTTTTTTTCTATTATTTCTTTTAATTGTTGTATTTCATTAGTAAGTTTTTCTAAATCCTTTCTTAAATTTACGCATTCAACATCAGTACTGTTTAATTTATAAATAATTTCTTTTTTATCACCTTCTATTTCTCCTTTCTCCATATTTTTTAATTCTGCATTTAATTCTTCAGTAACCTTTTCTTTTTCAGCTAGTAATTCTTTTAATTGTTTAAATTCTTCTTCCTTTGCAAGTATATCTTGTAGTATCAGTTCTCTTTCATCCATATCAATTAATTCTTCAATTCTAGTAATATATCTCTTTATTGCAGTTAATTTTAATTCCTTTTCTTCTTCTTTCTTGAAAAAAAGGGCAATATTACTATCTTCACCAAGCTTTAAAATAATAATAGACATATCGTAAGTCTCAAAAATAATTTTTTTATAATTATCAAAATTATAATGTGAAACATCATAGAGTTTTCTAGCATGATTTAAAATTGCAGCTAAATTTTCACCTAATTTTGGAATGTTTATTTCTTGTTCAAAAGTAGTCTGAAATATTATACCATTATTGTAGAACATCACAATATGTTTAACTTCAGGTAAAGCATTTTGAATTCTTTGGATGTTTTTAAATACTATTTTCATTTCACCCTATAATTAATTTTTTTAATTTGCCACTTAAAGCATTCATATGAGATTTAATGGTTTTTGAACCAAATTTATGTAAACAGTAAATTAAAATTATTATTAAACCTAAACTTCCTAAAATAATAATTCCTATTTGGATATAAAAAATTAAGCAATAATAGATTGAGATAATTATTAATTGATAATTTGTGGTAATAAATCCCAATTTGAAAAATGATTTAAAACTTATAGGGCGTTTATTTTGTTCGGCAATATTAATTACAAGGATATTATCACCTAATGGGGTTAAATTATCACCCCAATTTGCCCCAAATGAAAGACTGTAAAAGATTTGCTTTCGATCTATAATTGAAGCCGTTTCTGTCATTGAATCTGCAACTGGGATTAAAACTTTAGTAATTGGAATATTGTCAATACAACTACTTAAATAAGCTGAAAACCATAAGACTAAAAGAAGTTGGATAAAGATATTACTACCTCCTATGCCTAAGATAAAATTTCCGAGAGCTTCTGTTGCTCCAGTTATCTCAAGTCCTCCTGCAATTATAAAAATTCCCATTAAATAGAAAATTAGTTCAAAATCAATTTTACTTATAATTTCTTTTGGTTCTAATCTTGTTATGAGAATTAAAATTATTGCTGTAGTTAATGCGATGATATCTGGTGTAATAAATGATGAAGGAATAAGAGTGAGCATAATTAATAAGCCTATTAATGATATTAAAGATTGAAATAATAATTTTTTATTTTGTACCACATTCCACACATCAAATTCTTTTAATGCTTTTTGACCTTCTTCTGGGATTATCAATTCTTTTTTATAAATTAATATAAAAAGGAGGAGTGTGAAAAAAAAAATTACAAAAGATATTAGCCCTACATTAATAAAGAATTCTAAAAATTCTATCCCCACAAAAGTTGTAATTAGGATATTTGGAATTGAAGAGATTGAAAAAATAGTACCCCCAATATTTACTAAAACTGCTTGAGTCAAAATATAAGGAGCAGGATTTATATTCAATATTCTTGAAACTGTAATTGTTAATGGAACAATAATTATAACAGTTAAAATATTGTTTAATATTGCTGAAATAAAAACAGTTACTACACAAAAGATTATCAATAGTTTTACTGGTTTTCCTCCTGATAATTTGATTAATTTTCCTGCAATAAATTGGAAAGAACCTGCCTCGTGAGCAATTTGGACAATCATCATAGTTCCAACAATAAGAATTAGAGAATGCAAATTAACAAAACCTTCAGCAGGGGATCCAAACAATAATTCAACTATTATTGAAAAATCAAAACCTTCAAGAAAAATTAGCACAAAGTATGTAATTATTGCTCCCAATAAAGAAGAGATTGCTCTATTTAATTTATTAGTTATAATTAAAATAATGACAGCTAAGAAACTTCCAAAAATTATGAATATGCTAATTATTATTAATCATCTCGTCAAAATTAATATAAATATAATATAGTTCTAGAACATTATTCTATTCATTTGCTGGATGTGTACAGAATCTAATATTTATCTTCTCTCAGTAATGACTCTTATTTCTGAGAGAGGGATATGAGAAAGATTTTCATTTTTATCTTTTACAACCAAAATATCTGAATCCGTTATAAAATTTATTTTACCCGCAAATTCTTTACTTATATTTATCGTATAGACATACACATAGATATCTATTAATCCTTCTATAATTTTTCTTGGAATCATTCTTCTCATTTCCATATATTTTTGATTAAGTTATTAAATTTTCCCTTTAAAGTTTTCTACTTGGTGTAATTGAATTTTTATAAACATTAAATCGTCTTTACAAATTTAATAAATCAATTTTGCGACACATAGAATCTAAATTTATTACCATCAATCTGCCATGCTTCAAAGAAGTTGGAAGGTATTCTAGTATCCCATAAATTATCTATATTTTCAATCTCTCTATATAGATCTGTCAGAAGAGTTATATCACATGGATATTCTCTATGTGATGGATAAAGTTCGAGATTCTTCAGTGTTTCACACACTTTTATTAATTTAGAAAGTGTTTTTAGAACTTCAGGAAAGTTGTCCCTTTTAGGTAGGAACTGATCTCCATAGTAAGCTACATCAGTAGTAAATAGTTCACCAGTAGAGGTTAATAAACATATAGATCCTGGAGAGTGCCCTGGACAATGGATTATTTTTACCTCAATACCCCCTAAGTCGAATATATCACCATCCTTTAATGGTTTAATCATTTTTGCTGGAGGAATTAGAAAATTTTGTTCAGCATATACCTTTACTGCTTCATTGGGAGAATCTTTAAAATATGAAACATCATATGGCTTTGAAACGAAATCTACTTCGTTTTCATGTATATAGACCTCACCAAATTCTACATTACCAAGGGGATGATCCCAATGAAAATGAGTATTGAATACTAGAAGATTTTTTTTTCCAATCAATTTATCTACAATTGGTTTTAAGGGTGAAAGTCCACATCCAGTATCAAGCAAAAGAGCAGTATGAGAACCCAAAAGTAAATAAATATTAAGAGGATCATTTGTATAAACTGGATTAATAAGTGAAATATTTTCTTTTATAACATATAAATACGCCTTATGTTTTGAAACTGTGAAATGTTGGTTATTATTACTCATAATTTAAGTAATGAAAATCATTGATTTAATATTATTTAAAATATCGTTTCTGCAGAATTAGACATAATTGGAAAATCATAAATAAAGTTATATTCATCATATCCAATTTCAGATCTTGAAATTGAAGTTCCAAGAAATCCATAAAAAGTTGTTTAAAAATTAAATAAAAAGAAAATTAGATGAGATTAATCTTATTTCCGGTAATCTACACTTGGTAATTTACTTATAGGGTAGGGAAGATGAGCATCATCAGGGATAGGGTCAATGTAATGTTTCCGGAAATTTGGATCTTGCATTCTACAGAAAGGGCTTCTATGATTGTAAGCAGGATGCTTAACCATTCTTGCCCAAATCCTTTTTAAAGATTCATTTCTGACATTTCCAAAGGAAATTGGGGAAAAATCGCAGGGCGAAATATCTCCATAAGCAGAAGCATAATATTGAATGTTTGCAGCAAGACATCCAATTCCGGAGAGGTAAGCTTCTACTGAATTCTGCCATGACTGAGATGATAAAGGTGGTACAATCCTTTTTCGAAAAGCTTCAGCAGAGTACTCATGAAGTTCCTCTCGTAATTCAAATGTTAGCATTTCACTCGTATCATGTAACATGTTCCCTGTAGGTACACAGTCAAAATAAATTATATTTTTGAGCCCCAGATCTATAGCTAATTTATGTAGTCTCTTATAATCCCCTCTTTCTGTTCCAGAACGTGTTGCATAACCAGAAAATCCTGGAAAGATTCCCTTTGAGCCAGCTCTTTTAAGTCCTTCTATAGCGGTCTCAAATAAACCTGGCATTCCTCTTAATTCGTTATGTACATTTGCATCTGGTGAATCTATACTCAAAAATATAGAATAAAGTCCCGCATCAGATAGTTTGTTCACAT
>JABAHP010005357.1_pt1 | contig 16942 bp, 5 predicted proteins | sample 7062081 | NCBI WGS metagenome assembly JABAHP01 (sample SAMN14534357, study PRJNA622989) | marine sediment metagenome | biome: marine biome [ENVO:00000428]; feature: marine pelagic biome [ENVO:01000023]; material: deep marine sediment [ENVO:00002113] | place: India: Gulf of Kutch | collected...
TACATTATGCAGGGTCGAAAATAGTGACTCCTGAGGCATGAAGCATGTCTCATAATGCCAAATAAGAGATGCAAAAATGCAAGTTACGGATAATGAGATTTTAGCCAGGCTTGCTTATCCTTTAGGCGATGTTTCATGCGCACCTTGTGACAGGGTAATCTGCAAAAAGTATCGGAAGCGATTGTCACAGATAATCTCAAAGAACAAATTTCCATCAATCGTGTCGCCGAGTAGCTAATATCCGTTTACGAATCTATTTTACAAAGGAAAACAAAGATCATGTACTCGATATTAGCACTTGCTGTTATACCGTCGTATTTACTTGGCTCTATACCTTTTGGAATTATTATTGCCAAAGCCAAAGGTAAAGACCTTCGCAGTATCGGCTCTGGCAATATCGGCGCAACAAATGTTGCACGTGCTTTAGGTCGAAGATGGGCCTACTTTTGTTTCGTACTCGATATGCTTAAAGGTCTGATCCCAATGTTGGTCATAAAATTGCTTATAGACTTGGCCAACCCTGCTCCCGGCCTGCTTACTTTATGGCTTTTGGCAGGTTGTGCCTCTATTTGCGGCCACATCTTCCCCATATACCTGAAATTCAAAGGCGGCAAAGGCGTTGCAACCAGCCTCGGCGTAGGACTTGGCCTCTGGCCTTATTATACAATTTGCGCCTCCCTTGTTTTTGTAATCTGGATCCTCATCGTTCTTATATCTCGATATGTTTCCCTGGCTTCAATTATTGCTTCCATTGCTTTTCCTCTCATATTGGTTTTGGCGATAGTGCTGACACCCGGCTGGGATTTTGCTAATCTGTGGCCATTACTTATTGCGGCAACTGCAATCCCACTGATGGTTATTATTCGGCACAGAGAAAATATAAAACGACTTCTTGCAGGGACCGAAAACAAAGTCTTTAAGAGTCAAACCTCCGGTGAAGATTTAGATTCTTCTTCTTAAAAACAATGTATCGATAGCGATAAGCAAAAGTGCAGGCGTTTCAGCGATGAAAACAGCTTTCTATTATGCGTTTGGCGGCATGTTCCAAAAAGGCGGGTTGTCAAACTTGACTGCGACGCGGTGCCGGCCTTCATCCAATTCATTGATTCGAAAAACACAGCCGGTGCGAGTAATTTCATGCATATCTGAGCAATCTGTGCCATAACGGGGAACGCTGAAGCGCATTGTTAATTTTTTACCCACTGATGGGCAGTTAATATCGGTATCGCAGATGAAGGCCATCCCTACAGTGGAAATATCAACCATAACAGCCCGAACAGATGTTTCACCTGAGCCTTCGGCGAACCAGACAGGCAGATCATAGTGTAGTCTTTTTTCCCTTCTTCGCTCTTTAGTTTTCTTCATTATAAACACCCTGTAATCGGCAACATCTCCCCAATCGAATTAGAAATCGGCAGATTTGAGTTTCTGCTTTAGAATGATTATTTAGTAGGACCTAACGCACTAATTTGGATTGAGATTGTGATAATTCACCTTCAGGCCATACCGGCGAGGCTGTGGTCAGGGGTAAATTTCGGTTGTAGGTTTGCCAGAAGACTTCTCCATGGGCCTCGATAATAAAGAGCAACTTTTGTATGTAAAACAGGTCGGCTTTGCACCAGGGAATGTCGAGGAAGCCCTTGAGCTTTTCGGCGGGCTCACGAAGAATAAACGCACGTGCGGCGAAGACTTCAGCAGACATCGTCGGAAACGCAAAAGGACACTCGTTGCGCCACATCGTCTCAACATTCCACGCCAGGTACCATGTCGGGCGGTGGTAATCAATGTAAACGTCCATCAGGTGTTTATGTGTTTGTAAAGCATACGCTGAACAAAGACGGCCAACTTCAGGCGTCAGATTCCTCCAACGACCGAAAATGGTACGAAGCACCGGCACCTGTGTTATAAGCCCTCCGCGAGTGTAGGCATACTCGTACTCCAATCGCTCACGAAAAGCCCTTTGTGCAGTGTTTAATCCCTTTTCAACCGCCTTTACGTCGCGCATCCGAAATGCTATTCGACAGTATGCAATCAGGCCTGCAAGGTAAGCATTGCGGCAGTCTTCGGCCATCTTGTTCGGGGGCTGGTCGATGATTTTTTGCAGAAAATCCCAGTTTTGTTCGATTCTGCTCCAGTCACCGGTTACATCCGCCCAAAGCCAGAACACATACAATCTGGCCAGGTCACTTCGGACAATGTCATCCCTTACCTGTATCATACTCTCAGGAGGGACATCGTATAACGAACGGACAGTGCCTTCATCCGGATCGTACCTGCGCTGCCCTACCGGCCCTGCCAAGGGGCTGCCTTTAGAACTCATCTGAGCGACATACTGTTTGACATCACGCTGAAGGTCAGGGTTAATGTACTTATAGGCCCGCGCAAGTGTATAAAGAGTCTCTGTAGGATCTATAAACAGCCGATAGCCCTCACGAGGATGTTTGCCGGGTGGAAACATAAGTGGACGCCAACGGTCGGAAATCAGCTCTTTAACATATTTCGCAAGCTTTTTCTGATAAGAAACAAACACGTTTCTGTCCTGAAACTTGATAACAGGAACTTCCCAGATGAAACGGTTCAACTCGACATCTGTAATATCAGAAACAACATTCGCCGCCTGTTGCGCGAGCGGTTGTTGACGAGTGCCTGAAACTGTTCCCGGTAGAGCTTTCAACACATGGTTGAGACGGCTCATTTCGAGCATATCCCATTCCCATGGTAGCTGCTGTATCTTTTTCCATTCACTATCAGTCAGTTTAGCAGTTGGTGGTTCGACAGCTTTGGCCGCCCCACCGTCCGGATTCGTCCTATAAGCTATCACGGCTGCACCGGCGTTTATTTCATGAGTTGGAATATAATAGAAACTATCGCCGGCAATGGAGACGGGAGTGTCGATTACCGAGCCGCCGCCGTAAACAGCGGTACCACGTGAAAGCCACTCTTTACCCACAGGAAGAGATTGGCGACGAAAAATGTCTGCCCATATACCAATGGCTTCACCCGGTTTTGGTTCGTGAATATTGCGACAAAAGGGTTCAGAATAGCCTTTGAGAGTGTTCAAATCCATACCGTTTACATTGTCCTGATGGGTGTTGAACAGGACTCTGCCGCCGATGGTTAGCTGGCACTGTTCATCGTGCACGAGCAGGAGGCTGTCATGCCAACCATAGGTGCGTGACTGGTCCATAATTGGGGTAATGTAACCCGTGGAAGTATCGAGGTATCCAACATTAAGGAACGGCGAGTAGTGTTGGTATCGGCTTCGCAGCAATGCCCGGAATTTAACCACTACCTTACCATCGGGCGTAACAAGAGGTGGGGCGCCGGAACCATTCATGCTCTCGGAATATACTATCGGTGCAACAAATTTCTGCCTGCCCGTATCCGGGTGCAGGACAAAAAACGTTTGATAGATTGGCTTCTCAGTCAGACGTTCACGAATGTAACGGAGTTGGGCTTCATATGTGCCAGGCTTTTCCATTACTTCGAAGTTCTGCCGGCGCAGTTGTTCATTCTCTTCTTTGTTGTGACGCCAACTTGCAAAGTCACCAAAGATTTCTTTGACCATATCGTGGAGAATTGGATTGAAAGAATCCAGCGAAATAGCTGGCGTGACTGTAACCATCACCGAGCCGTCTGGTGCAACCACGGGATGATAACCACGAAAGCTGACTCCGGGAAGTTTTGCGCTTCGCCATAACCGTATGCCGTTGCGAAAGTCAAACGCATATACATGCATATCCTCAGAGCCAATATAAATCCGGTTAGTTTCTACATCAATGGCCGGGCTTGAGAGTAACGGGCCGCCGGTTTTTGCCTTCCACTTTATTCGGCCCGTTTCGGCATCAACAGCGTAAAGCGCGCTGTCACGGCCGCCGATTACGACTACGCCTTCATAAACTAAAGGTGAATTCCATATTGCCGAGCCTGTTTTGACAGACCAGAGGAGCATGCCATCGCTTGCATTTACAGCGTTGATTTTTCCCTCAGCATTGCCGAAAAAGACCTTTTTGTCATAGACAGCGCACGTATGTAGTATCGCACCACGTGTTTTAAATTGCCAAATGTATTTGCCTGTGTCACTATCAATTGCGTGGAGTTTTCCCGCCATCGTGCCGATGAACACCTTTCCATCTGCAATGACAGGCTGCACGCCGGACATCAAGCCTTCGTTGAAAAATAATCGATACCATTTGCGTTCGAAAGGCGGGCGAATCTCTGTCGAAGTCGCACCGGTCCGCGCTACATCGTGTGCGAGCATGGGCCAATCATCTTTTGCCGAAGTACGTCCGTAAGAAATGTAAGAAAAACAAAAGCAGAGAATCAAAAATCCTGCCAAGAGTGTCTTTCTTTCCTTTCCCGGAATAAAATTTCTTTTAACAGACTTCATTCGACCTTTATTGGTTTACCAAGGGCGTCAAGAGGCTCTTCGATAATCAGCTTATCACCAAGAGTTTCAGCAAGATTAGGAAGGTCGTATACGGTCAGTGCTCCATGGACGGTGTTTACAAGCTGGTCCTGAGACTTGCCCATCTCGACAACATTGGACCAGGAGGCCAAAGAACGTATTAACCTGACCGAATCGAACAGATGCGGTTCGAGGGCCGCGGCGTGCAGGGCCGGAATTCCAACAACGTGACCAATTGCAATTAGAGAAACAGGACCCGGTTGCTTTTGGCGCAAAAGACGAGTACAAACCAACAGATCCTCAGTTCTCATACCAACGTAAGAACGTCCAAGAGTATAAGCGATGTAAAAATCCTGGCCATCGGTGCCAAAATAAGGCATGAAATATCTTTGGCCGACTCCATGAGTTTCGCCCACGCCGCGTATATCCACGGCCACTACCAACCGGCCGGCCTTTACAAGTTTCTCGATAGGACCACCGGGCGCTGCGTCTGCTGCTTTGCCCTTCTCGTGAAGATATAATACTGCGCCCTCATCAATATCCCCTGAGGGTGCAAAGATCAGTGCCGGCAAATAAATGCCTTCCTCCGGTTTGATGATAATTTTTTTAATGTGATAACCATCCCGCTTAATGATGCCGAGATCCTCCTCTACCGGCCTTGGAAGTTCAGAAAGCCTGCGAATACCGGCTACTTTACGCACCTGACTTAACAGTTCAGAACGCTCGGTTGAGGACCAGAGCTTTTTTCTGCGCTTAGCTAATTTTTCTTCATATTCACGATTTAAGTCATAAACCGAGCGGGCCCCCTCGATTAGCATAACCTGTCCATCAGGAGTACACTGCATCTGTTCTTCACTGATTGTTTTGATTTCCGGTTCGGTAATAGGTTTGTCTTTGCCGAGCAGCCATCGTGACATCCATCGTACCACACCCTCTCTTGCCTGCTTGTTGTAATTGTGTTTTGCATCATTTTCCAACAGGTCAACGCGTTCGGCAAATCCCAGACGTGTGTAGAGCCGTTTGGCGTATCGAAAAGAAGTCCAGGTCCCCCCTATATCGAAGAAATCCTTCGTAGCAGCACAGATAAGTATCGGTGTCGGCGCGCGCATCATCAAATAATCGGCATGGTCCATGCCGAATTCAAGCTGAGCATAGATATTCTGCTCGGCATCCTGTCCCCCGAGTGTATTTAGCAAACGGTCGAAATTGGTTATGTAACAACTCGGTGAGGCCGCAATAATTCGCTCATCGAGGGCCATCAGGTACGAAGTTTGTGTGCCCCCGCCGCTGTTACCGGTGCATCCAATTCGCTTCGGGTCGACCTCCGGACGCGACTGGAGATAGTCGATGCCCCGCATACCATCCCATACCTCGAACGTTGCTGTGTTCCTGCCAAGAAGGATGCTGCCAACAGCAACCATAGTATGCGCTTTAGTACCCCAGAACTCAGGCCAATCCTTGACTAACTGGAACCGCTCGCCTTGGTCGATCGGGTCAAAAACCAGAGCCGCCATTCCGTTTAGTGCCAGCAAAGCACCCATCCTTTGGTACGAATCGTGTGCCTTGGCTATTTTGGAGTGACCGCATGGCACAAGCACACCGGGGTAAGGTGCTTTGTGCTTTTTGTTATCGGGCAAGAATAACGCTGCGGTAACATAGTGCTTCGGCTGACTCTCAAAGATGATCTTCTCCATATGGTAGCCATCTCGACGAACAATGCCGGTTACCTGTGGATTCAGAGGTGAGCGGTCCGGAAAACCTCCCAGCACTTCAATGAATTTTGCGTGAAGACGCTTCTGATATTCGGTTACCTGTTCTGTCGTCTTTCGCTGCTCGTATTCGCGCTTCCAGTTCTCGAATTGCTGAGCGGCCTGCTTCCGAAGGTAATGGCCCATAATCTTATCAGGGGCAACACCATCAATATTTTCAGGCAGAACACGCAGATCCTCTTCGGCAGAAACGCCGGTAATGGTCCACAAACACAGGTACACAAACACTACAGCTATTCTTTTTTGGTTCATACTTGCCTCATGTAAATTGAAATTTTCCTAAAAATGCAGGGCAATTAACATCCGTTAAAAACGCCGGAATCCTCAGGCCGTAAGTATACCAGAGTCTTATGTTTCATTGCAAGATAATGTATATTCCCTGATTACTATTTTTTAGAGGCTATAAAGCTAAAAAGTCACCCAATTTTAAGCAGTTATTACAGACATTGGCTATTGCAAACCGACATGATATATGTTAAAATAGTGCAATAAATTCGTGTGATTCTGCCTTTCATGCCCACAAGCTGAAAAAGGAAAAATCGCTGCCAATGGCCTTAAACATCAGTGAGGAAGGAGATAAAATACGCAGGGCCATGAACATATCGTTGCTCACATTGGCTCTAACAGTGTTCTCGACTGTTTCAGCCGGCGCCCGCCCTTACGCTTTAGGCGATCTCAATGCAGATAACAAGGTTGATTTCACAGACCTGCATCTCTTTTCCCTGCAGTGGCTGGATTACTCAGGCTGCTTCGGTTACAGTTGCGCCAACCTGAACGATGTCAACGGCGTAGATATGGCAGACTTCGCCCTTTTAGCCGCAAACTGGCAGGACATAAGGATCCATCTGGTCATAAGCGAACTCATGGCGAGAAACAGCACGACACTGCTGGATGGAGACGGTCAATCTTCCGATTGGCTCGAGATTTACAATCCGACAGACACGGCTGTCATTCTTGATGGCTGGTATCTGACCGATAGTTCTGCCAACCTGACTATGTGGCAATTCCCGGACGGCCTTAAGATTGAGCCTGGTGATTTCCTGATTGTTTTTGCTTCCGGGAAAACTTATGAGCTATATCCGCACAATTATCCATATCTTGACTCTGCGGATTACTATCACACCAACTTTAATCTCGACAAGGAACCCGGAGAGTATTTAGCGTTAGTTGCATCCGACGGCAAAACCATCGTTCACGAGTACACGCCGGAATATCCTTTGCAGTTACCCGACATCTCATACGGCCTTCCACAGCATGCCACGAACCTCGTTCCAATAGGCGCTACTGCTTCGTATTACGTACCCACCAGCAGCGACTCGGTCTTAGGTACCGACTGGACAGTCGTAGATTTCGACGACTCAGCCTGGCGCATTGGAAAAACAACTATTGGCTTTGGTGGCGCCGGCGGCGAGGGCACTATCCTGCGAGAATACTGGACTGGAATCGGAGGCTCAACCGTACCGGACCTTACAGGTAGCTCAAATTATCCTGATAATCCAACCGGCAGCGATGAGCAAGCGTTGTTCGAAGCACCATCGGGCTGGGGAGACGATTACGGCACACGTATGCACGGATTCCTTCACCCACCCACGAGTGGTGACTATACCTTCTGGATTGCAAGTGATGATTCCAGCGAGCTGTGGCTTAGCACTGACTCAAATCCCGCAAATAAATCCCTGATTGCGTACGTGTCGGGCTGGACAAACTCACGTGAATGGAGCAAATATGCCCAACAGCAATCCTCCTCGATTAACCTGGAGGCCGGTCAGAAATACTATATACAATCGCTGCATAAGGAAGCCGGTGGTGGTGATAACCTTGCTGTAACCTGGGAAGGTCCGGGTATCATCTCCGGTAATCCTATCGAAGGCCGGTACCTATCGCCCTGGACCGGTAGTTGGATTGCCACCGATATAGAAGAAGAAATGCAGGGCGTCAATTCTTCGCTGTGGATACGCATTGAGTTTCAACTCGAAGAGGGACAGGCGGCAACTTTCGATACTTTAACATTGCGGATGAAGTACGAAGACGGATTCGTGGCATACATCAATGGTCAGGAAGTGGTCAGCCGTAACGCGCCGAATTCAATCTATTGGGATTCAGCGGCATTGTCCGACCGCCCCGATGCGAATGCTTCAGTCACTGAAGTTATAAACCTGACGGCCTTTTTGAGTACGCTCCAGAATGGAATGAACGTGTTGTCAATTCACGGGCTTAATAACCACAAGGACAATGGCGACTTTCTAATCCTTCCTGAACTGGTTGCCGCCAGAAATGAGGAAGTCCCTCAATACTTTACCACAGCCACACCAGGCACATTCAACGTTTCCGGCGGAATTGGCGTTGTTGATGAAGTATGGTTCAGCCACAAGCGTGGTTTCTATGACGCTCCTTTCCAGCTAAAACTATATACTGCTGACGACGACGCTGAAATTCGTTATACCACGGATGGCACACGACCAACAATAACCCATGGAAACATTTACAATCTGTCAATCCCTATCAATGAAACCACCATGATTCGCGCCGTTGCGGTCAAGCCGGGCTACCTGGATTCTGCCGTCGAAACACACACATATTTACTTAACGCAAGCGCAACAATCAAAGCATTGCCTGTAGTTTCATTAGTCGGCGATACAGAGGAAACATTCTACGAGCCAAACGGAGTCATGGCCATTGTAGGCGGTTACTACAGCGGCGGTGTGTGGACCCCGGACGGTCCGAACAGCTATAACAATCCTATGCAGCGAGGAATGGATTTCGAACGGTCCGTGTCCTTCGAGATGTTGTATCCGGATGATAATTCAAGTTTACAGGAGGATTGTGGAATCCGGGTTCATGGCAGCAACTGGATGCGTCCGCGCTATACCCGCTGTGACGGACTATGGTCGGGAAATTGCAAATTTAGTTTCAGGCTCTACTTCCGCAGCCAATATGGCGAGAACCGACTTGAATATCCACTGTTTCCCTTCGAAGTTGAACGTTTTAAGAGCATCGTTCTGCGTGGGGGCCACAACGACAGAACTAATCCATTCATTAAAGACGAACTCCTCAGGCGTCTGTATATGGATATGGGTCAGGTATCCAGCGGCGGAATTATGGCCAATCTTTTTATTAACGGCGAATATAAGGGTTATTTCAATCCCTGTGAACACATTAAAAAACAGCACTGTCAGGAATGGTATAACAGCGACAAGGAATGGGATGTTATGACCATGAATGGAATCCGTGACGGGGACACGGTTAGCTGGAACGCCATGCTGAACGCTGCTCGAAATTATGATCTGACCGAAGATGCGCATTACCAGGAAGTCGGCAGGCGCCTTGATATTCCTGCGTTTATCGACTACCTGATATTACAACTTTGGTCGGGTAACTGGGATTGGCCTCAAAACAACTGGTCCGCCGCATGTGAGCGATCTGAGGAGGGACGATGGAGGTTCTTCATCTGGGACGCAGAAGGCGGCATGTTCTCAAACCGCCTCAATACAGTCTATCTCGATAGACTTAACAGCCAAAATAATGCCAACGGCTACCTCTACAGGGCGCTCAAAGTCAACGTCAATTTCAGGCAGCTTTTTGCCGACCGCGTCTATAAACACTTCTTTCATAATGGTGCTATGACGAATGCCCATATAGAAAAGCGGTTCTACGAACTTCGCGACGAGATGTCAGGTGTCCTTCCCAATATGAGTACATACGTTGTTGATACCTGGACACCACAACGGTGGGCTGTAATATACAACGCATTCGTACAGGAAGGTATCTATTTCACTGTGGAAGCTCCGGAATTTTATATCAACGGCTCACCTAAGCACGGAGGTGAGATTTTGTCTGACGACAAGTTGACTATGGTTAATCCCAACGGATACGGCACTCTCTATTACACAACCGACGGCAACGATCCACGCCTTCCGGAGAGTATGCAGGTCATCATTACCACCCTCGTGACTGAGGATGCCTCCAAGCTTGTTCTCGTTCCCACAGGTCCCGTCGATCCCAACTGGTATATCAATCCGGCTTTCGATGACACAGATTGGAATGATGGTACTTTCATATCGGGTAAGACCGGCGGTGTTGGTTACGATAATAATCCCGATTACCTACCCTACATTAGTTACGATGTCAGAGCGTTAATGAGTGCTAATAATTCCTGTTACATCCGGATTCCCTTCACCTTTAACAGTGATCCCTGCAATTTCAATCTCATGACGTTGAAGATACGATATGACGACGGTTTTGTCGCTTACCTAAATGGTGATGAGATCGAGCGTAAAAACTTTACAGGAACTCCGGTCTGGAATTCCAACGCCAGTGGAGGCCACGAGGCCGTCGCACTTGAGTCTATCCCCGTATCCGATCATCTCAGTTCTCTCAAGCAGGGTAACAATATACTTGCAATACACGGTTTGAACACATCCACCACCAGCAGCGACTTCCTCATCTCTGCTGAACTTATCGCAGGTGAGGCAAATTCAACCGGCGGTATCTCTCCAGGCGCTATTGAGTATACTGGTCAGCAAATCACTTTTAACAAGAGTTCACACGTCAAGGCGCGCGTTCTTGACGGCATCACCTGGAGCCCGTTGAACGAAGCGATATTCGCTGTTGGTCCAATCGCAGATAACCTGCGTATCACTGAGGTTATGTACCATCCACAAAATACCGGTGACCCAAATGATCCGAACACGGAATTCATTGAGTTGAAGAACATCGGACCAAATACAGTAAATCTGAATCTTGCAAGATTTACTGAAGGAATAAAGTTCACTTTTCCGGACATGGAACTTGATCCCGACGAATACGTACTGGTAGTGAAAAACCAGAGTGAATTTGAAGCCAAATACGGTACAGGGATTAAGATAGCAGGAGAGTATGTCGGCAGCCTTGCTAATGATGGAGAAAGGATTAAATTGGAAGATGCTAACGGCCGGATGATTCTGGATTTTAAGTACAAGGATGACTGGTATTCAATCACTGACGGGGATGGTTTCTCTCTCACTGTGATAGAGCCTGGTTATAGCGCCCTGTATGGGTCAAATAAGGGCCTGCTCGCTCACTGGAAGTTTGATGACGGCTCAGGAAACACTGCGACAGACAGCGCCGGTACCAACAATGGAATTTTAAATGGCGATCCGGCGTGGACAGCCGGCCGAATAGATGGAGCTTTGTATTTTGACGGTGTCGATGATTATGTTTCTTTTAATCCTGTCACCCCTTTAATTGGCAATACTGTAACAGTGCAGGCATGGATATGTACCAGTGAATTCGCAGGAATATGGAATCCCGTAATAATGCAGCACGATATGAATACGACTAATGATGGTTATTATTTCTATGTTTCAAGCAGCAGACCCTCTTTTTACATCGTCGCCGGTTCGAGTTATGCCCAGGCGATTTCACCAGAAGTAATTAATGCAAACCAATGGTATCATATTGCCGGTACAAATGACGGATCACTCTTAAAACTGTATGTTGACGGACGACTTAAAGACAGTGATCCTTCAACCGGTTATTCAGGAATTAACAATAATGCTTTTATTGGCTACGAACCTACCTCACAACTCTACTATAATGGTCTAATAGACGACGTTCGCATATATAATCGTTCGATTATCGAAAGTGAATTTCAGGATATGGCCGACCCTATGGGACGCTGGAGTCGTAAAAGCTCCTGGCGGTCAAGTGTATATCGTAATGGTACACCTGGTTGGGACGACAGTGGTATTCTACCCGATCCAGGTTCAGTAGTAATCAATGAAGTGATGGCGCATTCGAATGCCGGACCGGACTGGATTGAACTGCACAATACCACCGATGGAGCGATTAACATCGGCGGCTGGTTCCTAAGTGATAATGACAGAGATGAGCCAAACCTGACTAAATACAGGATTGCCGACGGAACAACGATTGGCGGCAATGATTATTTGGTCTTCTATCAGGATACGGATTTCAACAATCCCGGCGACCCGGGCTGTCTTGTGCCTTTTGCATTAAGCGAGAACGGCGAGGAGGCGTGCCTGTCTTCATATCTGGACCCGAATGGTTTCCTGACAGGCTACCGCGATGTGGAGAATTTTGGAGCTTCACAGACCAATGTGTCGTTTGGACGTTACTACAAGAGCAGCACCGGTAATTTCAACTTTGTGGCGATGGATTACAATACGCCGGATTCCAATAATGCTTATCCCAAAGTCGGCCCCATTGTAATCAACGAGATTATGTACAATCCGCCAACCGGTAATCAGAATGAGGAATACATCGAGCTTCACAACATAACCGGAACACTAGTGACGTTATATCGCTATGACAAATCCGCGCCCTGGAAGTTCACCGATGGCATTGATTATACCTTCTCGACCGGTCCGGTTGTTACGATACAGGCTTATGGCTATCTGATATTGGCCAGGGACCTGACCGCCTTTACAGCGGAATATGGCAGTATGCCTCCCGGCGTTCAGGTTCTCGAAGGTTACAGCGGCAGGTTGAGTAACTCTGGCGAGAGGTTACAGATTGGAATGCCCGGTGATATTGATAATCAGGGCAACCGTCAATATATCCGCATCGACAGGGTGACTTACAGTGACGGCCTGCATCCTGAGGATTGTCCCGGCGGTGTGGATCTGTGGCCGAGAGATGCCGACGGGCTTGGCAAATCGCTTTCTCGCAAGCAGGCCGATGATTACGGTAATGACGTAGCCAATTGGGTAGCGGCTACGCCTTCGCCCGGCACCGCCAATCCATAAAATCTTTATTTTATGTTAAATACATGCGTTTAGGCATTCGTTCAGTTGTCATCAACACTGAAATAGCTGCAAATTACACTACCCAGTTTTGTTTGATTTCCCGGTTTCAACTAAAAAGGGATTGACTTAAGCCCCTTTATTTTGTTATAATAGACAAAATTGGCTTGAAAGATTATGTTTTTATAGGACCCCCAAGTAGATGGTATGCCATTTTTTGAAAGTTCGTATTTCCACGTCTTTTTGTTTAGAAAACGTGGCTGTTACTCATAATAAAGGTTTATGACAGAAGTTGCAGTCAAAGTGGAATAAAAATGGATAAAAATCCGATAAATGGCCTGCTACAACAGTGAGGAAGGAAATTTATAGATGTCAAAACTTACTAACACCTGGTTTCTATCATTGGTTTTGATTGCATTTTTGGCCTTTTCAACAAATACCAAGGCACAATTGGTAGGTGATCTCAATGATGACCTTGTAGTTGATTCCAGCGACCTGCAAATTCTTAGCTGGCAGTGGTTGTCGCCAGGCTGCATGACACCCGGCTGCACAGCTGATCTGGACGGTATAAACAGCGTTAATATGGCCGACTTAGCCCTGTTGGCAAACAACTGGCAGATAGTAGATCCCCACATAGTCATAAGCGAATTTATGGCCAGTAACGCCAGCAGTGAGCCGCTGGAGGAAGGCGAATTACTGGACGGCAACGGTGAATCATCCGATTGGATCGAGATTTACAATCCCACGGCCACCGCTGTCGACCTTGGCGGCTGGTATCTATCTAACAATGATTCAAATTTGACAATGTGGCGTTTTCCAAGCGGTGTTCAGATTAATGCCGGTGAGTTCCTGATTGTCTTTGCATCGGGCAAGAATCTCGAGGAAAATCCGCTCAATTATCCATATCTTGACATTGACGGTTATTATCACACCAACTTCAAACTGGACCAGTCAGGAGAATATCTGGCGATAGTTGCACCTGATGGTAATACTATAGTCCACAAATACTCACCGGAATACCCTGCTCAGTTGACCAATGTCTCGTTTGGCCTGCCACATAATGCAACTGCAGTTGTTTCAAAAAACGCGATAGCTACTTACCATGTTCCCAAAAGCGGCGATGCCGGTCTGGGCACTGATTGGACTAACCTTACTTTTGATGACTCAAAATGGGATACCCAACCAACGACCAACCTTCACTTCGGCGCCATCTGCGGCACCAAGGGCATAAACTACGAGTACTTCGAAGGCGCATGGAGTTATGTACCAAATTTTGACGGTTTGACACCTATAGATACAGGCGTCGTACAAACCTTCAACATCACGCCACGACAACAAAATGACCATTTTGGTTTCCGGTTCACCGGTTATATCGAAGTCCCTCTGAATGGAGACTACACCTTCTATACAAGTTCAGATGACGGCAGCCTGCTGTTTATTAATGATACACTCGTGGTTTCTAATGATGGCAGACACGGGGTACAAGAGAGATCAGGTATTATCTATCTGAATGCGGGCATGCATTCGATCACGGTTGAGTACTTTGAGTATCAAGGTGACGAGTCTTTGAGCGTGAAATATGAGGGGCCCGGGATAGCCAAACAAACTATTCCTTATGACGTTTTATGCAGTGGCACGATTACTAACCAGATGCAGGGCCAGATGCAGTTTACCAATGCCTCTCTTTGGGCACGGATTGAATTTGAGGTCGAAGACCCGCACGTCTTCGACATGCTGGCACTGAGGATAAGGTATGAGGATGGCTTCGTTGCATATCTCAATGGCCAGTACCTTACGAAGCGAAACGCGCCCGACTTACCATTGCCCTGGAATTCAACAGCCCTGACCAACCGTCCGATTGAGGATTCATCTGTCTTCGAGGAAATCAACCTTATGTCCTATCTGCACGTTCTGCAAAATGGTAATAACGTTCTGGCAATACAAGGGCTCAATGACAACAAGAATGACCCTGAGTTTCGTATACTGCCCGAGCTTATCACAGCTATGAATCGAACCGTCCCCCAATATTTCTCTACACCGACACCCGGCACTTTCAATATTCCCGGCGCGCTTGGTGCAGTCTCGGATGTCTGGCTCAGCACAGAACGTACTTTCTACACCGGGCCGCCGGACTGGCATATCGACTTGACGTTGTCTAACGGGACGGATGGTGCCGAGATTCGTTACACTCTCGATAGTACCCGCCCAACAGCAAATCATGGATTAATTTATAATCCCTTAACTGATCCGCCGCTCAAAATCGATAAGACGACTATACTTCGAGCAGTAGCAGTGAAACCGGGCTGGCTGGACTCCAAGGTCGAGACACATACATACATCTTTCCGGATGACGTGATAAGACAATCACCCGAGGGCCAACCACCCGGCCCTGACTGGCCCCAATACTCCGTTAACGGCCAGTCTATTCAATACGGTATGGATCCTTGCATAGTCAACAATCCTCTCTATGCAGGCCAGTTGAAAAATTCACTCAAGGAGATTCCTACCATATCACTTGTAACAGAACTGGACAATCTTTTCGACCCAATATCGGGAATTTACGTCAATGCACGTGAACACGGCCGAGAATGGGAAAGACCTGTTTCTGTGGAATTAGTCAATCCCGATGGCAGCGAAGGATTCCAAATCGATGCCGGTTTGCGGATTCGAGGGGGCTTCAGCCGTAGCGGGGGAAATCCCAAACACGCGTTCCGGCTGTTTTTCCGGGCTGATTATGGTAAAACAAAGTTAAGATACCCACTGTTTGGTGATGAAGGAACAGATGAATTTGACCATGTTGACCTCCGATGCAGTCAGAACTATTCATGGGCTTTCCAACGTGATCCCCGAAACACAATGGTTCGAGAGGTCTTTTCGCGCGATTTGCAGGGGGAGATGGGCCATCCCTATACGCGAAGCCGATATTATCACGTTTACATCAACGGCCATTACTGGGGACTATACATGACACAGGAACGCTCTGAAGGCTCGTTCGCTGCGTCGTATATGGGCGGCAAGAAGGAGGATTACGATGTTGTAAAAACCGACTGGGAGATTTCACGCCGGATGTCGGCCACCGATGGTAACATGGAAGCCTACGAGAGGCTCTATAATGAGGCTTATAATGCCTATATCTCAAGCTCCTGGAGCGACTATGACTACTACCGAATCCAGGGTTTGAACCTTGATGGCACGCCAAATCCGGACTATGAGAGGATGCTGGATGTAGACGGCCTCATTGATTATATGATCATCGAATACTACACTGGTGACAGGGATGGACCAGGATCTCGTTACGGTAATATACCAAACAATACATGGAGCATCTACAACCGCGTAAATCCAGATGGTTGGAAACCAATGCAACACGACTCGGAACATGCATTAGGTACAGGAGAGTGGAATCTTGTTACGTACTTTTCCTATGCCGGTGATTCCTGGGGATATTTCAATCCGCACTGGTTACATGAACAGCTTGCTAAATTTAACGACGAATATCGCCTGCGTTTTGCCGACCATGTCCAGAAACACTTATTTAATGGAGGTCTATTGACGCCTGAAGTTGCAATAGCCCGCATCGATAAACGCGCTAACCAGATAGACGTTGCCGTTATTGCCGAATCGGCAAGATGGGGAGGTCCTACACTCACCAAGGAAACATGGCTCAACGCCGTTCATGTTGTCAGAAATTGGATTACATACCGAAATCCTGATCTAATCAATCAGTTCCAGACGTTCGTTGAGAATGAAGGCTATGACCCATGGTTTCCACATACCCAGGCCCCGACGTTTAACCAGCACGGTGGCGAGGTTCCTAAAGGTTTTATTCTGACTATGATTAATCCTAATGGTTCTGGTGACATATATTATACCCTCGATGGCTCCGACCCGCGCCAGCCTGTGACTGGAAATGCTGTAGGTACGAAATATACCCACTCTATAACATTAAACAAAACTACTAATGTTAAGGCACGCGTACGAGACGGCGGTACATGGAGCGCGCTGAATGAGGCGACATTTGC
>JABAHP010004082.1_pt2 | contig 16928 bp, 20 predicted proteins | sample 7062081 | NCBI WGS metagenome assembly JABAHP01 (sample SAMN14534357, study PRJNA622989) | marine sediment metagenome | biome: marine biome [ENVO:00000428]; feature: marine pelagic biome [ENVO:01000023]; material: deep marine sediment [ENVO:00002113] | place: India: Gulf of Kutch | collected...
AGTGAGCCAGGTCCTAACATCAGATCCCATATCCTGAAGTTCAAAATTAACTCGAAGATTCTCAGGTACCCAATCCTGAATCTCCGACTTGAGATCCTGCATAGCATCAGACCAATTATCCCGACCCGGAAAATCACCATGGGTTTGATCCATGACATTATCCACAAAGTCCTCAAAGTTGTCATATTGGTCAATATACTCATCTATCAAGGCCCGATTTGCACCTACTGGAGAACCAAATGCGTAAGCATCATAGGCGGCATTAATATCATCTATGAGGTTTTGAATATCCCAATCATCTATTTCAATGCCATAACGTCGGAGAAGGTCTTTAAACCCCCTTTCTATATTCCCCCTCATTTGAGCATTGGTACCTCTAATGTCATCAGCCTTGAAAAGACCTTTACGCCATCTATGCATATTAGGTGCAAACTCAGCGGCTAAATCCTCAGCAAGACTAGCTACTTGAGCCGGAGGCACTACATCGTGGTAAAATAGGAAAGTACCAAGGTGTTCAGCCCATAACTCAGCCCCCATATCTGGAAGGCCTGAAGTGGGAGGCTCTGCAAAAAACTTACCAGACTCTAGGCCATCGAAGATATAATCTACCAACTTGTCTTGAAGTTCATCCGTAAACTCAGAGAAGCCTGCCTCTTTGAACCAAGCCTTTATAGATCTAGACAAGGCATCATGGGCATTCAAGGAGTAGTCACCCTTAGCAGCTACACCTTCTAAAATCTTACGGGCCATTGGGTCTCTACCGATCTGCTCGTTGAGTATCCTAATCCAGGAGGGACCATACATACGATCATCGGGCATAACTGTACGCCACTGACCAGAGCCCTTCGAGGTTAAGTGGTCATAGATACCAGCCTCATGGTGACCGATCAATGCACGGAACTCCGAGTTGATAGACTCATTAGGTCCCGAATATGCGGCTCTCGAGGAAGCCAGACGTTCTGTTCCCACAGAGGCTGCATCTTCATACCACTGTGGATCTAGTAGCTTGAGCTTCTTGGCCCCTCTAGTTATCCAACTAGAAACCCGGGTGGTTGCAGCCAGCGGTATCGTAGTAGCAAGACCAAAAGCAGCGCCTATTCGTGAGGGCATACTCATGCCTTTATCAAACATCTCAGTCCAACGAGGCATCTCCCCTAGCTCGATAGCAGCCAGGTGACGAATGAGACTGCCGGTGCGAGCAAGGATACGGAGTTGCTCATCAGACACAACCCGAATAGGCCATCCACCTCTGAGCAGCACAGAGGGCTTCCACAGATGGTAGAAGCTCTCCATCATTTCTGAAGGAATAGTCCCTCCTCGACGACGGATCCTACGGAATACGTTGGTCTGTGATATAACCGCACGAACATCTGTCAGAGGTACCCAGTTCTGGAGTTGAGTACTGAGCATGGGCAGGTGAAGTGATATTTCCTCTCCCGTGTCGGTATCATACCATCTATGAACATCGGAGTTGTCAGAGGTATATTTGCGGCTTTCTAGAAACTCGCCTGCTCGGGTACGACCTCGCTGGGCCCTTCTAACAGCCTCTTCCATTTGCTTTACGGTAAAGCCTGCCTTTTCAGCAGCNNGGATTTTCTCGGCTTCTCCCGTGGCGTTCATATACATCTCACGGTAACGAGTCACATCCCCACCAGTAACCCCTATGGGACGAGCCTCCTCTAGCTGTCTCACCACCATAATATCAGCATTAGGATCATGCACGTTGATAAACTGGGTTGGGCGCATTTCAACCACAGCCCTGAGTGGTCTCGACAAGTGGCTATCTTGATACCATGTTGACTGTCTCACATGCTCCCGCAGAGTAGATAGTCTGGATATAGTGGGGGGGCCTTCTAGCCAAGCAGATCGATGAGCCCTGTCAATGAACTTACCAATCTCCTCTACTCTATATGCCTCATCAAGTTCCTGCCTGACAAAGGCTTCCATTTCGTCATAGGACTTAGGATCCATCCAAGTTGACTCAGACAGGTCAGAGCCGTCAATCATGGCATGGTTGAGTTCTCGGCGTTTCTGGGCATACTCACGGCTTCGGGCAATGTCGTCTAGGTCACGACGCAGGCCCTTGATTCGAGTAGCAGCCTCAGGCGCAAGGGTGTGAAGCTCTGGCGAGTCCAGACCCATAGCTGCCTGCAGTATCAGCCTTCTCTCCTGATAGGTATTGGCTTGGGCTAGAATATCAGACAGTACCGCACCAGCATGATGCTTAGGGAAGATTACTCGCCTGATCCAATCGGCACTCTTACCGTCCATCTTATTCAGGGCGTACTGAGTCACCTTGTGGTTCATCACATAATCGATAGGTGATGTTGGATTATTAGCCAGGGCCCTTCTGGCCTGTACGTCCCGGAGATACTGTTGCGCGGCATGCTCACCCCTAGTGGAGTATATATGGCTGGCCGTATCAAATACCTCTTTTACCTCCTCAAAAGGCAAAATATCATCTGGGTCTATGGGACTGCCATCGGGATGGAACATATTACCATGAACCTGCCCAGAAGGTTCAAGATACTCGGGTATGCCTGCTCCCATAGTGGCGGCCATCGACGCAGGATCCAACTCTGCATCTGTAGGCCTGATTACTCTGGTGATCTTCTCAGGCGAAATGCGATCCACAGTAGTCATCAGTGAGGAGGTGCCCTCAGCCCCCGTCCTCGGGTCTGGAATCAGAGGATCCATATAGTCCTCAAATATCACCGGCAGGCCGTCTGCATCGATCTCTAGGATGACCACCCGTCTGTTTGGATTTCTCGAACGCAGAGCAGCAGCATAGCGCATTGCCTCACCGAACTCGCCCTCGTTGAAAAGATAGATGGCTCGCTCTATAGGCCTCTCGCCTATAGCCTGCTCTATGCGGTTAGTCCCCCCTCGGGGGATTTTAGACTGGGCGGCGTGTACTGCGGCTCGGTTCTCGATGTTGTCCGCTAGATCATAAGCGATGGCCTCTCTGAGCATTGGGCCAGCCTCATACCCGGCCTTTATGATGTTCTCTATGTCCGAAACCTCTAGCGGCTCATTGTCAGCCAACTTGTATAAGGACTCTACGATGGCTTGAGCTTCCTCATCACCCTCAAGGGCTCTGGCTTGGAACCCATCGGTTAGACTAGTGGCAGCAGCCTCAATATCACCGTTATCAGCAGCCGCAACAACCTCATCTGGTACGTTACGAGGATCTACCTTATGGCCCGCCATGTCCTCAACCAAAGTTTGTAGATGGACCCTTTCAGCATTGGTGGCTATGAGAGCATCAGTGCCTTCAGGAGCACTCAACAAACCCTTTCTCTGAATACCAAAGAGGTTGTCAGCATAGGTTACATGGTACACCTTTGCGCCCTGGCCATCTTTAATCATGATATTGACCACGCCACCAAACTCGGGCTCTGGTATCATATCGTCTAGCTCATAAGACAACCTGTTTCTAAGCACCTCGATATAGCGATCATCCACAGCCTCCCAGCCGGGCTCAAGAGCATGTAGGTCATCAATAGCCACAATAGTAGACTGATTTACCTCAGGCTGTACGGGCTTGAGCTCCAGGTGACCATCTACCGCACGGGCATTACGCTGCAGGTCGCTCATAATGCCATCGACCATTCTTTCCCGGCCTAGCTCTAACTCAGGAAAGTCATTAGCCAATCTCTGTGTGACCTTAGATCGCATCACTGTGGAAATCTCAGCCACATCAGCCGCAGGCCTAATCACAGGCCTCATGGGCTCAGCTTGCATGCCATGCCTACGCTGGAAGATACTGAGCAGTCTGTTGGTAGTGGGCTCCCACCTGGGTCTCATAGCCTTGATACCTTTACCCATAATAACCTCTGGCTGAGCTATCCATCTCAGACCAGCATCCAGAGTACCTGACATGAGGTTATAGCCCAGGGTATTAGTAGCAGCCTCATACTCCTGAGGAGGTAGATCCCACAGGTTCCAAGCATTGTTGGCAAAGATTTGTCCGGGAGACATATATGTGGATTCTCGCAAGGACCTGACAATGCCTTCCCACGCAGGAACGCCTCCGACTCCCATAGCTGAGGTCACACCTGTGAATGTACCCAGACCTCTCTGCAATGACCACTGACCAGGATCAGGTTGCCAGCCGGGCATCACGTTGGCCAACGTACCCATGCCCCATGGCAGTCGATTCATCTCCCGCTGCAAGCCGCTGGAGTATATCAATTCCAACTCGACCATTGTTCGACCGAGGATCTCATCTAGGGGCGTATGCTCCGTTATCTGGCCGGCAACCCAGGTGGCACCTGTGGCTTCACCAACATCAGAAAACCCCCCTACAAACCGACTCGCTCCTTGAACAAAGGCATCACCAAAAGAGAGATCGGGATCGGGGAAAGACCTGATGAGGTCATAAGGTATAGATATAGGCGATGCGCCAATATCAACTACACCCTCTACTAACTTCTCAAGTCGGTCTATAATTCCCATTAGGAGGCTTTCTCAATTGTTCAGGCTTCTTGGGCAACATGGTTCTCAGCTTCTGAGCCAGAATCTTAGTCTGTGTTGTGGCATTAGGCAGAGTAGCCAACCTCATCACCACAGGATAGAGGGTGGCTAGCTGCCTGCCGGCAAACTGATTTGACATCATATCAGGCGGTTGCATCAAGGACTCAGAGCCTGGACCCGCACCCATATCAATGCCTGCAGTTACAGGCTGATCTGGCATTTGAGTACCTGGAGCTAGAAGCCCAGTTTGACTGGTATTGGCAGCAGAGATAGGCAAGTCTGCTAGAGCATTACGAGTTGGACCCACAGACCCAAATGGAATCCCCTCGTCTATCCCTTGTGGTAGTTCTGTACCCGGGGTACCTGGCAGTTGGGCCAAATCCTGACGGTTAGGCCCACTTCCCATAGGAACTGGCTTGGGACGGGGCTGTCCGTCTGGGACTCGCCGGCCACCCCGGTTGTCCCTTGTAGTCATAGCTACCGTCCGATGCTCTTATCACGACCATGGGTAGTAGAGCGGGGAGACTTCGAGGTCAACTGACCATCGGCAGTTCCCTGGTTTTTGACGTTCTTGACAGTACCCTCATTGGTGGGGTGAGTATGCGCCCCACCCTCAATCGGGCCCTTCTTGCCTCTGCGTAGTGACATACTAACCTCTTCCTTGTGTCAATGCCAATAGTTGCTGTGGAGACGGCGGTGAGATGGGGGCGGAGGGTACCTGGGGAGGACCGGCCTCTGGCGGCGCTCCAGGGCCAGCGGGAGCGGGCCCCTCCGCCCCGGGAGCCGGCATTTCTGGTGAAGGCATTGGATTCTTCTCAAGCCACTTGTATGGGTCTCTTCCCTTCTCAACAGCCTGTCGCCACGCGCCAATATGATTGATAACGGGTGCAGGAGCACCGCCTGCGGTCATCTCAAACAGGAGCTTTTCAAGCCTATCCATCAAAACCTTACGTCGAGTCTCAGAGGCAGACTTGACCCACTCTAGGCTTTCTATTACCGTCATCTCATCGACGTAGCCTTGAGCAGCGGCCTGCATAAGCTCGATGAAGCCCTCTTGACCACCAACGCCAATACCAAAATCGGCTACGACCTGACGATGACCGTTGATTATATCTTTGGGCTTATACTCTTCCTCAAACTGCTCGCCCTTAGTACGACCATACATGGACTTGGTAACGTTGCCGTACAAGCCTTCATCGAGGTCTAGGGCGGCAGAGCGGACAAACTCGATATCAGGAGATAGAACCTCCCAGAAATCAAGAACCACATTCTTGACGTCCCGATTGATCTCCCGTGCGCCGGCGCCCGTCACCACAGATCCCGGGGCTTCGCCCTGCATGACTTCGGTATCATGGTTCATTACACGAATGAGCCTGTCCAACACATCGAGGTCACGCTCGGCCTGGAGCTCTGCAGGCGGGTTCAAGAACTGGGCGTCTCCGTCACGTTCAAGGATCTCGATGATGCGCTGGTCATGGTTAACGTCGTTGAGTCCCTTCAGTACCAACCATGGCCAGACCACATTCTTGTTGTAGGTCAGCTTCTGGTTGAGTGTACGCATGAAGGCAAGTACTAAGCCGATGTTCTGCTCGAACATGGACTGACCACCTAGTTGGTCCGGTACATGCGCTGTAGTGAATCTCCAAGGCACATAACCCAGATCGTGGTTTACTTGGTTGATCCTCATGCCGTTGACAATGACCTGCCACTCATCCTTGTCCATGTAGGTGATGAGCTCCTGAGGCGTACTGATGTTACTGCCTTCAACGGCGTACTTGGCATCGTCTCCAAACTGGTCGATGATGTAGCTTCCCGTTACAACCTCGTTGATAATCACCCGATTGAGAGAGGCGGTGGTCATCGAGGGCTTACCCATGAAGCCCATGGAGTTCGAGGTTGTGGGAACAGAGCCCGCACCCGGCTCAGTCAATACGGTACGGGGATCTCTCACCGCATATCTCGGACCCTTCAGAATTGGATCTGGCATTACCCCGATAGCACTAGCGCCCGTACCAATGACCCACCAAGCATACCACTTCATCAGGCGCTTCATGCCAGATGAGTAGTCATACCAGCTAAGAACCTTCTCTACCTTGTCGGCTTTGGCTTGAGTAAGTCTGCGAATCCTCGATGGAGGTACATGACTGGAGGGTAGCTTGCCCACCATTGTGGCGAAGCGGTCCCAACTGAGTTTTATCCAGTTTGCGTTCTTAGGGACTTCACCACGCCTAAACTCCTCGGGCCACATATTGTGATAGTTGCCATGATAGACCTGAATCAGGTCGTCCGCCCTGGCGTGGAACTCCCTCCAGTAATCAAGGAGTTCGACCCTAAGGCTTAGGATATCATCTATGCTCTGCATGTTCCAAACCTTTCGAGTCGATCATAGCACAACCTACTTGCCTACATGAAGGAGATTTTGACGGGGAGCTTCTGCGGGGGGCTCCCCACCTGATTCGTTGAGGTTCCAAACAATGACCCACCGATAGGATGCACTTGTACCCGAAGCACTCCCCTGCGCTTTTAGGTTGTACGTTTTCTGCGCCGATATGCTGATCCGCTGGAACGTTATCTGCTTTTCACGGTCCTTAGTAGCATCCCAGTCCTGGTCATGCGTGGGCGTGCTGTCGCCAGTCCGGGTTTCGGTGGTGCCGTCCTCCATCCACGACTTGCTTTTCGTCCCGCTAATATCCAGTCCTGACGAACCGATGACTAGGTGGTTGCCGTTGACGGTGGGCGTGTATGGACCCAACGACTCAATCGTGGTTTCAGTCGCGTTGTATAAGAGACTTCCTGCGGTGAACTCCACTTCGAGATCGGCAAAGTAGGAAGCAGGAATGGCGACAATGTAACCACCCTCGTCGGTCGCATTGGCGTTGGCTGCTTCCTCTTCACCGTAAAGAGTGGCATGATACGTCGTCACCGTTGCCTTGTGATACCCAACCAGGAACGAACCCCGAAACTCGGCAGTATCTTCCCCTTCCTCCCGCTGTTCATCAACCGCCGATTCGTTGTTCCCAAACCAATTGGTTCGCAACGTAAGCCGGTGATAACGGCCAGTAGAACCGATGCCGGTGCGAGCGCAAGCAAGGATCAACCATTCCTCGGAAGTACCCAAAGTAGTGCCGAGGATACGAGCCAATACGGTTTCGCCAGAGTCTGAATACTCAGAACTATCGTCAGGGGAGAAATCCTCGTGGTAATGAACGCCTTCGGTGCCGATCTCGTCCAGTTCCATAACGAACAGTGAGAATTGGTCGTGGTAGGCAGTACCACCTGACTCCACATAAACACTGACATAAAGGTTATCGGCTGAGTCGTGATCCGAAGCAGTTGTAAACGAGGATACAAAGCCCCACGACTTGTTGGCCGCACCCGTGTTCTCCATCTCATAGGTGAACGCGGACCCCATACCTCCATGGTTGTCTAGCTGATCGTTACTAGACGAATACCTAACACTTACATAAACCTTGTCAGTAGCGTTGTCACCTCCGACAAGACCGCGGGCGATGACGAGATACTTGGTACTGGCCGACAGTGACGATCCGTCGATTTGTACGGGAGTAGCACCAGTTGAGACATTGGTACCGGTAGTACTTCCTCCGGTATTGTCCTCATCGTAGAAATGGGTGATCTCAGCCATTACTCATCCGTAACTGTCCCGTCGCCTTCATGCTGATGAACCGAACCGACATCTACCGTCCAACCACGTTGAGTAATTAATGCTCTCCTGGCATCAGACCGCACCTCATTGGTGTCGTTTGGCGCCCACTCCGACCAAAAGTCATAGACCGTATAACCCGGACTCAACCCGGAGATGATCGATTCGGCAAGGTCTTTCCAGTTACCCCAGACAGTCTCGACCCCACTACCTGGCTTGATATCGTCCACATAGAGAGCATCGTCTACGTCCTGGTCGGTGTCGGTGTCTGCGACAACCAGATCGAAGGACAGCTTGAGCAACCGTAGCGGGATTTCTGCCGTGACGCCCGCAGCCTCGGTGTGGACAAACCGTGACGTAACTCCAGTGGCATGCTCATACACCTTGAGAACGTACTTCCAGGTCGAGCCTTCTAGTACGGCCTTCGGATACACATGCAACGACCGTGCCATATACCCTCCTAGGCAACGATGTAGGAAATATGACCATCCACAGAAGTAGCAGCCGACAGATTCAAGTTAAGGGCCACGTTATCGCCAGTCTCGAACAGGCCATACTCGCTGGCCACTGAGTAACCGCCGTTCTCAGCAAATGCCATGCCACCAGACACAGGGGTGGTAGCGGATCGCCACTCAACAGTATTGGCTCCGCCGGAGGCGACTAGCACCACAGAGAGGACGATGATGCGATTGCCTGCACCTTGAGCAGCTACGATCTGGTTGTCACCCGATGATGCGGCATCGATCTCGGCGAATGATACTGTGAGGCCGGTAGCACCATCGTATGGAGTAATAACATCCTTACCCACAACACCAATCTTGTTGGTACCTGTTGGGGTGGCTGGCAACGAGGCAACATCTACATCACCAATGTTGTTGGAGCCCGCCGGCAGCGATGGCAGCGTAAGAACGTCCACATCACCGATGTTATTAGATCCGGCTGGCAAAGCAACATCAAAGGCTGCAATGTCGACCTTACCCAAGTCACGAGCAGCCCTGTCACCGATATCCACAGTTTCGGAGTCTAGGGTAACCTTCAAGTCACCATCGGTAGCCACCTGCAGAGGATGAGTATCAGTACCGTCATCACCAGCAACCACGACGAAGCTAGATGGCAGAGCAGAAGATTCGGCCGCTGTCCCAGGCATGGTGAGAACGTCTACGTCACCAATGTTATTGGCACCAGCAGGCAGAGCCTGCGAGTCCAAGGTCATCTTGAGTCTGCCAGACCCATCTACCTGAAGTGGGTGAGTGTCTGTGCCATCGTCACCTGCCACTACGACAAACTGGGCCGGCAGAGCAGCATCTTCAGCCGCAGTACCTGGGATGGTTACATCGTTGTTGGACCCGAGATTGACCAACAGACCATCGCTGGAACTGACAGGGGCGATATCAACGTCGGCCGTACCAGCAATCTGTACCCGCTCACGCTCTACCGTCTGAGCGCTAACGGTTAACTGCTCGGTATCGAGTTTCTTGCCTGTTGAATCAGGCGGTACCTGAATATAGGAGTTAGACATAGAGAGCTCCAATGGCTATAGCTACGGGCATGGCGAATGCGATCAGAGATGCCAATGGACCCCATACCCGGTTGGCTGTCATAAAGACAGTCACCCCAGGAAGGGGCCATGACTGATCGTGGTGGAATTCTTGGAGCGGTGCTAGTGGCATTACTTCTTCAGCCTTTCTAGTTCGGGATCGAGACCCATCCCATACTTTAGGTAGATAATGCCATTTTCTGTCATCTCGAAGGATCTGTCGTGGCGAGTCTTTTCCCACAGTTGAGGGTCGGCTTCTCGAATGAATTGACGAGAGTATTGGGCAGGACACTTCCTACAGGAGATCACCTTGCTCTTGGTAGTACCCTCACCCCGAAAAAGCGGCAGCATGGGTAGCCGCTCATCGCAGTTAAGGCAGTAGACAATTACATCTCTCATAGGAGATCAGTCCCATCCCCAACACCAGCCTCCTTGAAGTAATAAGCCATAGACCCGCCCACCGAAGCAGCAGCCGAGGAGTTCAGGTTCAGGTCCTCACCGGAGGCGGTCTCGAACAGGCCAAAATCCCCATGAGCAGAGACCCCTCCGTTGGCAGCGATAGCGGCACCACCTGTGATCTCTGTGGAAGCAGACTTAAAGGTCACAGTAGTAGCCCCAGCAGCAACCAGCCAGAAAGAGGTGACCACAATGACTTTGCCAGTCACCCCTGAAACCACAGTAGTATCACCGGAGCTACCTCCATTATCAATCTCGGCGAACTTGATGGGGTATCTTCCGAACATACTTGGTTCCATAATAAACCTCCATTTCGATAGTATCACTACCACAGGCCAAAAGTCAATACCCTAGAAGCATCCCATCTTGTCAGGGTTCGGATCAAACATCGGGTGTGTACCGAACTCGATGAACACGCCGTTGGCATCAAAGCCGTCCCCCTTCCAGTCGGTCCAGTCTAGACTGTCACCAGAGCCCCCGGATTCTTCATTGCGGAAGTGGTTGTCCGTGTCGTTGTCCGCCATGTAAACGTTGTAGTCGTAGGTATGACCGCTGCCGGGGATCGAGTAACTAGAGGACCAATCTACGAACCCAGTTTCTTCAGTCCAGCCGTAGCTACCACTGGACTTGAACACAGTCAGGTTGTGATGAACGTCGGTATTGTAGATGTTGTAGACCCCGTAGCGACCCGATCCCCGATTCTGTATGACCCCACCTATTCCCCCGCCGCAGTCATATAGGATATTGTCAAAAACCTCAATCGAATCGTAAATGGTAGACGCAGTACCTCCAGAGTTGGAGAAGATGATAGCCTTAGCCCATCCATCATTCTCCGAGTCATGAACCAACTGGTACAGTATATTGCGGTATACTTTCCCAGACCAACCGATCTCCAGGAAAATACCTCGACCAGCATCCTTCCATGGATCGGCGATGATCGAGTCACGGATGATGTAGCCATCATTGTTGATATCGAACCAGATAGGAGCAATCGAAGTTCAGGTGATTGTGTGTGCCACGGAGAATGTACTTCGAGGCGTTGACTATCACACCCTCCGATCTCTGCCACTTAGTATTGCCCGCCTCCCACCCAGCGTTCCAGCCCCCGACCCCATTGTCAAGGCACTCGACATTATCTATCACTGGATCCTCAGCACCCAGCACTGTGGGAAAGTCCCCGGAGTCGCATATCGAGCCCATGCCAAGCTGGCCGTTCCAGTACACCCGAGAGTTCCTCAGAGTATCAGTAGTGCCAGAACAGTGACCCGCCCCCGCATTGCTGCGGATCTCGAGGCCTTCGAGCAGCCACCCCGTCCCATCGGGATCGTGTGGCCATGAAGTGCTGCGTCCGGGCATTACCGCTGCTCGGTTAGGCTGAGCGTCTGAGGCGTATGCCTCGATGATACCAAAGGTATGTAGGTACTCAGCCTTCAGAGTAACATTGTTGACCGCACCCCAGATACATCTAGGCTGACGGGCGATCTCAATGGTCTTACCTGATGGATTGATGCCGATGTATACCCGAGAGTTGCCAGAGTCATACCAGGCGGAATCTTCATCCACAGCACCCCGGGTCGTGACCCACGCCAGCATCTTGCCATCGACCACGATCACATTGAGTTCGCCACACTCGTACCCACTTCTACAGTTAGAGCTACCGAACGCAGAGGTGCGNNACCAAATGCAGAGGTGCGGCCTCGAGTGATGGATCCCTTGTACCACTCTGTCGAGTCCTGTGTCCAGCCCGACGATATATCCTCACCCCCTGTGAGAATAGCCCCGGGCTCCATGATTATGGTGTCTCCCGCCTTGGGCAGGATAGTCTGGAATCTATGTCTGCCTGTGAGCAGGTTGTAGGTAGTACCCGCCCCATTGGCGTCGATCACAGCCTGTATGTACTGTGTAGGACTGCCCCCGCTCCAGGAGGGAGACTGCGCTGCAATGTCTACCATTAGGTCACATTCCCGTATTCACCAAGCTGGTACCACTTAGTACCTGAGCCCGGACTGAAGAACTTGGCCGCTGCATACTCGTTGAACAGCGTCCGCTGGGTGGTAGTAGCCAGATCAAATGTATCAGATCCGGCCCGTTGAATAATCACCTGATAAGAGCCCAGGCGCTTGACAGTGACCTCGCCCTCGACGGCGGCTGCGCTGGGCATAGTCAAGGTCACATTGCCGCCGGCTGTGTCAGTGTCCACCAGATAGATTCGATTCGCCGCTGTGGCGGTGTATGTGGTGCTGGTCACAGTCACTACATCTGTCCCACCCGTACCCCCGCCGGGCAGGTTCTGTACTTGAACCTTCTTCTTGACGTAGCTGGCTGCTGAGTCCTCGATGATGACGAGGTCAGCATCAGCAGGCGTGGTCTTTTCAGTGATAGCGGATATCTCGTTAGCGGTGTCATCGTGAATAGCTGTACCGTCGGCACCACCAGCACCTAGGTCTGCAATGGATTGAGCCGTAACCTTCTTCTTGTTGAACGAGTCTCCATAGTCCTCGATAATCACCACATCGTTGGAGGCGGCGGTCACACCAGTCAAGGCGTTGATCTCACCAGCCTCATCGTCGTGTATGGCGTTCGAATCATCGCCTGTGGGCAGGTTGCCTATCTGCACCCGCTTCTTAGCGTTAGATGCGGCTGAGTCCTCGATCAGCAACAGATCGGCGCTGACAGGTGAGGCCTTCTCAGTGACCCCGCTCATCTCCGCCGCCACATCAACGTGTACTGCATCGGTGTCGTTGCCCGTAGGCAGATTGCCTATCTGAACCTTCTTCTTGGCGTTCGAGCTTGCCGAGTCCTCAATGATAATCAGGTCTGCACTTACAGGCGATGCTTTCTCGGTGATAGCACTGATCTCAGATGCCACGTTATCGTGAATAGCGTCCGAGTCAGTACCCGACCCACCAGAGGTCAGGTCTGTCTCTGTGCCTACATCGTCCTTGAGATAGAGCTTGCCATCTGTCTTAGNNATGGCGTACCCGGGGGAGTCTCTTCCGATACCTTCAGTTTCGGGAATACATTGTCAGATGCCTTTGCCATATCTAGTCCTCATATAGCCAATCGTCCTGTGCTTCGTTCTCCACAGGGACGGGAGGGGCTGTCACCCCGTCCTGCATCAGAAGCTCCTTTGCAAACCCTAGCTCCTCACCGGGCTGATGAATCGCCTTGTGGGAGCCGACCTGTAGACCCGTCTTGCCCGGCTTTATCTCGGGCTCCTCTACCTTCTCAGAACCTCTAGCCATCTCGTCTCCTCAATTGAGCATTCCTATGACCAACACCATGAGGATCACGCACGGGCTTACGCTCCTCAGCTACATATGGAGGCATATCGTCTGCGTATGGGTGAGAGCTCCTGCCGAGCTTATTTTCCGCAACCCTCAGGGACTTCGGCATCTTGTATCGGTTAAAGTCGAGGAACCAGTGACCCATGACCATGTCCTCTGTGGGATAGTCAGGCCACTCTTTCAACTCTGCGGCAAACTCATCGACCTTTACTCTCGTCTTGAGGTCTCGCTCATGATACGGCAAATCGACCAGACCCTGTCTGTACCGAGGCCCAAGGTTCTCAACCCCGAAATCTGGGTCCACTTTGTTAATACCGGTCTCATGTGGCTTGATGAATGTCTTCCGCAACTTCATCCAGTCCTTGACCCACTTGTACTGGTACAGATACTTCTGGGCGGCGTTACTCTCCACAATCCACAGGCTGATGGGCAACCCCATATCCACAGACCTAAGCTGCCACTTGTCTGCAATCCCGTCGAATGAGTCCCTCTGTCTATTCCAGTCGAGGAACCCACCCGAGGTGAGTCGGGCTCGCAGGATGTCCATCAAGTAGTCCCGGTCCTCCTTCTCATCATATAGCCACCACTGTATCGACCACCAGTTGGACGAGGAGGGGTCGAGCGTGGCAACCGAGTACAGGGCTTCCTTATCCAGTCCTTCCGGTATTTCGAGCAGGCGCCGTTCGTAGTTATAACACCCGGGGTATACAATGCCAAACTCACCAATACCACCTGTAAGCCAGATGGGCTGAACAAGATTATCAACACCAGACTCATCCTCCTGTTGATACGTCAACTCGAACTTACGAGGATCCGCCGCTCTCACCTTGTTCAAGTGCCTAAAGCTAAATCGCTTCGGGTCGAGGATACACTTGATATGGTCGTTGTTGCGTAGGCTGTTAGGATTCTCGCACTTCTCCTCATCATGCGCCGGGAACTTATAGTATCGGTAAACTTTACGAGTGTGGGTCATCCCCGTGGGGCCGGGCGTAGCCAACTCAGCTATATTGTGCCCGTACTCATCCACCATTTCCCGCTCAATGTCCTCACGGAGCTCGGCCAGCTCCTCCTCAGTCATCCCACCGTGGGCGAGGCTCATAGTCTGCTGCTCGATCTCATCGTCCGTCGTGTACTCCAAATCCCGACAATGCCGAAACAGATCGTACTTACCGAACCGAGTCCCGATCAGACCCACAATGCCACCCGGCTCACACCGAGACTCGGCTTCAGCAAACCACCACTCTACCAAGTCCTCCCGCTGATCCACAGTCTGGCTATTCTTCTTGTCACACAGGTCGTCCCACAGGTTCAAGTCGAAGCGCCCACCGAGGAACCCCATCTCCTGCGACAGCGCCATCACAGAAGCCTCTTTCTCACCGGTCAGGAACACAGTACCTAGACTGTCGAGGATCTCATGAATATCGTCCTCAGGGTCCTTCAGCCGTTTCAGTGTCCCTCGATCATCAGGATCGAANNTCCTGACTGGGCGCATGCCCCACAACCCCATCGATGATAAACTCATCCACCCGCCACACTTCTGGACTGATCGGCTTGAATCTACCAAACTCCAGATTCAGCAGCGGATTCTTCTCCAGGGTGTTACGGAGACGACGGGTGTACTTAGTACTCTGTGGCGTAGTGCGTGCGCCCAAAGCTATACGAGTATCCCTCCACCTCGACAGTACCCACGCCGGAAAGTCGTGGGATATCGTAGTAGTCTTGCCCCCGCCCGGGGGCGTATTAATGATCCCCTTAATGACCTCAGACTCAGCAGTACCCTTCAGCGCCTGCCCGCTCTCCCACCACGACAATAGGATCTGCACCATTTCAATCTGCCAGGGGATATGTCTCCTATTGAAGTACCTCCGACGATGATAGCCAAACTCCTTATACGCCTTCTGCGCCTGCAAGTTCGGCAATGCATCGAAGGTAAGAATCGGGTCCGGATAAACCAGGTCTCCACTCTCATCCCTCCCAATAGTGCCCGTTGCCATTCTCTGGGCAATCTGCTCCGGTGTGAAATCACCACCGGCCGGACTCTTGATCTGAAGCTCCTCACCAACTCTCTGCATCAGTCTCCGCACTGAGGTCCTNNACTATGTACGGATTCTGCCCCAGCTTCACCTGCCTATAGAAGTAATCCTTCTCCTGCTCGGTGATACGCTTACCCTTGGGGCGTGATGGTTTCTTGGGTGGTGGCATAGTGAATAGCTTAGTACAAACCCCATTGATCCGTCTAGGCGGATTCTAGATTGAGAACCCTCATAGGCCTCCGCGTATGTGCGAATTAAAGAGCCCTAGTCAAAACATGCGAGCGTGCGCGTGCGCGCAAGTGTGCATGCACGCGCACATGCGCGAGTGTGAATGTCATGCGCGAGTGTGCATGTGATTGATAGCATCGAAGCGAGCGCTTGCAGTTACATATGCGAGCGTGCATGCGAGTGCTTGCAATAGCAAGCGAAGATTAGCAAATAGCATGCTTGACACAAGCGCGAGCGCTTGACATGATGAAAGTAAGAAAGCGCACATTGATAACTGAATAGCGAGAGAAAGCGAGTAGCAAAGTAAGCGAGTGCGCTACAGAGTGAAAGTGAGTAAGCGAGTGAGTAAAGATTCAAGTGAGCGCTTGAATCTTGAGCAAATCGAAGCGTTGACTGATACAGATCAAAAAACGCTGAGAGCGTATCTACGTCGTAACTTTGCGAGAGCTTCTGAGCGTAAGGGTTCTCGTTGGGGCGACGCAAAGCAAAACTATGTTTTGTCGAAAGCTCAGACAAAAGCGCTAGTCGAACACTTTCTGAAAGATGAAAGTGAGCAAGAATCGCAAGCTAGCTAGCGATAGCTACAGCGATTATGTAGTGCGAGTGAGAGACTTGAATGAGTTTCTCACTCGCACTCTTAAGAAAGATAGCAACATATCACATGATGAAAAGTTGATAGCAAGTGCTAGCATGAGAGCGCTTATTCAAGTTTTCGAGACTCATGATGAAATGAGTGCTATCGAGATTCAAGACGTTTAGTCTCAAGCGAGCGTATGCGAGAGTATGCGCTCGCTTTTCTTATGCTCAGTCGCACGGACGTACACGGAGGCGGACGGACGTGGTCGGCGGCGGCTCTCGGAGGACGGCCAACAGTGGCCGAACCGTGCTCCGGCGGGGAGGCCTCCATCGGCCATCCCACAGTTTGCTCGGAGGCAGGCCAATGACGGCCCTCAACAGTGGCCGCAGCGTGATTTGGCCGACTTTGGCTAAGGCTGGCCGTGATTTTGGTAGGCCGGGACATTACGGCGGGTTGGCCGTCCTATCAATTGAGTATTGAATCAAGGACCACCTTAGTGTAATATGAGAGTATGAGTGATCGCACACCATTACACAGTGCGAGAGAGGAGGTGACCACCGTGACTAACGACCGCTTCAAGCAAGAGCGAGATGAACGTCGTAGGCAGGCCATGAGCGACTATCGCTACTACGCCACCTACGACAAAGAGCTCCTCCGTAAGATGCTCCGCCAT
>JABAHP010001591.1_pt3 | contig 16889 bp, 15 predicted proteins | sample 7062081 | NCBI WGS metagenome assembly JABAHP01 (sample SAMN14534357, study PRJNA622989) | marine sediment metagenome | biome: marine biome [ENVO:00000428]; feature: marine pelagic biome [ENVO:01000023]; material: deep marine sediment [ENVO:00002113] | place: India: Gulf of Kutch | collected...
GGCTGCGTTTCAGCAACCACGCGGCCGGATTTGACGACCGCCAAACGGGCCGGGCACAGACGGAGCGCATCCAGCACGCTGCGGGCATTCAAAATAACAAAATCAGCCCGGCGACCGGGCGCAATGCCGTAAGAATCGGCAATGCCGAAAGTCTTGGCCGAATTGACGGTGATGGTGTCAAACATCTGCTGCATTTCGTCGAAACCCGACATGTGGCAAACGTGAATGGCCAGCTGGGCAGCTGCCAGCATATCGCCTTTGCCCAGCGGATACCAGGGATCCATAATGGAGTCGTGACCCAGACTGACATTTACCCCCGCAGCCAGTAATTCCTTGACCCGCGTAATGCCGCGGCGTTTTGGATATGTATCAAAGCGCGCCTGCAGCACGGTGTTATCAAACGGATTGGCAATGATGTTCACCCCAGCCCGGGCCAGCAATCCCTGAAGTTTAAATGCATACGCATTGTTGTAAGAGTGCATGGCGGTGGTGTGGCTGGCCGAGACCCGATTTTCAAAACCGCGTTTGATGGCCTCGGAGGCCAGCACCTCCAGGAAGCGGGAATGCTCATCGTCGGTTTCATCGCAATGCACATCGATCATACAATCAAATTCTTCCGCCAATGCATAGACGATACCGATGGATGCAACACCGTCTTCCCGGGTCCATTCACAGTGGGGAATTCCGCCGACCAGATCCGCACCCAGCGTTAAGGCTTCGCGCATCAGGTCCGGTGCCTGGGGGTAGGATAGGATGCCGTCCTGGGGAAACGCCACAATCTGGATGTCGGCAATCTCGCTCATTTCTTCGCGCAACTGCAGCATGTATTTTAAGGCCGTCAGTCCCGGATCGCAGATATCGATGTGGGTGCGGATATAAAGTGTGCCCTGGGCGACTTCCCACTCGACGGCGCGTCGGGCGCGATCTTTAAAATCTTCAAATTGCGGATAGGCTTTTTTATATTCACCCCATACCTGAATTCCTTCCGGGTGGCTGCCGCTGATGTTGTAGCGTGGAATTCCGGCCGTCAGGGCGGCATCCAGATGCAAATGCGGATCTACAAACGGCGGGCAGACCAGGTTACCGCCGGCGTCCATTTCTGTATCCGCAGCGATCTTCAGCTGAGGACCGATTTCGGCAAAAGTGCCGGCATCAACAGCCAGATCGACCGTTTCATCTCTATCAGCCAAGCGGGCATTTCTGACAATAAGATCCATATGCAGCTCCTTTGATTGTCCGCATCTGCGGTGAGAATGGTTCAGGTGGTCGATTTTCTATTGGATTTATTTGAAAAATTTTGAGTCGATGGTATCACCACTAAAAAAAATTGTCATGTGGTGTCAACCCAAAAGTAAGGAAGGCAGTTTATAGGTGTCGGGTATCAGGTTTCAGGCTCCTGGCTCCCTGCTTCGACTCGGCTGAGCCCTTCGGCCGTGAGCTCAGGGCCGAACGGCTCGTCGCAGGCTGGCCAGCAGCGAGTGACCCGTAGCCAGCAGCCACAACCCCTTAAAAACTCAACTGGATAAAAATATACTTCACAGCATTTTTAAACTGTTTGGAGATGCGACCCTACGCGCCCAGACCGGTCATCTCCTGGGTATGCCGCCACTGCACGTAAGGCACGCTTTTGATCTGTTTTAGGTCACTGGCGGGAATACAGCCAACAGTTGAGTTGGGCATATAAAAGCATTGTTCACCCTTGTGAGGGCCCTCTTCCAGGATCCACCCTTCTTGAATGGCAACTTTTTTGCCCACAAATTCAGATACACTGGAATTATAATCGGTGTCACTTGACGGTTGAAATACAGCCTCAAAATACATAATGTATCTCCTTATAAAGAAAAAAATAGACAGCGCCTGAATGCCATCAGCGTTATCATGTACATGAATGTTGCGCTTTTAATAATAAACTATAAACGTATCAAAAAGATCTCACTACAAAGCACCCCTCTGCGGGTCCCAAAAGAATCACCTTTATGTATTGTATGTCTATCACTCGTGGATAATGTCATTATCGAATACGCTGCATTGGATTTAAGCGACGCTATCTATAAAAAGTAGTTCACGTCCGAGGGCAAGGCGAAAACGACTCGGCTGAGCCCTTCGGCCGTGANNTCGGAGTCACTTGACGGTTGAAATACAGCCTCAAAATACATAATGTATCTCCTTTAAAGAAAAAAATAGACAGCGCCTGAATGGCCACCGTCGTCAAAAGTTCGCCATATTAGAGCTAAAAAAATAAAAGTCAACATTTTTTTCTATTTTGTCAAAAATAATTTAATGCTTGTTTGGCATTATGGATCAAAACGAGTACATTGCCTCAACCAAACCGGAGTAAAGGAGTCATGTTGATTTTAGATTTTGGAATTTAGATTGCGGATTGAAAATATTGAAGACAAATTGCTTGGCGGGCCGGTCTGTTCTTAAATCCAAAATCCGAATTCTAAAATCCAAACGGTTAATTGTTCCAACACCCCAAAGAAACATTTTACCGATGCCTGTGCGCAACAATGACATTGCCGACATTTTTGATCAGATTGCCGATTACCTGGAGATCGAGGGGGAAAATCCGTTTCGCATCCGCGCCTATCGCAATGGGGCGCACACGGTTAATGGCCTGGGAACAGAACTGCAAGAGATGGTAGCAGCCGGCGAGGATCTGACGCGACTGCCGGGCATCGGCAAAGATCTGNNCCTGGGCCCCAAGCGGGTGCGGATTTTATACCGGAAACTCAACATCAAAAACCTGACGCAGCTGTCAACAGCAGCCCGCAAAGGGCGCATCAGTACGCTGGAGGGGTTTGGCCCCAAAACGGAAAAAGCCATTTTAGAGGCCGTTGAATCCCAGGCGCAAAAAGAAAAACGCTTTAAACTGGCAACCGTCAAGCCCATCGTTGAGAGCCTCATTGATTTTTTAAATAAACAATCCGGAGTCAACACGGTTGCGGCGGCCGGCAGTTACCGGCGCTCGCGTGAAACCGTCGGCGATCTGGACCTTCTGGTCACGGCCCGTAGAAACAGTCCGGTCATGCGCCGCTTTCTGGAATTTGAGGCCATCGACAAGGTTTTGGCCGGCGGCACAACCAAGGCCAGCGTGATGTTAAGATCCGGTTTGCAGGTGGACGTCCGATTGGTGGAGCCCACCAGCTTCGGTGCCGCCCTGCAGTATTTTACCGGCAGCAAAGACCACAATATCGCCATCCGGCGTCTGGGGCAGCAGCGGGGCTTGAAAATAAATGAATACGGCGTGTTTCGGTTTGAAAAACAGGTGGCCGGCCGCACCGAGGCATCGGTTTACCAGGCCCTGGATCTGCCCCTGATACCACCGGAGCTCAGGGAAAATCGCGGCGAAATCGAAGCCGCCGCCGAAAACCGGCTGCCAAATTTGATCGAACGCAAAGACCTCAAAGGGGATTTGCACATTCACACCGCGGCCAGCGACGGGCACAACAGTCTTGAAGAAATGGTGCGGGCGGCCAAACAGCAGGGGCTAAAATATATCGCCGTTACCGAACATTCGGGTCGGCTCAAGGTAGCCGGCGGCCTGGACCCAAAGCGTTTGAGGCAACAAATCGATGAGATCGAGCGACTCAACGATCGCCAGAAGGGCTTCCATATTCTAAAGGGCCTTGAAGTCGAGATCCTAAAAGACGGCTCCCTGGATCTATCAGATGCCGAACTATCGCGGCTGGATCTGGTGGTGGGAACGGTTCACAGCCATTTCAACTTGTCGCTTGAAAAACAGACCGAGCGCATTCTGCGCGCCATGGACCAGCCTTATTTTAGCATGCTGGCCCATCCCACCGGCCGCAAAATCAATCAGCGGGAGCCCTATCAGGTCGATCTGACGCGCATCATTCATAAAGCCAGCGAGCGCGGCTGTTTTTTGGAACTCAATGCCAATCCCAAGCGCCTGGATCTGACCGATATTTATTGCCAGATGGCCAAAGAACAAGGTGTTCTGGTATCGATTAACTCCGATGCGCACAGCATTGACGCATACAACGATTTGGAATTTGGTGTCGGTCAGGCCCGGCGCGGCTGGCTGGAAAAAAAGGATGTGCTCAACACCCGGTCTCTGGCGCAGGTGCGCAAGCTGCTTAAGCAGACCATGGGTTAGCGGCCTGCGGCCGCCTCAAAATGGTGTCAGGTGTCAGTGTTCAGGTGTCAGGGTTAAACGGCCTCACCGAAACCTGAAGTGACTCCTGGATTGCTTTCTGCTCCCCGATTTCAAAGCCGCATTAGGCCCTGCGGGCCAAAAAGCTAACACCTGACACCCGCCTGCGCGGACGAAGCCGCTGCGGCGCGGCGAAGGCTCGACACCTGAGGCCCTATCTTGACGTGTCGTTTTCCGGCCTGAGTTGCAGTCCAGAGGCTCTGACATGTCGTTTTGCGGCTTAATGTGTCTTAAGGACCATAGGTTCCCGTCTTTCCATCCCCCGTAGCGGGCTATTGTGGAGGACGGGCGCTCTGCCGAGCTCCCGGCTTCGCTCTATCAAGCTACGCCGAGACAACGCCGTCTTCGTTAAAACTTCCTTTTTTTGGCTATCTGAAAGTGTTGATAAGTTTACAGTATCTGTTTGTTGGACGGAATATTTTTCAGATATGCATAACAAATCCATAATAAATGGGAATTGGTGGTTCAGGCACCCATTAAAATTTAAAGATGTGGTTATGAAATCTAATGATACACAACAATTTAATGGATCAACTTAAAAACCAAATCTTCAGCACCATGCAATGCATCTTCAAGCTTTTCTACTAAGGGACCGCCGCCCTGAGCTTGATGAGTTTGCCCGCCGCCGCGTCCATTGATGAACTCACAGGCGGTTTCTATTAACTTGCCCATATCAAAAGGGAGCCCTTTGGAGCATTGAAAAATAAGTTGGGCGTTTCGTTCAGTTTTTATTCCAAATAAGATGACCGTGTCGGTGGATGTCTCCAAGATTTTTTTTGCCAGCAGCTTTATTTCGTTTTGCGTACGATCAGCAAATATTTTTTTGACCAGACGAATATCTGCATGCCACCTGCCCTCAGAAAATAGTGCGTGGGCTTCGTATTCCAGCAGTTTCTTGTTGATGAAATCGCGTTCTGCCATCGCCGTTTTCAGATCTTCTTTTAATTTGGTGATGTTTTGGGGAAGATTGGCTTCGGCGGTACTTGTGGCTTTCAAATTAACCGAGCATGTGTTAGTCATTGTAAATGAGGTTTGGTCAAATGAATTCCGATAAAAATAAGAAGATATCTGAAACACAACCAATAAAGAATGAACGCTCAATATCAGCGTTAGATAATCTCTTGAAAAAATTAAGGGAAAAAGGGCCATCTGTTATATCTACTATGAGAAAGAGCGATATAAAAATAATAGCAAATTGGGCATATGAGGTATTTAATGATTACAGAACTGTTCTTGAGGACTTTCCAATGAAAATCAAGAGCATTGCAGAATTGCCATGTCCAAAACAAGATATAAAATTAGCAATTAAGATTTTACTACCTACTTATCTGTCAAAAGGTTCAGATGATATGGTGGATTTATTAAAAGAGAGGTATGTGCGCTTGAGTGCTTTTCAAGAAATTAGCATTGAAGATAAAGAAACTATAATAAGAGAATTTCATGAAATCGAAAAAGAAAATAAAACCGCTAATCGGATGCTGTTTCCAAATTATTACAAATACATTGATCTAATGGTTGCAGAACAAAACGCTTTGGTTGATGATATTAACATCTATATCGAAGATCTGCCACAAATAGAGCGATAATCCTTAGGCAAATTCTCCGCATTGCTCCTATCTAAATCAAATCTATGAATTGTTTTATTCGATCCATTAATTTTTCCTTAAGATCACGATTAAACCTAATCCGTATTACACGTGGCGCACAAATTTGACGTATTGTTTCGATCTGTTATAGTTGTCACTAAGTTGGTGATATGTGATAAAAACAATGACGTGTTTACAATATCAATATTAACTCCAAAGATTATAGAAAGTTTACATTCATAATCGAATCAAAAGCTCAATAAAATCTGACAGATGAATTCCGTGGTTGGTTTACAAAAAATATTAATATGCAGCGATCTGGATCGAACTATTATTCCAAATGGTTATCAAAAAGAATCCGCTCATGCCCGTCCAGTGTTTCGTCATATTACCGAACACGCAAATATCCATCTGGCATATGTGAGCGGGCGTGACAAGCAACTCATCATTGATGCAATTGAAGAATTTTATCTGCCACTGCCAGATTATGCGATCGGCGATGTAGGGACGACTTTTTACCGCATAATAAATGGCAATTGGCAATTATCGGATGAATGGAGCGATGAAATCAGTCAAGATTGGAAAGGATTAAACTGGGAGGGACTGGCAGAATATTTTGAAGATATGCATGAAATACGGCTTCAAGAACTTGAAAAACAGAGCCCTCACAAATTGAGCTTTTATACAGATCAAGATGTTGATAAACCGCATTTGAAAGAAAAAATTCGCCTTGTTTTAATGCAAAAGGGTCTCCGTGCGAATATCATCTGGAGCGTTGATGAAATAAGCTCCAACGGTTTATTGGACATTGTCCCGGCCCGTGCGAACAAGTTACATGCTATCCAGTTCCTTATGAAACAAGAACAATTTTCCGAGGATAACACAGTATTTGCCGGCGACAGCGGCAACGACCTGGATGTATTGACCAGCGGCCTGAAGGCGATTCTGGTAAAGAATGCGATGGATGAAGTCCGTAAAGAAGCCGTTGAAAAGCTGTCGGATAAACACATGCTGAATCGCCTGTATTTGCCAATAGGAAATTTTTTGGGATTGAATGGCAATTATGCTGCTGGCGTTTTAGAGGGCGTGGTTCATTTTTTTCCTGAAACCAAAAAAATAGTTGATGATGCAATGGAACAGGTCAAAGGATCCCGCTAATACGTGGAAACTAAAGCAGTCACCACATGAAAGTGTATAGTTTTCATTGCTGTAATTAATCAGTAAACATCAGCAGAAAGGAGATTTTGTGATTTTGGTAATCGGCGAGATACTGTTTGACTTATTTCCGGATTACAAGCGCCTTGGTGGAGCGCCATTTAATTTTGCCTATCATCTTAAAAATTTCGGCTTTAATGTTCGCTTCATATCGAGAATAGGAATGGATGATGCGGGTAAAGAAATTTTACACAAACTGGAACTGGCTCGATTTAATCTGGATGACATCCAGATAGATGAAGATCACCCGACCGGGAGTGTAAATGTCCAGCTGGATAAAAGCGGGGCGCCCCAATTTGACATCATCTCTGACGTGGCCTACGATTATATAGATTTTATACCGGAATACCATTCAATCCTTATCAATACAGCCCAGATGGTTTATTTTGGTACGCTTATACAGAGAAGTGAGGCAGGTTATAAAAATTTACAGGCATTTATAGCTCGTAATTCACCAGAAACGCTTAATTTTTACGATATCAATCTGCGGCCCGGATGTTATAGCAACGTCATTATTGAAAAGTCACTTTCAAAGACAGACATCTTAAAACTAAACTCGGAAGAGCTTGATACATTAAGACAGATGCTGTCTTTAAAAATGAATAAGGACAAGCTTGTTGACCATATAATGGAAAAATACTCGATCAGTTCGGTGTCGTTGACAAAGGGTGAGTTGGGAAGTGAGTTGTTTACTGAGCAAGGATGCTTTGACTCCAAACCGGCAGAGGCAATATCGGTTGTTGACTCGGTTGGCGCTGGTGATGCCTATGCGGCGATGCTTGCAGCGGGTCTTCTGAAAAAATGGCGACCGAAGGAGATATTAGAGCGGGCTTTGCTGTTTGCCTCCCGGGTCTGCGAAATTAAAGGTGCAATTCCAGAATCAGCATCTTTTTACGAACCTTTCAAGGCTCTCATTGAAGATAATTGAAATCATGGAATCCAAAAAGTACCATATTCAAATGTTTAGTGTACATGGTCTGCTTCGTGCAGAAAACATGCAATTAGGGCACGATGCCGACACAGGCGGACAGATCAAATATGTTGTTGAACTATGCAATGCCCTCAGTCAATCTGAAAATGTCGAGCGGGTGGAACTCTTTACCCGTTTAATTAGCGACAAAGCCGTATCTGAAGACTATGCTCAACCCGTCGAGCAGGTGAATGACAAATTCAGCATTGTTCGCATACAGTGCGGTGGAAAAAAATACATGCGTAAAGAGCTCCTCTGGCCGCATCTGGATGAATATGTGGATAAAACCATCAAATACATCAAGCGTCAGAATGCCATTCCCGACATCGTCCATGGCCATTATCCAGATGCGGGTTATGTTGCCATGCAATTGTCGGAAATCTTTGGCATACCTTTCATATATACCGGCCATTCCCTCGGTCGCTCAAAACTGAAACGACTGACCGATGAGGGTATGAAAGAGGCCACAATTATAAAAAAATACAAAATCGATTATCGCATCAAAATGGAAGAAGAGGTGTTGAAAAAGGCCGATTTGATCATTGCCAGCACCCACCAGGAAGTTAACGACCAATATGGACAATATGATAACAAGGACATTCCCCAATATCACGTCATACCACCGGGGCTGGATGTAGATAAATTTTATCCATTCTATCACGACATGCTGCCCGAAACTGATAAAGAAGAAATTGAACTCTATGCTCAGGCTCAAATGCTGGAGGAGTTGAACCGGTTTTTCATGCATCCTGATCGTCCGGTTATTCTCTCACTTTGTCGCCCGGACAAGCGCAAAAATATTGCAGGACTGATCAAAGCTTACGGCGAGGATTTAGAACTGCAGTCGATGGCCAACTTAGCCGTTTTTGCCGGCATCCGCAAGGACATCACCGATATGGAAGATAACGAGCGGGATGTCCTCACCGAGATTCTTCTGCTTATGGACAAATATGATTTATACGGCAAAATTGCCATCCCCAAAAAACATGATTTTGAGCATGAAGTTCCGGAGCTTTACCGGATTGCTGCCGAAAAAAAAGGCATATTTGTCAATTCCGCTCTATCGGAGCCTTTTGGTCTCACTCTGATTGAGGCAGCAGCCTGCGGCCTGCCGATTATAGCCCCCGATGACGGGGGGCCCCGCGATATTGTCAAGAACTGTGAATGTGGCATACTGGTAAATACGACAGACACCGAAGCGGTTGCCGATGCTGTCAAACAAATGATTTCCGACAGTGAAAAATGGAAGCAATATTCCAAAGCCGGCATTATGAATATTCGCAAACACTACACATGGGAAAGTCATGCCACGTCCTATACGAAACAGATCAGTCGTATTTTTGCAGATCAGAATGAAGAGAAGATGAAAGTGGCCGTGCCGTCCGATGTTATCGGACGACGTCTAGCACGACTAAACTATTTCATTTTTGCCAATATCGATAATACGCTGATCGGCGACAGCAATCAACACCTGCCAGAGCTTTTGACCCTGCTTGAGGAAAACAAAGAACATATCGGATTTGGTTTGGCGACTGGCCGCAACATTGAATCGGCTACAGAGTTTTTAGAAAAACATGGTGTACCCTTGCCGGATGTCCTTGTCACCTCTGTGGGTGCAGAAATTTATTACGGGAAAAACCTGCATTCGGGTCGCGGCTGGGAAACACACATATCCGCCAAGTGGGACCGTGAAAAAATAGTCGCCCTGCTTAAGAATTTTGCCTTTTTAAAATACCAGAAAGCTGAGGTGCAACGGCGTTTTAACATCAGCTATGAAATAGAGCCGGCCAAAGATCGCCTGGCGATGATTCATGAGCGTCTGCTCAAAAATCAATGCCGTTACAATTTGATTTATTCCCAGGATAGATATCTGGATATTCTTCCGTATCGGGCATCCAAAGGTAAGGCCATCCGCTACCTGAGTTATAAATGGGAGATCCCTCTGAAAAACTTTTTAGTCTGCGGGGATTCCGGAAATGATGAGGAAATGCTGCGCGGAGAACCCCGGGGAGTAGTCGTGGGCAATTACAGCCCCGAGCTAAAAAAACTAAAAGGAATCCGGGGTATTTATTTTGCCAAGCAAAAATATTCCGCCGGGATACTTGAGGGAATAAAGCGATATCAATTTATTGAAAAAGCCTCTCAGCGTTAAAGGATTATGGATTCATTATGAAAAATGTCTTAATTGAGATACTGAATAAAAAGGATCGCAAGGATTTCAAAGAATTTGTGGTGTTTGTTACAAGTCAGCAGTTTGGCATCTGCCTTAGAAACGGCATTATCCAGCTTTTTCGTCAGTATTGCGATCAGCATAACAAGACTCAAAAGTTTCGCCAGAATTCATCAATGTTTAATTTTTTAAAAAACGCGCAGGAACTTTTTCTGGCGGATGGAACTCTGGTGATGCTGCACCGTTATGCAATCGCAAAGTACCGGTTTTATCGTATTCGTCTGGATGGCGAATATATGGAAGAGATCTCGCTTAATGACTATCTGGATCTAAGAGATCTGCAATTTTTAGAGAAAAAAAGAGATAATTACCAACTGAAAATAGACTTTATGCCGTTTTATGATTTTTCACCGTCGATTCGAGATACCCGCACGGTAGGCAACGGTATTCGTTTTTTAAACCGGTACATGTGCAGCAACATTTTCAGCCGACCCGATGAGTGGAATGCAAAGCTGTTTGAGTTCATTAAGCTCCATCAGCACAACGGCCGACAATTGTTGGTCAATGGCACGCTAATTAAAGATTTTGATACGTTTTTCAATAAGCTTGAAAAAATGCTGGAGTGGCTCAAGCACAAAAAGCCGGAGGCTCCATATAGCAGCGTTAAGACGCGTATGAAAAAAGAGGGATTTGAGGTTGGCTGGGGCAACACCGTAAGCCGGATATCAGAAACAATTCAGACCCTGCTTGACCTCATTAATGAACCTACCGACCATCTATTGGAGCATTTTATCTCTCGCGTGCCGATGCCGCTCATCTCGAAAATTGCCATCATTTCCCCTCATGGATGGTTCGGACAAACCAATGCACTGGGCAAACCGGATACCGGCGGTCAGGTTATTTATATCCTTGATCAGGTGCGAGCCCTTGAAAAGCATTTAGCAAAAGAAATTCGACTTACCGGTCTGGATGTCGAACCCAAAATAGTCGTGTTAACCCGTTTAATCCCTGAAGCACAGGACACAACCTGTGATCAGCGCAAAGAGGAAATTTTCCAGACCGATAACAGCTATATTCTGAGAGTGCCTTTCAGAGACAGTCAATACAATATCGTCAAACACTGGGTTTCACGTTTTAAAATCTGGCCCTATTTAGAAGCTTTTGCAGAAGACGCTTCCAGAGAATTGACAAGTGAATTTGAGGGGCGCCCGGACCTTATCATCGGCAATTATTCAGATGGCAACCTTGTGGCATCTTTGCTTTCCGATAAATTCGATGTCACCCAATGCACCATCGCGCATGCGCTCGAAAAGACAAAGTATGCGTTTTCCGATTTGCACTGGCAGGAAAACGAACAAGACTACCATTTTTCACTGCAATATACAGCGGATATTTTTTCTATGAACAAGTCGGATTTTATTATCACCAGTACATTGCAGGAAATCATCGGCACCGAAAATACGATGGGCCAATACGAATCTTACCAGTTCTTTTCACTGCCGCAACTTTACCAGGTCGTAAACGGCGTCAACCTGTTTGCTCCCAAATTTAACGTCATCCCCCCTGGAGTCGATGAAGAGTTGTATTTTCCATATTACCAAAAAGAAAAAAGAATACAGACAAAATGGCAGCAGTGGGAAAGTCGGCTGTTTGAAGATAATTCAGAAGATATTTACGGCAGCTTGGATCATCCCGATAAAATGCCCATTTTTACAATGGCCCGATTCGATAAGATTAAAAATATTACCGGCCTGATTCAGGCGTTTGGCATGAGCAAAAAGCTTCAGAATTCCTGTAACCTCATTTTTGCAGCGGGTACCATTCATGTCGAAGATTCCAGTGATTCTGAAGAGCGCAATGAAATAACTAAGGCGTATGATCTCATCGAAAGTTATAATCTCCACGGCAAAATCCGTTGGCTACCCAGCATAAACAAACTCGATACCGGCGAGGTATACCGCATAATCGCTGATCATAAGGGGATATTTGTGCAACCTGCCTTATTTGAAGCATTTGGGCTGACGATCATTGAGGCCATGGCTTCCGGGCTCCCGACTTTTGCGCCCAAATTCGGCGGACCTCTGGAAATTATTGAATACGGCATCAGTGGTTTTTTAATGAATACCAGTAAACCCAATCTGATAGCGGAAAGCCTGGAAAAATTTGTTGAGCACTGCGAAAAGGATAAAACTTACTGGGAAACGATATCAGAAAACGGCATTAAAAGAGTCCATGATAACTTTAACTGGAAATCCTACAGCCAGCGGATGATCAATCTGGCGAAGCTATATGGTTTCTGGCGCTACGCTGTATCCGGCAAAGGAATGGTGGAGCTGGATCGATATTGTGACCTGATTTATCATTTTTTATTGAAGGAAAGGGCTCAAAACCTTGAGAAACAAATGCTTCCTGAGTAGATTAATTGAATTAGCTGTTTAATTAATTAATAAAATCTTTTCTTCCATTATGCTATCTACATAACGTGACAATCTGAGATATCGGCTATAACCTCATCACCTTTGAAAGCCATGTATTGCTCAGTAAGCAAACAATTTCTGTTAACCACCTGTAAAATTATTATTTCTGATCAATTTTTACAGCAGTTCATTCCATCATTTATTATATAGTTTATTTATCTAAACTCCCATAAACGACCTATTAATGCATATTTACATTAGTTGTTCATCGAGAATGTATGAATTTGGTGAACTTGTGCGCTTGACCTTTCTATGTAACTTTTGTAGCATTCAAACTAATAATAGCTATATATTTTAAATCAAACTTTGAGGAGGTCAGATGACAAAGGCAGAATTAATCGAAAAAATGGCTAAAGATGCGAAAATAACTAAGGTTGCCGCTGGCGTTGTATTGGAATCGTTTATGGGTAATATGACCAAAGCTCTAAAAAGGCGAAATGCCATGGTAACGCTTGTAGGATTCGGTACTTTTAGAAAAAGATACCGGAAAACACGCAAGGGCCGAAATCCACAAACAGGTAAGCAGATCAAGATTAAAGGCAAAAATGTCGTAACATTCAAAGCAGGGAAAACCCTTAGAAATAAAATTTAGTTTTTTGTAAAATCAAATGGGCAGTCAATCATGCAAGAAGCATATCAGACTGCCCTTTTCTATTTATGGCAGGTAATTCGGTGTGCTAACTGAAATCGCTTCTTAATAAATATTTCAAATGATAAACATTAAAATAGCAATTCTGATGATTGCTTTTTTGGGCAACATATTTTTATTTGGAATTGCAGAATCTAACGACCATGAAGTTTATCAGGTGCAAAAAAAGCTTAAAGAGCTGGGGTATGATCCAGGCGCCATCGATGGAATCTGGGGCAAAAAAACCACATCAGCCATAAGACGTTTTCAACGGGATAACGGATTGCATGTAACAGGACAATTAGATAAGCAAACACGTGAAGAATTAATTATTAAAAAACTACCTTCACAGCGTTCCTTCAACGAAGCCGTCAAGTTGCTTATTGCAAATGGTGCTGATGTTAGCGCCAAAAATAATGAGGGGATGACAGCGGAGCAGATGGCGTTTCAAAACGGTCATCAATCCATCGTGAATTTGTTGGGACAGCACATTAATCAATAAAACAAGCCTTTTTGTTACTTTAGAAATCATATCCAATGCCTGACTTTACAATCAGCATTATCGACTGGATTATTCTTCTTTTCTATTTTGCGTTCATCATCTGGAGGGGTATTGGATATGCAAAGAAACATGAAAATGCCGAAGATTATTTTTTGGCAGGCAGGTCCTTGACATGGCCGTTAATCGGTCTGTCCCTTTATGCCTCAAATATTTCAAGCAGCAGTTTGATCGGTATGGCTGCCAGCGGCTATGAAACCGGGTTCTCTGTTTTTAGCTATGAATGGATGGCAGCGATTGTGTTGATTATTTTTGCAGTTTTCTTTTTGCCATTCTACCTGCGCTCTAAAATATACACCCTTCCGGAGTTTTTAGAGAAAAGATTTGACTCCCGTTCAAGGTACTATTTCTCAGCGCTCACCGTGCTAACGAACATCGGCGTCGACACGGCAGCAACCCTGTATGCCGGGGCTCTGGTTGTTCAACTCATTTTTCCTTCTGTAGAGCTCTGGCAGACGATCCTTATATTGGCCATTCTGTCCGGACTTTACACGATAGCCGGGGGGCTGAAAGCAGTCGTGTACACCGACGCCACTCAGGCGGTGCTGCTTATTTTTGGTTCGGTTGTATTAACGGTGCTGGCATATGCAAAAATAGGGAATTGGGAGGCCGTAAGGGCGATAACACCCGCTGAGCACTTTCACATCATTCAACCGTATAATGATGCATTTTTACCCTGGCCAGGGATATTCACCGGTGTATTTTTGCTGGGATTTTATTTTTGGGCGACAAATCAGTTCATTGTGCAGCGCGCACTCGGTGCTAAAAACCTGCGACATGGTCAATGGGGGTCACTTTTTGCCGGTTTTTTGAAAGTTTCGACACCATTGTTTATAATGATTATGCCGGGTTTGATGGCACGGGTGCTGTATCCGGATATCGAAAAAGCCAATTATGTTTTTCCGGTGCTCATGTTTGATCTTTTGCCCAAAGGTCTCTTAGGGCTGGTACTGGCAGGATTAATTGCGGCCATGATGTCCAGTATCGATTCAGCTTTAAACAGCGCATCGACGCTGGTAACAATGGATTTTATTAAAAAGCTTCGCCCTCAGACAACATCCGTGCAGCTCATGTGGATCGGTCGGGCAGTGACCTTTATATTTATGATTGCGGCAGCTGCCTGGGCTCCTCAAATTGATAAGTTTCCCACCCTCTGGCAGTATTTGCAAAGTGCCCTGTCTTATATTGTTCCGCCAATTGCGGCCCTGTTTTTCTTAGGTGTTTTCTGGAAAAGGGCAAATGCTAACGGGGCTTTAGCCGGTATTGTTATGGGAATTGTCTCGGCTGCTTTTTTCCTAAGCTTAAGTGGCTCGAAGTGGATGCCGACCATTCATTTTCTCTATGTTGCGGCCATCATCTTTAGCATGAGCTGTCTGGCAATTGTAGCTGTTAGTCTGCTAACGCTGCCACCACCCTCCCAAAAAGTGAGAGATTTTACCTGGCAAAGAAAGATATACGACAGGGAAACAACAGAAATACAGCGTCTGCCAATCATGTGGAACTACCGATATCTATCTGTTTTATTGTTAGGCTTACTTGCTCTGATCTTACTATTGTTTTGGTAATGGTGAATATGTCAAACGGCTTTGGGTGAAAATGAGCTGAGGTTGACGTGGCTTAGTATAACTGGTACTGACGAACATAACAGTTCGCCTCAGGGGGAAAACTATGCGAAGCCATATAATCCACCGATCAACCGCGACTGCCTGTGTTCATTGTTCCTGATTTCCATGGCTCACCATAAACATAAAGGAGGAGCTATGGGTATCCTGGGAAAGTTTCTTGGCAGCAAATCCGATTATCCCCCACTTGATTCATCAGCACCGGCTGCCAAACAATTAGACTCCGTTCGTCCCCCACTTGAAAAGCTGGCACATGAGACCAAAGACCCGCTCGAAATTGTGCTTGCTGAAAATTCTGTTTATATCTTCGTTGGAAAGCACCCGAAAAAATTTGGAATCGTATGGATTGAGGATGGCGACAAGATCGTCAACTTCAAGATTCTGGTTGATGAAAAGGGACTCTCACCGACCAGAATCCAGCACTTAAGCGAAGAACTCAAGAAAGCCTACATCACCCACCAAGACCAACCTCGGTTCGTGACCCGGATAAGTGATCGTGAAGTTGTGGTCATCCCCTCGACATCACTGTTGAACAATGTGAAAGGGGTGGTAGAACAAACTGTCGGCTAAATCTGGCAATTGACTTGGACATCACGGATGAGTCGGACTGAATGTGACGGCAAGGCGCATAGACAGAGCTAATAATCATCATTGGCTGTAATTGAACCTTGAATTTACTAAATAAAATAGCTTTATGTGAACCCACATACCATCAGCTTTTTATAATCATTTGTCAGACTCATTTGATATTTGTAAAATTGCCAAAGTTTTGCTACTTTTAACATATAGGTGGTTGATTTTGTTCTAATTAAAAGCGGTTTGTTCAAAATCCTAATTCAAAATATGGTACTAAAATCAGTTTTTTTTAGCAAAATCCTAACAATCATATATCAAAAACCTATTAGCGATAACTTCTCATCGATTCAACATTTCACTATTAAGAACAATACATTGGATGGCTATGACTGAGTTTATTCACGCAAATAAGTTGAAAACAAAAAAATTGAAAGATCAGATTATACTTAATAAATACCATTCTGTTGAAATGAACCCAGTTAAAACATTACCAATTTACCAATTCAAACTGCACCCGCATTCTAATCTGAATGGGGCTTATGTTTTGATTAAGGATAATTCTGAGATTATCAAGCATCTAAATTCGGGCGATAAAGTTGATATGTTTTATCACCCTAAAGAAACCTATGCTCCAGTTGAACAATATAAGACTCAAATCTTAGACATTACCCAAAATAAACAAGGCCCATTTAAAGGACATTTTAAGGTTGCGATATCGATTGTGGATTAAGTTAGGCAACCCACACTTTGGCCAAATTGCATAGCGGCTATGCTTGCACAAGCTAATACGCTGAGAAAAATTTGGGATATTATCATGAAACCTGAAATTTAATGAAATTGTGGATATGTAGATGAAATCCCAACTCTTGCCAAATGACGATTCTGAACTATGATCATTATCCCCCCCCC
>JABAHP010001420.1_pt1 | contig 16868 bp, 28 predicted proteins | sample 7062081 | NCBI WGS metagenome assembly JABAHP01 (sample SAMN14534357, study PRJNA622989) | marine sediment metagenome | biome: marine biome [ENVO:00000428]; feature: marine pelagic biome [ENVO:01000023]; material: deep marine sediment [ENVO:00002113] | place: India: Gulf of Kutch | collected...
GCCTTGGCCACCTTGCCCTTGGCCCACGCCACCATCTGGGCTTGGGCCTCTCGCATCTGCACGGGGTTCTGTGCCAGCACCACCATGCTGTCTGGTACCATCGCAGGCTCGCCCTCACCTTGTACTGCGGGCAGCTTTTCAGTCACGGGAATCCTCCGTCGCCTGGTCGAGAATCCAGGAGTCCTTGGGCACGTCGATGTGGTCCATCTTCAGCTTGCGCTCCAGCCGGAGCAGCCGGTCACGGACGCAGCCCGGGGGCTGCTCGTTGAGGTCGCCCATCAGGACGCAGTAGGCGTGCAGCTTGTTGCGTAGCGCTGTGACCTGGCTCTCGTAGAGCACGACCAGCGCCGCCTGCCGCTTGACCTCTTCTTCCAGCTTGAGGGCCAGCGCTTGCAGGTGCTCGACCTGCTCGGGCAGCTTCAGGATCTCGTCAGCCTTCTGGGCCAGCTCAGCTAGCTTTGACATCTGGCGCCTCCAGGGTCTCGATGCAAGCGTTGGCCCCGCCGTCCCCCGTGCAGTCGAGCCGGCAGCAGCGCTCCCGACTCACCCACTCAGCCGCCGTGGCGATGTGCTTCATGGCCAGCCTGACCTGGGGCTCGATGGGCAGCTCGTTGTCGTCATCGTCGAACTGCTGGTCGTTCTCCGAGTCCCACACGCAGTGGTCACCCCACTGGATGGCCGAGACCACCTCGTTGACGACGAAGTAGAACCCGGGCCCCTCGAAGGTGTCCCCGAAACGGTTGTATAGCTCCCCGTTGAGCTTCATCACCAGCTCGTAGGCTTCCATCTCTCGCTTAGTCAGATCCATCGTCAGGCTCCACATGCACGGAGGTCGGTGTCCCCGGCTCTATCTTGTCCTCGCCGAAAGCCACGCGGAAGCGGACCAGGTGGACCGTCTTGCCGAACTGGTTGGCCATCGACTGGAGTTGTTCCTTGATGTAGCCCTGCTGCATCTTGTCCTTGCTGACCGAGACCATCGGGATGCAGCCGGCCGGGCACAGCGCTTGCTTGATGCCGATCTCCCCACTGCCCAGCTCGTCCTCGCCGATCCAGGCGAACAGCTCGACCTCCTGGAGGGCCTTGTGCTCCTTGCAGGGTGCGAAGCCCCCGCAGACCATGCAGCGCTCGGCACGCCCTGTGATTGAACTCCTGAAGCCCGGATGCTCGGGGTCTACCTGGAGGGGCGTCGCCCTCATCTGGACGTGGCCAGCTTTGCAGTGGTGGCCGTTGACCACTTCCTCGTTGCACTGGGGGTGTTGGCACCTAGTCGTCATCGGGCCTCGCTTCGGCTGCCTTGGTCAGCAGCTCATGGTGCAGGGTGCGGAGCACCTTGGCGGTCTCGTCGTGGCTCGTCCTGAAGTGCTGAGCCGCCTTGTCCAGCAGGAACCTGGCAGCCTGCTCCAGGCCCCCCGAGATCCCGAGCTGGTAGCTGTGGTTCAACTGGGCCTCGATGTCTTCTGGCTCGCTCATCAGTTGTCTCCCAGGATGATGAGGGGTTTTGGCTTGCGGTAGACCTGGAAGGCCCCCTCCGGTTCCCGACCGTCCACCAGAGGGAACTTGGGGTCGGCCACGAAGACACCGCCATAGCCCATCTTCTCGCAGAGGTCCTTGAGCATGTCGTCGTACCGCTCGGCGAAGCCCTTGAGGTAGGTCGAGTTGGCCAGCTCGGGGGTCTTCTCCACCGCGATCAGCAGCATGGCCCCGTCAGCGTCCAGCCGCCGCTTCTTGACCGCTGCCTGGATGGCCTTGAGCATCACCATGTCGCGCTTGTTCTGCTCGGTCTGCTCCCGCAGCTCGATCTCGGCCTGCTTCTTGGCCTCCCTCCGCTTCTCCTTTGCCTTGCGTCCGCTCATGGTATCGCCTCTGTATATCATACCACAGGTAGTATGACAAGCCTCAATCAGCCACCTCTCGGGCATTTCTTTGGTGGTCCGACATGAAGTGGGCGCCACAGCCCATGCAGACGAAGTGCATGTCCGAGCTAGGGTGCGTGAATGGGTAGCGAGCGCCCTCGTCCTTGGCCTCGGAGATCCTGCTGACGATCCAGCTCTGGTCCCAGACCACCAGCTCCCGGCTCTTGCACTCGATGCAGGTCGGCCACCGGTCGTCCTCGTGGGGGAAGTCGTGGGGCCAACCGTAGTCGCCCATGATGCCGTAGATCCCGGCCCGGACCTGGAAGACTGCGGTGCGCCTCTTCTTGGCTGCTTCCTCGGGTGTCCCCCCGAACCGGGCGCCGATACGCTGGGCCATCGTGGACACCACGAACGTGTTGAAGCTCACGCCGTCCTTGTCGGCCGCCTCCTTGACCTGCTCGGCCAGACTCAGAGGCATCCTGAGCTGGATCTTGTAGGGCTCGGCCATCATGCGAATCCTTTGGGACAGGGAGCGCCCTTGGCCTTGTACTTGAAGGCCGTCGTCAGCAGCGCCGACTCGACCTCGGGTGGCGGATACTCCAGCCCCCGCCGCACGCAGAAGTTGCGGATCTGCTGGCCAAAGGTCCAGTTGCCCTCGTACTCCAGCATGTCCTTGAGCACCAGCGCCCACGGCTTGACCCGCTCGATGCCGTCCTTCATGCCGTCCAGCGTGTCGAGCACCTTCTGGTCATCGGACATCGTGCGGGACTTCATCGAGATCTTCATCAGCCGGTCGTAGATCGGCTTCAGCTCGGCCTGGCGCTCGGCCGACAGCTCCTGGCACAGCTCGGCCCACCGTAGCTGGAGGCACGACTTCAGGCCCTCGAACGCATTGAAGGCCGACTCGCCCACGGCCATCGCCCTGCGCACGTACTCCTCCGGCATCCCGAACTGCTCGAACATGGCGATGACTTCACTCAGCTTCGGCATCTGGCTCCTCCTTCAAGACCAGGTTGTATCGGCCGGCTTTCAGCTCCACCTGGTGGGGCGCTGTCGCGTCACCCTCCTGGCGGTACAAGCCCTCGATGGGGATCCGCACCGTGGCGCCCTGGCGCTTCAACCACGACCGGTAGTCTTGGGGGATCTGCTTGCTGACGTAGCTCGGCACGCGCACGCTCTTGGGCAGGTCGGTCATCACCCCGCAGGCCGAGCACTTGAACGTCGTGAAGATGTCGTGCTCGACGTGGACGTAGTGGTGGGTCAGAAACAGGTCGGCCGCCTCGACCAGCAGCTTGGCGCCACAGCCCCCGCCCTGGTTGCCGTCGCCGGTACACTTCAGCTCGACGCTCCAGCCCTTCTGCTTACGTCCCTTCTTGAGTACCTTCATCCTCTATCCCCAGCGCAATCCGAGCCCGCTTGCCAGGCTTCACGCCTAGTTCGGTCTCGGAGAAGTCATCCATGAACTCCCCGTTCGGCGGGTCGGGGAAGAACCCGATGGCGAAGTAGGTCTCGGGGTCGGCGTAGAACGACAGCGCCTGCTGGAGGTTCAGAGCCGCCTTGCTGTTCTCGCCGTGGGTGCTCAGCGTCCCGTGCAGCGGGCAGTCGTCGTTGTACTCGTAGTCGATGACCATATTGTCCTGGGGACAGATGCACTCGCCGTGGATCGGACACCACTGGGCCGCGATGCCCGTACACTCGGGGTGGTCGGGCCCCTGCACCTCGGGGGTGGTCTCGTAGATGCCGTGGAGCAGCTTGTAGGCGTCGTACAGCGTCATCGAGCCCCAGTCCACCTGGTCCATCTTGATCCGGGCTCGGGCCGGGGGCTCGCAGTCCATCTGCTCGGCCAGTAGGTGTCCTGGGGTCCCCTTCCCTTCGTAGCGAGGGATTGCTGTGTGTAGCTGCTCGGGCCTGAGTTGCGTCTTAGCCATAGGGTCCTCTGCTCATCTTCTGCCGGCACTCCGGGCACAGCAGCTCGGAGACCTCGGGCCTCTTCTTTACGCCCCAGGCCGTCTTGATGAGCCACCAAAGAAATTCCAGGCAGTACCACGGCAGCCAGAGCGGGAAGAACAGCGTCATGCGTGCCGCCCGCTGCTTGCGCCGCTGCTCTACGTCAGCCGTGAGGTGGCTCTTGGTAGCATGGTCCCAGAGCACCCCGAGATGGATCAGTGTGGCCAGACCGTAGGCCACGATGAGGACCCATTGCCACGTAGCCATCACTTCACCAGCTTGTACTTGAACTGACCCCCGTACTGTGGATTCGGAGCAGGGAACGCCGCCACGATGCCCTTGTGCTCCAGCCGTGCGAGGATCAGGTAGGTGTGCGCTCGGGAGACCCCAGCCTTGGAGATCTCCAGCCCAGTCATCGGGCCGCGCTGGGTCAGCAAGTCGATGACAAGATCCATGTTCCGGTTGTAGCGCCAGGAGTCGTAGAGGATCCCCACCACCACAACGCCACCCAGCACCCCGAGGATCCACCAGTCCATCTAGGCACTCCCGAAATAGGTCGAGATGAAAGCGAGTTCACCCCACTCGTTGGCGACGCGGAAATGCAGCTTCTCCAGTCTCGCCTTGTCCTCGTCCGAGACCTGCTCGGGATCGATGCCGCAGATCGTCATCACGTCGTGCTCGCAGTGCGTCGGAGCGATGGGGTTGCCGTACTTGCGTAGGATCTGAAGCGCCTCGATGAGTGCGTCCAGACCCTGGTTCACCACGTCGGCCGTGTGGCACTGGATCATCGGACGCACCTCGGGCCATCCATCGGACAGCTCGGGCAGCTCCTCCAGCAGCTCCTCGGCGTCGTCGATGATGTCCTGGTTCATCACGTCGGCGATGCGGTCCATCGTTTCGACGAACGCGGTGACCTTACTTCTTTCGGGCATGGCCCTTCCCTTTCTTGGCCTCTTCTTCGGCCTTTCTCTTCTTGAGGATGCGCTTCCACGCCCGGACCACGGCCTTGGACAGCTCGCATGGCCGCTCGTCCACCGGCGTGATGGCGCACTCGATCATCAGCGCGTTGAACGCCACGCCATCCTCCGGCGTCAGCTTGGGCAGGTAGGTCTCGATCCGGCCGCCCTTCTCATCGACCACCTTGCAGTCGATCCGAACCTCCCCAGGCTTCCAGTCCTTGTACCTAGCCATCTGATTCCTCTCGGGTCTCGAAGACGAACAGACCGAGGAAGTTACGCCGGTGCTCCTCAGCCGTGGGATAGAGCTTGTTGGCCTCCGTCATGCTCTGGATCTGGAAGTCGATGGGCAGATCGGTGTGCTGCGAGAGCCACAGCGAGATGGTAGAGCACATCACGCACCAGAGCGGATGGAGGTAGCGATTGGATGGGCACTTCGGGAACAACCGGTCGAACTCTTCGTCCGGCAGGATGCAGCGCACGTCCACGTCCCGGTACTCCCGCTTGACCAAGCAAGAGCCCACCAGGTAGATGCCCCCGGCGTTGAAAGCAGCCTGGAGCGTGTGGCACGCCTGCTGGAGGTTGAACATGTGGGGAGCGGGCAAGAAGCTCGCTCGTCTGGGATCATCAGCCATCAGTTCCTCTGTGCGTTCAGCTTCCTGACCACCTGCTCCTCAGTCAGCTCGCCCTTCTCCAGCAGGCCGATGATCCACTTGCCTTCCTTCGTCTGGCGAAAGACCAGCGACCCGCGCACACCATCTTTGGTGAATCGGTACACGTCCCAGAGGTCCCCGGCCCCATCTGTGACCGTGAACGCGAACTCGAACGGTCCATGCACACCATCGCACATGGTATGCAGTTTGTCAATCACCTAATGTTCTCTCGGACCCCAGAGGAGAACAGCTCGCAGATCTCGTCCACGGAGATCTCCCCGCAGCGAATGGCCGCCTCGATCTCGCCCACGGGCAGCTCCTCGTCTTCCTTGCGGTCGTAGTACAGGAACTTGGCCACCAGGTCGGTGACTGTCCCCCTGATGTGCTCGGCTCTGGTGCTCTCGCGATGTTCGATGGGCACGACTTTCACTCCGTAGGGGTTGGGTTCGTTGGGATCTCTGGATGCTGGGCTCATTCGAACACCTTGGAGTCCAGCAGCGCGTCCGGCCCCGAGATCTGTGGCGTCTGGGGGTACTGGTCGTGGGGCAGGTACTTGCGGATGGCCTGGTGCCACTCGCGGTACGTCATGCCGTCCTTCAGCGTCCACAGCGCCACATGGGTGAAGGCCCCACAGGGCTTGCCGTCGAAGAAGGCGTCGTAGCTGTACTCGTGGTCCATGCACCCCGACATCAGCAGCACCGGGGTCTCTCTGGACCTCGCCCGAATGGGGGCCGCTTCGACCTTGCAGGCTGCCTCGATACCCTTGTCTGTCAAGTGCATTGATGGGGGAAGGAACTTGACAGTGGAGAAGACCTGCGGCGCCGAGGCGAACGGCCCCGCGCCTCGTGGCGCACGCCGGGCCACGCTCCCGCTGTGGCAGGAGTCGCTGATGAAGATGACCTTGGCGCCCTCGGGGATCTCCTTGAAGATGCTGTAGAGGTAGTCATCGGTCAGGATCTCGCCCTGGTCGATGTCCCACGGGCACAGCGCCTCGTCCCGGCCGTCGGGCTCGTCACCGTCCGTGTCGGGTACCCAGGTGCCGTGGCCCGAGTAGGTGATCACCGTGAGGTCGCCGGGCTGCGTCGCCACCACCACGTCAGCGATAGCGTCGGTCATGGCCTTGCGAAACGCCTTCTCGTCAGCCAGGTAGTCCTGCCACTCGAAGCTGCGGTCGTTCAGCTCGGACATCCAAGCCTTGGCGTCGTTGACGCAGCCCGCCAGGTCAGAGCCAGTGCCAGGGTAGTCGTTGATTCCTATGTGCAGCGAGCGCTTCATGGCGTTACCTCCTTGTCGATCGTGGGTCTGAAGCCCTTGAACGTGCCGTCGTCCTCCCAGTAGGCCGCGATGGGCCCCCAGCCCTCCTTGGGGCCGTCCTCGTAGGTGCCGAACAGTCCGTTGAGCAGCCCCAAGATACCCACGCGAGGGATCCCGTCCTCATGGTAGTCGGTCACCTGCACGGTGGGATGCGCCAGCATACCTTGATTGCATGGCGCACGCATCTCGATCAGCAGCTCCATCGCCTTGGGGTCCACAGCCACCAGCTCGTTCAAGAACTCGATGGCCTGCTCTACGGTCAGGGCTTGTCGTATCAATTCGGATCCCTCCGGTTGGGGTTGGGCCACGGCCGCACGTCATCACGCTCCAGGTGGACGCAGCAAAGCTCCAGGCCGTCACGCTTGCCGCAGACCGAGCCACGGCACTGGCGCTCGACCTTGGCCTGGACCACGGTGGCTTCGCACCGATTTGTGGTGAGGTACCAGCCTTTGCTGAAGCTGCGGGTGGGGCCGAACATGCCCCTTCTTTACATCAGTCGTCCGAGCAGTGGTCGACTTCGGAGCGAATAGTCCAGCCGGACTGGCGGGCACACTCGGCTGCTGCCTCGAACAGGGGCTCAGGCATGTTCTTGGTGAGGAAGTAGTCCCATTCCGAGCACTTGTGGGGCTCTCGCAGCTCGTGCTTGCCCTCTTCGTCGCTCACTTGGACCCAGTAGAACAGCGTCACCCACGGCTGGCCGCCCGTGATCGTGTTGTTGAACGGGCAGAACTGCCAGACCTGCAATCGGCTGGGGTGCATCACGATTCCGGTCTCTTCCTCCAGCTCTCGCACGGCACAGTCCACCGGCCGCTCGCCGGGCTCGACCCGGCCGCCAGGGAAGCTCCACTGGCCCTCCCCATGAGCACCCTTGCGCTTGCCCATCAGCACCCACTGGCCGCCCCGCAGGCTGTCCTTGATGACCAGCACGCCCACGCCCGTGGGAACCAGTGCATGGATCGCCTCGCCGTCCGAACTCCAGTGCATCATCGCCTCGGGCTCGCCCACGCCTGCGATCAGCGAGTAGGTCCCCTTCTGGAGCTTGACAGGCTGCCGGTGGGCTGAGGACATGTAGAGCCCCGTGGTTGGGATGACCAGCGGCGTCGCACCAAGCGCTCGGGGCCCATTGCGGGCGATCTTCCCAGGTCGGACCCCCAGAGGCTCGTACTCCTCTTCTTCCAGCTCGTAGAGGCTGTCGACGCCGTACCAGCCCCCGCCGGTGGTCTCCTTCTCATCCTTCCAGCTCACCATCCGCTCGGGGCCCGTGGGACCCTTGCGGACGCCCTTGACAATCCCCTTCATCGTAGAATTGCCGCAGAACCCAACGTGAGTGCCTACAGGGAAGCTCTGCTCACGGATCTGCTCTGCGGCCTGGTCGAAAGGGACTGCTTCATCGTCCTCGTCGTCCAGGACCTCCTGCGCCTTGGCCGCCAGCGCCTCGTCCTCGTCACACTCGCACTCGCAGTAGACGCAGCCGCACCCCTCGCAGTGGTCGCACTCTTCGTGTTCACACGAGGCACACGGATCGTCCTCTTCGCAGTGGCCCTCGTCCGTGTCTTCGTCGTCCCGCCAGGACTCCACCTCTTCTTGCAGCGCCTTGAACTGGGCCAGCAGGTTGAGGTTTCCTTCGTCTTCGGCCAGATCGCTGAGCATCCCACGGCAGCCTGCCACGATCTCGATCAGCTTGGCCACCGGCTGCCCCAGATCGCAGACCAGCCGCTCGATACGCAAGTTGGCGTTGCGGGTCTCGTCCACCAGATGACCCAGCTCGCCCACCTTCTTGGACAGCGCCGAACCGAGGTCCTTCTGGGCCGCCGTGCGGCTATCCAGCTCCCGAGCCTGGTCGAGCACCGTCTTGAGCAGCGCCCGGCTCGCCTTGTCGCCCCCAGACACAGCAGCTTCGGCAAACCGCCGCTCTAGGCCCTGTAGCCACTCCTCGTGGGCCGCCACGCCCTTGAGCGCCTGCTGCACACGCCCATCCATCTGGGCCACGCTCTCCATCCGCCCGAACGCCTTGGAGTCGAGCTGGGCGATGGCGTTTTCGAGCTTGCGCACCCGGGCCATCAGCGCACCGTCCTCGATCTCGCTGATGACCATCTCCATGTTGTGGATCCGGGTCTCCAGCCCCTCCAGCGTGGGCTTGGTCTTCTCGGGCTCGGTGCTGAAGACGTGGGTGGTACACATCGTGGCAGGGATGCTCTCCTGGGGGATCTCGATGTACTTGACCGGCTCGGCAGGCTGAACGCCCACCCGGCCGCCGCACTCACACTCCCCATCGCCGTGGATCATGCGCTTGTAGCAGTGGTCGGTGTGACGCACGGTGTCTTCGGCCTCGGTGCCCGAGAACTGCCACTTGTAGCGCCAGACCTCGACCTCACGCTGCCTGGGTGGGTGCATGATGTCAGCCGCACTCTGCTCGTGGACATCCTTGCTCGGGATCTCGCGCGAGCTGTCCATGTGGCAGATCCGCAGCAGCGCCTCGCCCTGGCCCCTGTCTAGGTGGCTGGCCACCACGGAGGGGTCCACGGCCAGCCGCCAGTCGTTCTGGGCCACCTTGTGGAACACATAGTCCATCTTGCGGCCGGGCGTCAGCCGGAAGGCGTCGAGGTACACATTATGATCGTCAGGCACGCCCACGTTCGCCCCGAGCAAGTCGAAACACACCCAGCCCTCGGGCACCAGCGGATAGCCATCGTGGGGGCTCGTCAGCGCCATGCCGGCCGACTCCCGGTAGCACTTGCCAGGCTTGCAGTCGTGGTGGCACGCTCCTCCATCGTGGGGGCATCGCTGCTCGTCTGCCTCATGGTCTCGCTGGCACTTGCACTCCGACAGCACGCCAGAGTCGTGGGGCATCGTCTTGGGGAAGCCCAGCGCCGCCAGGTGCTCGTTCTTGATGTGGGCCTGGACCGCCTCGACCACCCGCTGGCGCAGGAACTTGGTGATCGTCGTGTCCTCCACGTCGTAGGCCACCACCCGCTGCTCGTCGCCCATCTTGGCCCAGCTCGCCCGCACGAACACCACACCCTCTTCGGTGGCGACGTTGTAGCGGGTCACGCGCTCGGGATCATCATCTGGACGGTCAGCAGCTCGGGTCACGGGGTAGAACCCACGGCCATCGGCCGCCGCCTCTATCTGGCGCCCGCGCTCCAAGCACTCTTCGGTCACGTCTACCATCTCGGCCAGCTTCCTCTCAATGTCAACCTGCTTTTCACTGGGTTTGTGCCAATGGGCCTTGACAGCCTTCTCGATGCGGGTCATCACGTCCACCGGCCGCCCACCTGGCACGTCCACGAGAATGTAGGCCGTGCCATCCGGCTCCTTCTCGGGATGCACGCTGCAACGCACCGGCCCCTTGTCCGTCCAGCAGATCACGTCGTGCCCCGGAGCCCCCTCGAACTCGCAATCGGCGTCCTGGCATCGGTACTGCTGGCGCAGCCCCCGCAGCAGCAGCTCCAACGAACGCTCCCGCCAGCCGCTCTTGTCGTGGGGGTCGTACTCGGTCAGACAGTGCCAGCCTTCCTCGTCACCCTCGTGCGGTGGGATGTGAGGCGTCGTCCAGGCCCACTCGTAGATGCGCCCGGCATCCGAGAAGCCGATCTCGACCGCGAACCCGAGCCCCCGCTGTGTCAAGACCACATTGTCATCGATCTGCTCGATCTCGGCATTGACAACGCGCTCGGCCACCGGACCGTACTTCGACAGCACCTTCACGCCAGAGTTGTCGGGCTCACCGCCCGTAGCGGGCCTGCCCTTGGTCGGGCAGTGAAGGTCGCCCTCGTCCAGCCACTCACGCACCCACACCAGCACCCCATCGTGGAACCGAACGTGCCAGTCGTGGTACGGCCGCCCCTGGTAGGGCCCCTCGCCGGCCCAGCCGCCTACGCCCTGGTGGACGGCCCGAACCTGCGGCCGGGCGCCCTCGACCTCGGGGATCGAGTAGTCGGCCAGCCTGGCGCCGTTGCGAGCCACCACGACCTTGCAGCCGCCGTGGTTCGCGCAGAACTCGGGCGACAGGTACAGCTTCCAGCCCAGCGACTCGTAGCGCTTCACCCGGTAGTCACCAGCGTCCAGCTCCACGCCCGCTTCGGTAGAAACGGTCACGCCCTTCGAAATGGCGTGGTTGTACTGCGGGGGCAGGCCAAACGACTTCCAGCCTTCGAGGTCTTCGTCCCGGGCCTTGCGGACCAGGCTCCCGAGGTTGTCGGCCGCCGTGCGGGGGTCGGTGCGCTCGAACTCGCCAAACTCGCCGTCAACCCCCAATTTCACACCATCATGCTTGACACGCCACGCCGACACGGCCGCCGTCGCCTTGTCCCGCCACTTGGCCACCTGCTCGTCGTCCAGGCCCGCCAGCCACGACTCGATGTCGTCCTGGGAGGCATACAGCTTGGTGCCTTCGCCCTCGGGCTCAGACACCCGCACCCGCAGCCCCATCGGGAACAAAACGGTCCACTCGCGAGATTCGCCAGCGAACACCTGCTGGACCAGCGCCTCGCCCGATAGGTACGCGCGCACCGCCTTGCGCGCCCACCGGCCCTGGCCATCGACCAGCTCGACACCCCGGGGCCACCCGGCCACGCACAGCTCGCGCTCGCTCCCTTCGTCGCCCTCGTAGTAGCAAAGCGCCATCGACCCCTCACCGAACCCAACGACCCAGCCCTCACCCGACTCTTCGACCGACACGCCCTCGACGTGGTAGCGAGGTAGCAACTTGCCCACCGGCCGCTTGCCAGACGGACCCTGGTACCCACAGCCCATACAGCGGAAGGTCCCAACGGCACCGGGCGGGAAGTAGCCCCGGTTGTGGTGCGCCCCACACCTCGGACACCAAAACGGCTCGGCCTTGACATCTATATTGTCCATGTCATCTTCCTTGACAGTTATCTGCTTGCCTTCGGGGATGCCCCGCTCGGGCCCCGTGAACCGCACCCCACACGAACAGACGTACCAGGCACGACCATCAGCCACCCGCACCAGCTCGGCCACCTCGCCACACATGCACAGGTCGCCCTGAAACCCAGGCTCCCAACCACCATCAGGGCGCCGCCGCCAGGGCTCATCGGGGAAGGCCACTACCTCGCCACCCCCGTCACCCGGCACCGTACCGTAGGGCGCCCACTCGTGACCCGGCCACACCCTGCCCTTCCCATCGCACACCCGACACCGCCGCACCACGGCCTCGACCACCCCATCGCCCCTAGCACCATCCACACCGCTACCCCCACACCACCCACACACGTCAAGGCCCCTATCACCATCCACACCAATATCCCCCTTGACAGCCTCCCCCGGCGCCCCCTCTACCTCAGTGGGGTCCCTCCCACCTACCTCGTCACTACCATCCCACCCATCAGCACCAGCCATGCACTCAGCAACAGCAGCAAGCACACGTACCCTAGCCTGCTCCCCAAGACCTCGGTTCACCTTGCGGGGAACCACGTAGGGCTCGCCATCTGCCCCCACACTACACACCACCACACGACCATCACCCAGTACCACGTCCCAACCCTTCTCCCTCCGAACTACGCTGTCAACCCGCATGGCAGGAGCCTCACCAGATACGTGCTCGCACCCGCCGCTCTCATCACCACAGATAGAACAGGCAGGACCTAACCCTCCCCCAGCCCGTACAACCACACCGCCCGCCCCACCCGACTCAAGCCCCGGCACCAAACCCATGCGAGCCTTCACCTCGGCCTTGTCCACCCCGCCCGCATCCTCCAGCCGAACCAGAACTCCATCATCAACAGGGGAAGGTTCATCGGTCAGACCAGGGACAGTAGAGTAGTCCCGGTCCAGCTCCTCATCGGTCACGCTCCACTGAGCCCCAGCCCCATCAGCCATGACGCATAGGCCACCCCCACGGGAGACCATGTTGCACACCTGACCCGTGCTCTTGCGGTAGTAGGTTCGGTTGCGGTGCAGGTCCATACGAGTGCCCTCCGATCGACCTTCTTTACGTCGTCACCACGACCTTTACAACAGACCAGGGCTCAAGCACCAGACTGGAAAGGTGGGATAGGGTATACTTAGAGGGAGGGCCCAAAGCCCCCCAGGGAGTAGAGACAATGCCATTTGCCAAGCATGAATCAACCAAACGTCAAGGGAAGCGTAAAGGCGTCAAGGGCTATTCACCTGATTCGGATGAAAAGGGCTCTTGTCAACTGTGTGAGGAGCTGCCCAAGGACAAGCTCCACGCCGTGGAAGTGGCGTTCCTGGAAGGTGAGCCTGGCACGGTTATTGCCGAGCGCGAGGGCCTGGACCCCCGGGAGCTGGCCCAGCACATCCACCGCTGCCTGATGACCCGCCACAGCTCGCGCTACGCCCGGGTCGGCCGCGCCTTCGACCTGCTGTGGGAGGCGATCGACCTGGCCCACCAGACCTACATGGCCAGCCCCACCATGTACAACGGCACCAGCTACCAGGGCCTGCTCAAGCAGCTCAGGGCCCTGATGGTGGACCTGGACAACGTGCAGTCGAGCGACGAGCTGGTGGCCGACATCGTGCAGTATGCGCTGAACCCGATGATCAAGGCGTTGATCAACGCCGTCATCTCGGAGGCCGGCTCGCTGCGGGAGGACATGACGGCCAAGTTCGACGAGAGCGAGGCCGAGCGCCTGGTGGCCGACTTCGTGACCCGCCTGACCCAGCACTTCACCCGCGCCAGCCAGACCGCCCACGACCGGATCGCTGATACGCTCAGCGCCCGGGACAAGAACCGCCTCAAGGCCAGCGGTGGGCCCGGCCGCCCCAAGAAGCCCCAGGGCAAGCACGGCAACCTGCGGGCCGTGAGCTAGTCACCCGGCTCCCCCGGGCTCGGCCTTGTTGGGGTCGCTGCATGTGTCCCCTCCTTCCTACCTCCATGACGCACCCCGCCAGATCTTTCTGACACCCGCCCCAACAAAAAACGCACCAATCGAGCCCCGCCTGGCCATGTATAGGTAGGGGCGTTACGAACCCGCCGCCCCAGGCAACCCCGACATTGAAAGGAGGACTCGATGGGCAGACTCATCCGCCTAGACGACTACAGGCCCGATCGCCAGGCCGAGCGCTGGGAGCGACAGGACCAGGAGCTGGAGCGCTACTGCCTGGGGCCCTGGCTGCGCTACGGGGGCAACCTCGGTGACGGCTGCCATAGGGCCAAGCTCCCCACGATGGAGGAGCAGGAGTCAGGTACCTGGGGCAGGGACGAGGGGCGCCGCCGCTAGGGTGGCACAGTCAAGGCCGTGGCACAGTCCTGTCAAGGGGCATTCTCATGGTATGACATAAATGCCCTTGACATGGCACAGGTGAGCACCCCTTGACAATATACGTGAATATAGGTGGTGACCATTGACACCACGTCAAGGGAGTTTACATAATATGATGTTATCAGACCTTGACGTGTAGGTGATATACATATGTGTAGCAGGGGCCAGGTGACCCCAGTGGCACAGCTCGACCGGCGGCTCGCTCGCCAGGCTCTCATCCTGGCCGGGCCGACCCGCCCCCGGCCCCCGCCGTTTCGCTCGTTGGGCCGCGATCGAAATCAAAAATCGTGCCAGGAGTCCCAGGGGCGCCGCACTCACGCTGTGGGCTTGACATTAACACTGATTGCACTTGACACTGAGGTTTTAGGTCAGATTCTTTTCTGGGAGGTATTTTCGAAAAGGGGTGCTCGACTCGCTAATTCTGGGCGAGGTCCAAAAATAGAAGGCCGCCCTCTCAGGACTGGTCCCTTGACAATTACACTGACTACACTTGACGTGGCTTACCCGTGGTGCGGTCGGTATAGGTCCAGCGGATGCAGTTGCAGCAGGGGTACGTCAGGGGCGCGTCGGTGGGGTCTTCGTCCAGCACCACCGACCCACACACCGACAGGCGCACAGGCCCAGAGGGGTAGACCCGAAAGGCGTGGCTCCGGCCGTTCGTGTGGACGTGCCACACGTAGCCCCGCTCCCTATCGGTACAGGTGCGCTCGTCGTCCATCGATGTGGGGCTCCCGACAAACTTTGCGCCCTTCGGGCGTAAGGCGTACCGCCCAACCGGCGTAGCGTACCGGTCGTCGAAGTTCGACCCAGCCCTTGCGCTCGAAGTAGTGGTACGCCTCGATGGTCGGGCCCTCGGGGAAGTACCACTCGCGGTGGTGCAGCTTGTCAAGGGCCTTCAACAGTGGATGGATGAATGGTCGGCTTGACATCAGGACCTCCACGCCTTGCCCGCCACCTTGGCGAAGCCTGGCAGGAATAGCTGAGGGTCCTTGATGATGCCCTGTCGGGTGAGGATGTACCGACATCGCTTGCACGTCACCTTGTCGAGGTCGTCGGTGACGTGGTTTTGCCAGTCGGGCGTCCACCACCACACGGTGCCGCAGGTCGAGACCCCACGGGTCCCGAACCGGTGCATCGGCGGTAGGCGGGAGTGCATTCGCTGGCAGGGCATCTACCACAAGTCCTCGGAGTACAGGTTGGGCGGGTGGTTGAGCCGGTCGAGCTGGCCCGAAGCGAGCGCTACCCGGGCTGCCAGCTCGCGTTCTGCGAACGTACCCGTGCTCAGCAAGAACCCCTGGCTATCGAGCGAGGTGAAGGGGCGCCCGGTAATTCGGCAGAATCGGTGGACGAGGGTGTGGTGTCGGGCCGGGGGCGGCTGGGTGAAGATGAAGCCGTCTTCGAGCAGCAGGGCTGCGGCCACGACCCTTGGCGGTGGCGCTTCGGTCACGGCTCCCCCTAGTTCTTGCACATCTCGGGTACGAAGTCGTCGTCGTCAGGCTCGTACATGTCGGGCTCCCATCCCTCGAAGATGTTGCCCGCCATCTGGTCTGCGATCATCTGCCAGATGTCGTCGCCCACGCCGAGCTGCATGGCCGACTGGAGGCTCAGGGCCATCGTGGTGAGCATGAAGTCGGGGGTGCCGTCCTGGTACGCGGGGCGGGGACCGTCGCCGGTCAGGCACTTGATCGTGTCCATGCGCAGCTCGTTGAGCCGGTCGCCGTGCTCGTGGACGTAGAGCACGATGCGGTTGGCCGCTCGGAGGGTCGCCGCCCGGTGGACGGCGTGCATCTCCATCTGGTGGGCGAAGTCGGCGACCGTCGTAATGTCGTTGGCGATGAGCTGGTCGGCGTGGGTGGCCATGCGTGCGAAGTCCAGCTCGTCGATGTACTGCTCGTTGTCCGAGCCCTGGAAGCGGCGGTAGACCGGGCCCTGCTCGGTCTCGGTGTCCACGTCCCAGCCGCGCTTGCGGAGTTCCTGGTCCATAGCTTCGGGGTCGAAGGGTAGTTCTGGGGTCTTGGTGGTCATGGCTACCTCTTGCGCTTCTTGGGGGGCTGCTGCTGGACGTAGGCTTGGCACCCTGGCGTAGGCGTGATGTGGCGCCGGCAGAACTCGGGGTTGTCGATGAGGAAGCGGCTCGACTTGCAGTCGGGGCACTCGGCCGGCATGATGCGGGCGTCCTGGATCCCGTACTTGACGCCCGACAGCAGCTTGGGCAGTGCCGCCACGATCTCTTTGAGGGTGTCCAGGCTGCTGCTACTGCTCTGGATGTGCAGCACCGAGGGCGTCGGCCGGGTCACGTCGCCCATCAACGGGGCCTTCAGGGCGTACAGCTTCGCCGGGCCCTTCTTGGGCTTCTTGCGCACGGCCACCAGGGTCAGGGCCCTGGCCACGTCGTCGGCCTGCTTGCGGGCGCCCAGCGACATGCGGAAGACCCAGCCCTTGGTGTCGGGGCCACCGGGGGCCTTCGACACGGCCGCTTCGAGCTTGCGCGTGTTGGGGCTCTCGGCTCGGGCTGCCCCGTCGCGGGGGTCTTCGTCGTCGTCTTCGGCCGGCAGGGGCTGGTCGGGGTCCTGGTCTTCGTCGTCGTCGTCGCCCCAGTCGTCGTCGTCGAGGTCGTCACAGAAGTCAGGGTCGTGGTCCTTGAGCCATCTGATCTGGTCCAGGTACTCGCGCGTCAGCTCCTCGACTTGTTCGAGGGTATCCAGACGAGCCTTCAGGTCCTTCTGCTCCTTGCACAGCTCGTCGATCTGGATCTTGATCTCGGCGAGCCTCAGCTTGACGCCCTCGGCGTCGGGCCCCTCCTTGAGGGGCTTGAGCTTCTTTTCTAGCTTGTTGGCTTTCTCTCTCACTGCCGCGATGGCAACAGGGTCCTTCTTGGTTTTGGGCATTGGGTCCTCT
>JABAHP010004486.1_pt2 | contig 16841 bp, 16 predicted proteins | sample 7062081 | NCBI WGS metagenome assembly JABAHP01 (sample SAMN14534357, study PRJNA622989) | marine sediment metagenome | biome: marine biome [ENVO:00000428]; feature: marine pelagic biome [ENVO:01000023]; material: deep marine sediment [ENVO:00002113] | place: India: Gulf of Kutch | collected...
ATCGACATCATATCCGAGCTTCGAGCTCGACACGAGAAGGGCGAGGTTTGGGCCGGAATTGAAGCTCACAAGGGCAAAGTGACGGACATGAAAAAGATGGGTGTCTTTGAACCGCTCGCAGTCAAAAAGCAGATCATTAAATCCGCCACCGAGGCCGCGTCCATGATCCTAAAGATCGACGACATAATCGCGGCTGGCAAAATGAAAGCACCACCAATGCCCCCGAAGGGTCCCCCCGGGATGGGGCCTGGAGGTGCCGGAGCGTTTTAGCGAAACGGAGTTTTGGCGAAACGAGCAGAGAAATTTGGATAGGCCCTCCGAAGCTCACCCGTTTTGAGAAGGCTCGAATAGCGGGAGCGAGGGCTCTTCAGATTGCCATGGGAGCACCCATACTCGTGGAACCCTCCAAAACCCTTTCAAACCCCATTGACATTGCCCTCCAAGAGCTCGAAACCGGAATACTTCCCATCACCATCCGCAGGACGCTGCCCGACGGAACCCACCAAGACATCCCGCTCAAATGGCTTCTTCAAGACTAAAACCCACTTTTTCTTCTCAAAAGAACGCGAATTAGTTAAGTCAGCCTTAATCTATTTAGAAAGGTAGTCTCTAGCCTCCTTCAAAGTAGCCTGTATTCTACCCCAATGGGCGCCTTGCCAGTATATTTGTTCACAGTTGGGGCACTCCCAAAACTCGTCGTAATAGGAAGCAGTTGTCTCAGGAACCTTGCCAATGATCTTCTCTTTGGGAATCGGCTTGATTCTGGTGTTGCACTTGGGGCAACGTGAAACATTGACATCGAATTCAAGCTTGACTTTAAACCGCCTCGCTAGATTGGCGAGTTTTTTGGCTCCTGTTGTGCGCTCAACGAAAAAGACTTTTACCCCCCGCACCGTAGCTTGTCGGTAAAGTTCAAGGTCGCTGGTGAGCAAGGTGCGGCGCTCGCTTTTCGCAATTTCAATCAGTCGTTCATCGTTAAGAGAACGCGAGTATTTGACGTCGTGGCCGAGCATGCGAAGCCATCTAGTGATCTTCCCAAGCATGCCATCCGCTATGAACTTCAATCTTTCCACCAGATTACTAGCCTGAACCTGAACGTCTAATGCTTCTTAATAATGGAAAAGGCTAGAGATAAAACGTTTTGTAACCCCTAGTATTACCTTCCACGAAGACGGTGGAGAGCATCTATTGTCAACTTTCCAAAGCCTACGGAATTCTTGGCGCGCACCCGCCTTCTCAATGTTAAGTATGTAACCGATGGATAATTTGACCGACCCCGGGATTTGCGACGATTTCACCCTCGTCCATAACCAGTCTTCCGTTCACAAAGGTTTTTGTCGGCGTACCTCTTACTTTCCACCCATCAAATGGCGAGTACTTAGCCTTTGAGTAGAACTCCGAAGAATCAATTCTGTGTTTTCGCTTCATGTCCACCACTACGAGGTCAGCGTGGAATCCTTCAGCTAGACTCCCTCTGTCTCTTAAGTGAAATATCTCAGCCGGCCTTTTTGAAGTTACCTTAATCAGATTTGGCAGGGTTAGTCTGCCCTTATTTACCTGCGTAAGCAACAGTGGGAGCGTAGTTTCAAGTCCAGGTATCCCAGGCTTTACTTCCCAAACAGACGCAGCTTCCTTCTCTTCAATCGTGTGGGGAGCGTGATCCGAGGCTACGGCGTCAATTAACCCTTGTCTAAGAGCGTTCCAAAGCGTTTCAACGTCTTTTTCCGTCCTCAGTGGGGGATCTGTAAGCGCAATAGTATTGCAGCGTTTCAGATGTTTAGAGGACAGGAGGAGATGATGTGGTGTGGCTTCGCAGGTGACGTGAAGACCCATTTTTTTCGCTGTTAAGATGGCTTCTAGCCCCTTGCCTGAACTAAGGTGGCAAAAGTGGATTTGAACGTTAGTCTTCTTTGCAAGCTGGACGATACGCTGTATTGCCTTCAATTCGGCTTCTGGCGAATGCACTTTGACGTAGGCCTCTACGTCTTTGTGTCCCGATTGCTGCATCTTCTTCTTAACGGTTTCAAGTGTTTCTCTGTCTTCAGGATGCACACTAACTGGAACTTTCATCTTTTCAGCCATGCTGAACGCACTTAACAAGGCGTCATCGTCATCAATGTTTAGCCCCCCAACCTTCTGTGACAAATAGAGTTTGAACGCTACGGCTCCTTGCTCAACTATTCGTCGATTTTCTTCCGCGATTTCTGGAAAGGCTGAGTGGAAGGCAATGTTAGTGACTGCTCGGTTTTCAGCCAGTTTCATGCGTTCCTTTAGAGATGTAGCGCTCATTGTCACTGGTTTGTTGTTGGGCATGTCGATGGTCAACGTTACCCCGCCGGCAGCTGCTGCTGATGTTCCGCTGAAGAAATCCTCTTTGTAGGCTAATTGCTGGTCTCGGAGATGAACATGAGGATCTATTAGACCGGGAAGCATTATTTTTCCCTTTATGTCCAGTCTTTCCGAAGCGTGTGGTAGTTTTGTCTCCTTAGCTATTTTGATTATTTTTCCCTCATCTACGGCTAAACCAGCTTCGACAACCCCTCTGGGCGTGTAGATTTTGGCGTTGTGAAGAACAAGGTCAACTGACAAATGCTACTCCCGGCTCCACTTAGAATATCTCACGTTGCAAAACTTGTAATATGTGTTTTGCCGAATTTCAGCAACCTCTCTCCCTATGGTGAGAGCATAAAAAGAAAAAGGGCAAAAGCCAGATTGTAGACAACAGATATGCATTAGTCAATCAGCTTGAAGAAATCTCGTTCAGTTATTATGCCGACCAACCTTTCATTTTGCACCACAGGCAGAGCTCCAACCTTTTTCTCCTGCATGAGTCTAGCCGCCTGCCCCACATCAGCCTCCTGATCAACCGTCACAACGTCCTTCACAGCGATTTCAAAAATTGAAGTCTGCAAGACTTGAACGATGGTTCCGGATTGTAGGTGTTGGAAAACACGGCCAGAACCAAAAAAGCGCAGTATGTCCATAACTGTGATTATGCCAGTAATCTTACCGTTTTCAACAATGGGTAGACGCCTGAAACCGTGTTGAATCATAGTCTTTTCAGCTTCAAAAATAGATGTTTCCGGTTTCGCTGTCACAACTTTTTTAGACATTACATCCGCAACCTTGGCCCCGCCTATTTTCTTGGTGAAGATGAAGACTATGTCTCGCTCGGTCACGATGGCCCACACCCGATTTTCTTCATCTACCACGGGTAAGCCACCAACTCTATGCGTTTTCATACGCTCTATCGCGTCACCGATGTTGCTAGTGGTCAATGTTGAAGCCACTTCTCGAGTCATGACGGATTTGACTTGCTCGTTTATGGCTTTGTAGAAGTTGCCGCCATACTTCCGTTGAATTATCTGAAATTTTTCTCCTCCACCAAGATAGTTGACAATGTCGGTGGCGGTGATTATGCCGCGAAGTCTCTTGGTTCCAGGATCCACAACTGGTATGCGTCGAAATCCTGCCTTCACCATGACTCGTATGGCGTCGTATACCGGAGTGGTGGGCGCCATTGTAACCACCGGACTCTTTGCGATGGTCATGATCTCGCCTTCGCGCTTCCTAGCGGGGTGAGCCCTCAAGGCGAGGAGGCCCTTTTCTCTTAACCTGCGTCGAAAAGTTTCTCGTCTTCCACCATGAGGTGCTGTCCGCACAGCGTGAAAAGCATCGATGTCGATGGTTTCGACGAATCTCGGAGTGAACGGGACCTCTCCTACTTGGATAGGAGAAATCGAGGAGTTGATGGTCATCACGCCGTCAAGGGAGACTAGACTTATGAGGTGTTTGCGCTCGTCTACAACTGGAAGGACACGTAGTTCTCGGTTGCGGAGGGTGGCTCGAGCCTTGGTGGCAAGCTCGTCAGCGTATAGGGAAAGGTAGTTTCGATTCGTTACTTCTTGCACAGGCAAGCAACGGACCTCAGTACCTAGGCTTCAGTTCTGTTCGACAATCCTCACAGATAAAATCGCCCTCAATTTCTTGAAGGTCGTCGGACCACTGTCCACACTGATCGCAATATCCTGCTAAAGGCGGATGCCATGGAGCCTCTTCTACCGCGGTTCCTCCTTCGATGCGGGCTTTCTCCTGTATGATCTCTATGAGTTCAGGTGTGATGGCTAGGATGTCTTTACTGGAGATGAGCCCGACGAGATTCCCTTTGTACATGACTCCTAACCTCCGAATGCTGAGCCGACTCATCCTTCTAGCGGCTTCGCTCAAGGTTTCATCGGGATCTATAGCGATGAGGGGGGAGGTCATTACCTCTTTGACGGTTAGCTTGCTTGGTCTAGCGTTTTTGGCCAAGACTCGTGTGACAAGGTCTCTCTCGGTGATGATGCCCAGAGGCTTTCCTTTCTCGGTGGTCACAACAATGCAGCCCACGTTGTTCTTGTCCATGAGTTGCGCCGCCTTGTTTACGGACGCGTCTTCACCGATTGTAATGACGGGACTCGTCATGATATCCTTTACCAACATTCGTGCTCTGATACCCATTTCAGCCATGGTGGTTTGTCCTCCAATACGACATTTAATCAAAGGTGTATTAAACTGTTATGAAGTGAAAATGTCTGTCACAAATCCCTTTTTTCCGTTTGGACGATAAAGCTTTGTCTTTCTCGACGTTTGGTTGGTCGCCCGAATAGACGACCTGATGAACTTATAGAATTTCGGAAGAAACGTCAGTCTTATAGGTTTTGTCGACTTATCGATCGGTAGATTTCAGACATTTTCCAAGTTGCACGCGCATATTCACAGCACTTCAATTGGCTTTCAGTTACTTGGCAATCATGTTTAGATCTCATTTGGGTCAAGCGCGCGCACGTTCTCTTTTTGGATTTAGTCTTCGTTCTTCTCTAATCTTCTCCCACACGCAATCCCATAACCATTCCAGTTGCTCCAACATGACTTCATAGACTTCTTCTTCAGCTTTGGGAATCAATCCCTCTATGTTGACAGATGTCGACTGCAATTTCATTCCGAGAGCTTTGGCTTTGTCTACAATATACGCTTGGACTTTAGCGTACATTTCCCAGTCGGGAGGTTGTGTTCGCGCTTCTCCCAACCATTTTAAGACTTTTCTTTCATTCATTCCTTTTGCGTCCCTTTGAGGATCAAAACTTCTACGACATGACTGCGACTAGCGTAGGTGTGTGCTTTGACTTTTTCATCTATCCAGTTGCCACATTCTTTTAGCAAAGTCGTGCTAATCGCTTGTTGAAGCATTTCAATCTCCTCAGTTGTGTGCGCGCATTTTGAATTTGGATTTACGATTCATAACTCTTATTAATCTTGTGAGTCAACGTTAACCCGCAATGTTAAACCAGAAGGGTAAACAAAAAGAACGTGCGCACATAACCAAAGCTGAAAAGAAGACTGAAGAGATTAGGGCCAAGGTCGAAAAGATTCTGGAGAGGCTGGAGCAAATCGAGGTTGAGGAAACGTGGATGAAAACGTGGCGGACACACAAGAAATAAAAAGCAAGACTAAGCGCGCGCATATCAGGCAGCCTCCCTACAGTCTCCTCTTTGAGTAATGCTCAAAAAATTGTTTAACAATAAATGTACGTAATCAAGGTCTATATCCGTTCAAAATGCTGATTGTTAAGACCGCCGCAGTGATGTCGGCTGTTGTTCCAGGGTTCAACTGGTGAGTTGGGTCCCTGAGTTTTTCGTCAAGTCTCCATATACTGTCTCTACCTGATTGAGTTGTCAACCCACCCGCCTCTAAAACATGCTTGGCCTGCATTGAGACTTCCTTTGCTTTGGCTAGACCCACTTTTCTGGCGATTAGGGTGTCTGGGACCTCTGACAGGATCTTAAGAAACGTGTGCACCGTCGCCGTGTTAACATCCCTAGTCCCCTCAAACTGTTGGACGAAGTAGGGATAGCCTAGGTCAAAGGTAACGGGATAGTTGTTTACCCACTCACCGGCTATGGAATCGTATCCCGAAGCAATTTTGAACACATCGAAAAGCGTTACCTCGTCTTTCAGAATTTTCCCCCTCGAAGCGGGGTCGGTTACATCCAGTTTCGGTGCCCCGCCCAGCCCACCTGGCTTTGCGGTTTCTATGGCGTCGTAAACAGCCACCGCATCCGCTGGAGTGCTGGACTCAACAACCAACTTCATTTTTTCCCTCAGTTCAGCAAGAGAAAACGCACTCTTGGCAAGTGTCATCCCAGCAGCCACTGCAATTGGTGAAAGCAGAATTACGGACCCTAAAAGGGTGTTTCCTCCGCCTTGCCACTCACGCACGCTCATAACTGCGTTCTTAATTATGTTCCCAATTTCAACATCGTAGGGGCTGATCTTTCCGGCTGAGACTCTAATTCCCTTTTCAGCCGCAAATTTGAAGTGAGGTGCTACGACAACAGCAGAAGCAAGAAAATGCTCGTATCTGGTTTCTTGGAAATCGGTTGTTCGATGAACGTTTCCAGGTTTCGGATAGGCACTCACCTCCAGAAGGATAGCGAGTTGCATGCATCCGGAAACATATTCGCTCGTTTGACGATTTTCATAAGTGCCACAAGTGTGGTCTTTGGTCAAGATGTTGTTCTCCTCAAGACTAGTGGTATGCTATCTCAAAAGAAAAAGGTATAGTGGCATAAATGAATCTTAAGGATATGTCTGAGTCAAATGAGGGCTATCTTTAGTTTTCTGCGGCAAAGCAGATTTCTATCGACGGATAGCGGAATCTGGAAAAAAAGATCGTCAGGGGCAAAGCATATATATCGAGTGTAATTTTTTACACATCTACGTAACCCATTACACTAGGAGGAATGAACTATGAGTGAATACAGGCTGTCTACGCGAGATGTAGCGTTTGTCGCAGTTTTTGCGGCTTTGTCGTTTATTGTGTGCAAGTTTGTTCCTGGAATCCCGATTATAGGGGGTCAGGGCGAGATTAAGTTTGATGCTGCTATGGCACCGATCTATGGTTTAGTCATCGGTCCGTATCTTGGTTTTCTAGCAGCATTGTTCGGTGGATTTATTGCCGCAAATAGCTGGTTTAGCATTCTTACCTCTTTTTGCACGGCAATTTCAGCTATGGTAGTAGGTTTGTTAACCCAGAAGAACTACAGTTCACGCAGTCACAGTGTTAGGGGCTGGGTGGTGGCCGCCATAATTCTTGCTGTACTCATTATCGGATGGTACATGACTTGGGTAGGTCAGCAAGCTCTGTTCTATCCTATACCCCATTTAGCGGGGTTGGTAGCAATATTAGCCACTGGAGAGTGGATTAGTAAATCGTTCAAAGACGGAAGAGAGGGAAAGGAAAGAAAATGGCTTTTGAGACCATATTTCATACTCGGCGGAATTTCAATAGCGGTTCTTTCATTCATAATATCAAGACCGTTCTTCGATGAGACGTGGAGTGTTTCAGCTGTCTCTCTTCCTCTTTACTTTCTCAGCGGCATTGTAATACTGTATGGGCTGTTTGGAGGAGGCAAAGGCAAGTTTGTAGCAACGGTCGGCTTGGCGAGCTACTGCGGACTAATGGCGGACCACATGCTGGGAAATTTGATCTTCATCGGGAGTGTCGGCATATTCATTCCACATGATTTCATTGAGAGTTCCTTATCAGCACTTAACTTGCCGGACTTTCCGTCACTTTTCATGTATGTTTTGCCCATCTCCGTGGTTGAAAGAATCGCATTGACTGCGATTGCAACAATGTTCGGAGTTGGATTGATCTACGCTCTTTACAAGGCAGGTTTGTTTCACAGAAAACTATAGAAAGTTCGCGCACAAGCTTAACTGCAACCTATAACTCGGACAGCTGAAGGCACAGAAATGAAGATTGAAGCCCGTGAAGGCGATGTCATTGAGACCACTGATCAAATCTTTTTCGATGTAAAGGGCTTGGTTCATCCTCCTGACAGAATTATTGCTTTCCCGCGTTTTGTGCCCGACTTGGAAGCTGATCGGAAACGAGGTGAGGTGACATACCGAAAGATCTACGCTCTTTCTGAGCGTTATGCCCTACTGAAAAAATCTTTTCCAGAATACTTGGTTTACGATTCAGTTTTTGATGAACACCTTTGTGAGGTTCCTGCTAAAGCTGTCAGGCGTCATTATCGCCCAGTTGACCGTTTGCATGAACTGCGCCATAGCGTCCAGTTGGCGGAGTTGGAAGATCAAGCGTTGCAGTTTATGCAGCTTCTGAGGGAAACCGCGAAAGTCCCTTGGAGCCAGCTTGGCGTTTCAGGTTCTATTCTAGTCAAGCTCCACACTCCAGCTTCTGACATTGACCCTGTTGTCTACGGATCAAAGAGTTGCTACAGGGTTTACGGGGCCTTAAAATCTCTGCTAGAAGATAAGAAAAGCCAGTTTAGATCCTATCGCTCTGACGAGTTGAAGAAGCTGTTCGATTTTCGTTCGAAGGACACCGTCACGTCTTTCGAAGACTTTGTTCGAACCGAATCGCGGAAGGTGTTGCAGGGCAAGTTTATGGAGCGAGATTATTTCGTTCGGTTTGTGAAGGACTGGAACGAAGTTGGGGAGCGATATGGCAGTATTCGATACAAGAGTGTTGGCTACGCTAGAATTGAAGCTAGGGTGACGGACAACTCCGAGATGATTTTCACTCCTTGTTCCTACAGAATTGAGGACGTGAAAGTTATTGATGGAGCTCGCGTTGAGGCAATTGAAGAGATCGTGTCCTTTCGTGGAAGATTTTGTGAGCAAGCTAGAAACGGTGAGACTGTGATTGCGCAGGGCAAGGTTGAACGTGTTCAGAAACGCGGTGAACGTGAACATTACAGACTGCTTCTAGGAAACAATCTTTCAGATCACATGATATTAGTGTAAACGTTCTTGAGTTATGGCTAAGAAATGGAGACAAGAGTTGAAGGCTATTGAGAAAGAAAACAACAATCCACACCGCAACAAATAAAAACATAACCCTCCACAAACTCATAGCCTATCGAGGCCAAACCCATGCCTAAAGAAATCTTCGACTTAGACCAATTCGTTCAAATCTCTGAACGTGCAGAATATTGCGCCATAAAACGGCTAAAGAAAAAAGTGAAACTGAAACTTCGAACGCCCAAAACCCTCTACACCCTAAAGGTTGAACCAACCACAGCCGAAGAAATCATTAAAAAATTGGGGTGCGAAATCCGCGAGGTATAGGTACATTTTAGAGAAATGCGCATCTTTTTTACTTTCTTTTTCAAAAGTATGTTAAGCCATTGAAATCTTGTCCAACCCATTCCAACCCTACTTTAAGCGACTCTGTTATTTCCTCTTTTGTTTCGGCAACTCTAACGTCGAATTCGTCGCCTTCAACTCACGCAGCCTTCTCCGCAAAGCCCTGATCCTAGTCATCCAAGCCTCCTTCTCGGAAACTTTCGGCTGGTGAAAAATTTCATAAAGAGTTTCAGCGTAAGTATTATCATGAAACAGGAAAAACTCATAAACCTGCTTGGTGAACTGACTAAAAACTCAAGACGAAGTGACAGAGATTTAGCAAAAATCCTAGGTCTATCTCAACCCTCCGTAAGCCGCTTGAGGAAAATTCTGGAAAAAGAAGCAATATTACAGTATACTGCAATCCCTGACTTTTCTTACCTAGGCTTTGATTTGATGGTCTTCACGGTCTTCCGAATGAAAGAGTCGTTACAGCCCATCATGCAGAAGGCAGAGCAATGGCTGAGAGAACAACCCAACATATTGTTTTCGAGTGAGGGACATGGAATGGAAGCAGACAGAGTTATGATGTCAGTGCATAGGGATTACGCAGATTTCTCTGAATTCCACCAAAAATTTAGAAGAGAAATGAACCCACACCTTGAAACTTTCAAGACATTTATCGTGAGTCTGAGAGGACACAGAATATCAAGACTTTTCCCATTCAACGACTTAGTCAAGCACACCTTAAACAATCTCTCCATTTTCACTCCTCAAGGGGGGAGAAGCAAGCGTTCTGTTCTACCTGACGTCTTGAAGTACGGTCCTGTTCTCAACGTTAGAGAAGGGGAGGCAATTATTGCGACTTACACGTCAGCCGCGGACAAGATGAAAGTTTTTTCAGCTTTTATTCGTGAAGGTCTTGAAAATGGCGATGCAGTGACATACAACTACCTAGACAATGAAAGGGGAACCATTAGGGCTGAGCTTGAACGACACGGAATTGACGTTGAGGAATATGAAAAAGATGGCACTTTGTCCTTAAAGAGCTTAACGGAGCATTTCATGCCAAACGGGAAATTGGATTTTAAGAAGGCAGCCGACAAGGCTGCAGACCGGGTGGCTGAGGTGAAAAAGAAAGGATACGAACACTTAAGGATCATCGAAGACGTTGGCGACTTTTCTTTCTTTGACGGACAATGGCAAGAATACCTTAAAGATTATTGGCTGGACCCCAGATGGAGCGACCCAGCTGTCTCGAAATGGGTGGAATTTAATGAACGAATGGAAGTAGTGTATACACCTTTCCTCATGGAAATCACTGCCATCAACGTAGAAGGCATGAGTGAGGTAGATGTCCGCGAAATCCTTAAGGGTTTCTATGCAGGAGAAAGCTACCCTACAAGATTCATCGACCTGCTTGAATATGCAGACGCTTTCTCAAAGAGGATCGGCTTGTCTCATCAAGAACTTCTCGGTCGTAAATTATTGATGGAATTTGATCCCACCTTAGACTACGAGATAATAGTTGAGGATTTTGCGAACGAGTCCGTAGCGAATGTTGAACCCATATACATTTTTACATCAGCTACTGGCACTCTCAGAAAAAGCCTTGCCAAATACCCGGCTGTTAAATTCTTTTTGACATCCATCTCAGAATCCGCAATAAAAAAAGAATCGGAAAATGAAGTCCTAATAGCCGCCAACAACATCGACTTTATCTTGGACTCTCTTGACAATGTCATAAAGGCTTACCCACAGGCACACGTGTCCATCGTCTTTGATGTTCTCTCTGATCTCCTGTCATCACACAATCCGGAAAGAACTTTCAATTTCATCCAACAAGCGCTGCAAACACTCTCTTCAAAAAGAACAACCGCCCTCTTCCTATTCAACGCAAGCGCCCACGATCCTAAGATCGTTTCAAAACTGAGAAATGTGTTCTACAATCAATTAGTTTATGGAAAAGTGGGGTTGCAAGCGGTCAAGCTGCCTAACATCGAATAGCGATGGCAACCTTTAGCATAATTTAACCACATGGTTTTCTACGCCTTTGAAGATTTATGGAAAACCATGGAACGCGGTTTTTTTGGAAAGATTAGCAGAGAACCACAAACAAGACAGATACAAATAATTCTCTCAACATTGTTTCAAAATAGGTATCAATTGAAAAGGGAATCATCAAAAGTGTTATCGAAATGTAACCATTCTACGTGAAAACCGTCACATACCTTTAAGCACACCAACGCCCGACAAATGCTTAATGTACAAAAAATGTTGAGAGGCCATTTTGAATGAAGAAGACTATGAGGAAGCTTCTTTTGGAGCTTTTGAAAGACTCCAAGAGGAGCGATAGGGAAATAGCGAGAATTCTAGGAGTGTCACAACCAACCGTCACAAGAACAAGAAAAAGACTCGTAAAGACAGGAATGATACGAGAATTCACCGTAATGCCAGACTTTGCAAAAATGGGATACGAAATTATGGTAATAACTTCCTTCAAGTTGAAAATGGAGAAGGATTCAGAAGAAAGAATAACAAAATGGGCAAAGGCAAGACCTGATATAATATTTGGAGCTAGAGCTTTAGGCAATGGAAAAAATGGCGTATTAATCTCCATACACAAATCCTACAGAGACTTCTCCAAGTTTATCAAAGGTCTCAGGCTAGACTGGGGGCATTCTCTAAAAGAGTATAGCTTGCTCTTTATCAGCCTAGAAGACTCGATCATTAAACCCTTATCTCCAAAATACATAGCAGAACAAGAAGCAGTAGAAGACAAAATATGATTGCCGAATTCACTGTTTAATGTAAACATCATCATGCGCGCGCGGCAACGACATTTCATGGAGCGGAGAGAGTACAGTGAAACAGAATGTGTGCGTGCCTAGAGAATTTCCGTGACTCTTTGCAGTTGTATGCAGAGAGTTTTTCCTTCGTGGTAGAGGGTGCCTCTGGCCTTAAACCTCATGTTCTTTTTTATCAGGTTGGGTGGGCCTTCATATTCTTCCGGAACGAGTTTGGCTCTCCACTTATTATTGATTATGCATACGGCTTTTCCCGGTAGGACCTTTTCAATCTCCACCTCGTACACGTGTTTATCCTCTTTCTCCTTCAAGGTTGACATGCTTGCCACAGAGGCGATGCGATCCCAGCCCAATTTATAGATTTGATCAGACTTTTCGAGGTGACTTATGGCAGCCTTAACGATGTTTGGAGAATAGCCTTCTATGATGGATTCTTCTAGGAGGTCTTCTGTGAGGAGTCCTTTTGCTCCGGCCTTCATTGCTTTCATCCATAGGCTTTTCGCCGTCCGATTAACCTCTTTAGTAAACTTCTTGATTTCTTCTGCTTCAACTTCGATTTTTTCTACAACTCTTGAGGGCGGTATGAAAGGTTTTTCCTCAGCTATCTCTGATTTCGGTATGGGATTAAATGTCGGTTTCACTCCTCTTCTAGTAAAGCATTGTAGCTGTTTGTTTAGGCTTGCTACAATGCCTTTCATCTTTTCCACCCTTCGTTTGCTGGCATGGAGGTAAGCGATGTCATAGGTTTCCTTGGCTGCCAATATCACAGTTTTTCCGATGCTTTTTCTTCCTGTTCTTCCTTTGCGCTGAATAAAGCGTATTTCACTGGGAATAGGCTCGTAAAAGATAACAAGGTCGACAGCGGGAATGTCTAAGCCTTCTTCAGCTATGCTGGTGGCCACCAAAGTATTCAATTTGCCTTCTCTAAAATCATGTAGTATTTGGGCTTGCTCGTCTTGGCTGAGGCCTAGGTCATTTTCCTTGCTGGCTTGTCCTACAAAACGTTTCACGTTCACCCCGTTTAAGGTCTTCAGCTCGTTGACTATGTGGCTTGCTGTGTCTCTATATTGTGTAAAAACCAGAATGCGCGTGGAAGGGTTGTCTCTTAGGTGACGTCTAACCCCCTCTTTAAGCGCATAGACCTTTGGGTGGTTCAAGCCGCCAATCTCAGTGAGATAGTTTCTTAGCAAACGGTACTGTGGATCGTTGATGATGTTTCTGTAACTTTTCTTTTGGTGGCTATTTTTTTCCACCCGTTCGAGAAACCGACTCAAGGAGTATGTTCCTTGGGTTTCTAGGAGTTCCAAAGCGTGAAAGGTTGTGAGCGAGGCGGCTTGAAGCATAATTGCACCATAAAGAGGACCTTTCTCCATGTCGGAGGCTTCCTCCAACCGCTTTCTAAGGTTTTCTCCAGCTTCCAAAAGGTCTCTGCGGTTCACATACTTCAAATATTTTTTAACCACACCAAGGGACTGAAGCCTTCTAAGCCTCCTCCAAAGAATGTTTCTTAAGATCTCGCCCATTTCCTTGTATTCTTTAGGAAGGTCTACTTGCCTCCATTCCACATCCACTCGATAAATGTAAGGTGCTACATCCGGGTTCTCCTCTGTTCGAAACTCTATCTGTTCTATGAAAAGGTCGCTGCAGGTTTGATGGATGTTCTTCTGGTTGGATCCTGGACTGGCAGTTGTTGCCATGATGATAGGCCAACGAGCCTGCTCCACATACTTCTTGGCCACGAGGGTGTAAGCGTAGTTCTTTCGAGCCCGATGGCACTCGTCAAACACTATGAAACTGAAGTTTTCGAGGGAGAGCACTCCACTTTGCAGATCGTTCCTTACAACTTGTGGGGTAGCGAAGAAAACCTTGGCGTTTCCCTGCCAAAGATGCTTTCTGTAGCTGGGTGGCACCCTACCTGTGAGAACAACCATGTCTTCAGCTTTGATTTTTAGAAACTTGCTGAAGGTGTCCTTGTGTTGCAAAACCAATGGCCTGGTGGGAGCCATGACCAGAATCTTCATGCCCCAGTGGTTGTAGAGGAAGTGGGCTGCAACCAAAGCAGAGATCACGGTTTTACCGAGAGCGGTGGGCAATATCACCATAGTGTTTTTCTGACAAGCTTTTTCTGCTATAGTTTGCTGGTAAAGCCTAGCCTCCACAGTTTCAGGCCAGATCAAAGGATTCTCAACGTACTTCTTGTTCAACCTAAGGAAACCGCAATAACGTATGCGCCTTCAAATAAAAACAATTACTTTCACTGACCTCTCCCCTCTTTGCGACTGTACGTTGGACCATAGCCTTTAAACGGCATGCGAAGAATGCATTATCAAACGTAGCGGATTAGTAGTTCAATTTGTGAAAGGTGAAAATGTAAATGCAGAAGGGCGATTTGGAGACCCTTGACGGCGTTGGACCCGCCATGGCCAGCAAACTTCGATCTGCTGGAATAACCACTATTGAAGCAATTGCCGTAACTCCACCCAGAGAGATAGCGGAAAAGACAGGGATAGGATTCAACACTGTCCTTAACATTGTTGCGGCAGCTAGAAAATCGGCTTGCGTCGACTTTATCACAGCTGAAGAACTGTGGAAAAAGAGGCAAAACATGCTCAAGTGCTCCACAGGTTCCAAGAGCCTAGACGAGCTTTTAGGAGGCGGAATCGAAACTCAAGCCATGACAGAGTTCATAGGCGAATACGGCGTAGGCAAAACCCAAATCTGTTTGATGCTCAGCGTCATGGCCCAGCTTCCATTGGAGAAAGGAGGACTAAACGGAAATGTAGTGTACATTGACACGGAAGGAACTTTCATACCAGAACGCATATTTGAAATAGCCAACGCATTAGGACTTGATCCTCACGAAACCTTGGGAAACATTTTTCTCGCTCGGGCTTACAACAGCAGCCATCAATGTTTGTTGACAGACCATCTCTTCAAGTTTTGTCCAGAAAACAACATAAAACTCGTCATTGTGGACTCCATGATCGGTCACTTCAGAGGCGAATATGTAGGTAGGGAAAATCTTTCCGAACGCCAACAAAAACTTAACAGCCTACTCCACAAGCTGTTGAGACTTACAGAAGCCTTTAACCTGCCTGTAGTAGTTACAAATCAGGTTCAGGCAAACCCTGCCCAATTTTTCGGAGACCCCAACAAACCAGCAGGCGGACATGTCATGGCTCACGCCTGCACCCATCGGGTCTATCTTAGAAAAGGAAGCAAGGGAACAAGACTAGCCAAGGTTATTGACTCCCCATACCTACCAGAAAACAGCACACGATTCAAAATTACAGAAAAGGGCATTGAAGACGTTCAAGAATAAAACAAGAAAAAACGAGTGAACACTTGCGCGCGCATGCGCATAGAAAAAAGGGGTTTTGCGGGGGGTATCTCCACTTTGTGCATAACCCGCGAGGTGTAGTCCTGCAAAACCTAAAAAACCTTTAGACTCTTCACAACCAGCGGATAACACTTCTCACAAAACCCAAGCTTCTTATGATCAGTATCTTGAATGGCGTTGGAAAAGAACATGATGCACTCTGAGTTGCGACAGTGCCTCAATCCCAAAGTATGTCCAACCTCGTGAACTGCCTCTTTCACTGAACGTTCCACAAAAAGCTCTCTGTCGGCTGGTTTTCCGTAGAATTCGGGCTTAAGTCTACATAACGATATGATAGCTACTCTCCCCGGACACTCGGCCTCTCCGAAAACGAAGTTGAGACGCGGCACGTAAAGATCGACCTCGGTTACCCCCAAAACACGGTTCACATCAGACGATAGAATACAACTGCGCATCTTAGCCAAAACCCTACTAGAATAGCATTGCCGTCTCTTCGCATTGTATGCATCTTCAGGAACAGGCATCGCGTCCTCTAGAATAACGCAATCTACTTCGGGCAAGACCCTGCGTAAACCGTTTTGAACTTCACTCATTACATCCATGTCCACATTTCCGATGCGCAGAATCGCTATTTTCATTGGATTTCCTCAGACAGCGTAAGTGTCTCCAGCTTTCGGAGCAACTGCCTTGAGGCCGGTTTCCTCTTTCACCCACCTCGCGAATTTTTCGCAGTTCCCTTCGGCTCCATGCACGACATACACCGCGGGGTTTCCCTCCACCATCTTCACCGTTTCTTGAAGTTGGCTGGCTCCGCCATGAGAAGAAAAATCGAAGTGTTCAACCGCAGCCTTTATCTTGCGCATCTTACCGTCAATTACGCATCTCCCCTTCTCCAGCAACTCCCGACCGGGCGTTCCAGGAATCTGATAGCTCACGAGGAAAACAGCGTTGGCGCGTTTTTTGCCCAATTTCTGTATGTAGAACGCGGCTGGACCACCCTTCAACATCCCTGCTGGAGATATAATTACACCCGGCTTCTGAACTGCCACCCTACGGTCTCTCCATCCCTCAACCCAGGTCGTAGAGTGAATAGCGTCCCTGAACAGCTTGGGATCCTGCATGTACGTGGTGTGATTCATCAGTATCCGATTAACTTTGCGAGCCATCCCGTCCATTGTGATCGGATACTCAAAATGATGGGCGGCGAGTATGCAAGCGATTTCCTGTGATCGACCCACGCTGAAGGCGGGAACTAGAACGGTTCCACCTCTCTCCACCACATCGGTGATGTGCTCCACAAATTCCTTTTCTAAAGTTGCTCTGTCGCGATGATCCTCATCAGCGTAAGTGCTTTCGATGATTAAAGCGTCGAGCTTTCCGTAGTCTCTGTCCGCACCGCTTAGAAGACGCGTGTCGTTGGGGTTGTAATCGCTTGTGTAGAGCAGTCTCTTTTCATTCGCCTCCACTAAGGCTTGGGCGCTTCCTGGTATGTGCCCGGCGTCCAAGAGCTGGAAGTGGATGTCCCCTAAGGTTTGTGTCTTTCTGTAATCGAGGTGAAC
>JABAHP010000743.1_pt1 | contig 16810 bp, 2 predicted proteins | sample 7062081 | NCBI WGS metagenome assembly JABAHP01 (sample SAMN14534357, study PRJNA622989) | marine sediment metagenome | biome: marine biome [ENVO:00000428]; feature: marine pelagic biome [ENVO:01000023]; material: deep marine sediment [ENVO:00002113] | place: India: Gulf of Kutch | collected...
TCGGGTTTTTTATATTCTTTCTTGCTTGTTTTCTTCAAAGGCTTTTCCTTACAAATATTCGGTTAAGCCAGTTTAGTTAGCTTTCAGCGATCAGCTCTCAGCTAAAATCCTCACATCCCACATCCTAAATCGTCTTTTGCCAGCCACTTCGCGCCTCTTTTCAATCCGCAATCCGCATTCCGAAATCTCTTCCACTCCACTTATTGCGCCTTGACTGAATCTATAAAGCAGCCGCCGCCACCACCGCCGCCTTCGCTACTCGTAGTTTCTGAAGAGTTTGCACTTTGCGTGCCACCACTCGCCTCCAGGGAGTAGACACTCTCGTCACCGTCAGCATCCACAGAGGTCACCACATAGTAGTAGGTGGTGCCAGCTGCAACCGAGATGTCGTCATATTGATTGTCGGTGATAGGGGTAGTGTTGACCTTTATGTAGTTTCCTCCAGGTGTGGTGCTGCGGTAGAGGTTGTAGCCAGAGACCCTGCCGCCATTACAATCTGTGGCCTCATCCCAGCTCAGGTCAACAGCACTACCTTTTCCTGGCGCCTTTAGCCCTTCAGGTCTTTGGGGAAGNNCCATTGGCCAGCAGCGTCTGTTTGGCAGCAGATACTGCCTGGCCAAGTACCCGGATGTCCTGGTTGAAGATGGCATCAACGAGAGCAGTATCCAGAATATGCTGGCCTTCGGTGGTGGTAAGCCCCGTGGACATGAGGGCTGCTGCTGCGCCTTTGTCCTCAGCCCGCAGCAGGGCTTCGGCCAGGGAGGGATAATCCCAGTCTTCCGGGTAGACAAAGTGGCCGCTGAGACAGCCCATACTGACAAAGAGAGGATACATGCCGCTATTGGTCAAGGTTGCCACATCAGCGGTAGCAAATATATTTTCATACGTTACCTTATGATTAGCCAATCTCTGGATGGAGCTGTGGCCGCTGTAATTCACCATGAACGTGCCGCTATTTATCTGGGCTATTATTTCCGCCTTCAGATTATCTGCGTCAAAATAGTCGTTTAAATAGCCCGTAATCGGATCATTCATCGCTGCCGGCAGCAAGGCTGAGACATCATAGTTCATGATCTCAAAAATCGCCTCATATTCGTATTCAGACCCATCTCTCTGGTCATCTGCCAGGAGGAGCACGTCTTTCTCCCAACTCTTGGTATTGAAGTTATCCTCGTAGGCGAGGATTTTATTTACCATGGCAGTAGCTTCAGCAGCACTTTTCGCCGGGAGTCTGCCAAGATATAGATCAGAGATGGCATCGTCTCCGCTCACCCTTGCGAACCACTCATCCGTTGCGGTCTCACCCATATGCTCGGTAAAGGTCAAATAGGTGGGAATGTAGGTAGTTACCGTGTCTATCCCAAGGGAAGGATCAGGGTTATTTTTTGGGTTGCGGGTGCTGTCTCCCGCCAGGAGCACATACTGCGGTTCAGGCGGAGTCCAGCTAGTGTAAGCATAGGCCAGAAAATCCCGGATGGCCTCGGGCGTCTCGATGCCGTAACTGAACTCATCAAAGATGTCTTCCACATCCACCACCTTGACACGCAGTCCCTGAGCCTGACGAAGGGCGACAAGATCCGTTAACCATGGATAGGGATCTCCACTTACATCCCAGCCCACCTCTCTGTGGGTAATCAGGATGTAGTCAGAACCAATGGCAGGATCCGCCAGGTTGCCGTAGTCATCCTCAATGATGGCAACCGGGTCGAGCACTTGATCCTCGGTGAGAACCAGATAGGTTCTCTCTCCTGATCCAGTTGGCGGCTCGAAATCCAGGGTGTAGGGACCGGGGCCTCCGGTATCTATGGTGTCAAAATTAATAATCCGTTCCACATTTACCGGGGAGGTGATATCGAAGGCCAGAAGGTTATTTGTGCCAAAATCTGAGACCTGGAATCGATATCCTGTGTCGTGGCTAAATGTCAACAGGTCATCGTTTGCTTCAAAGCGCCGTGGATATGTCACTTCAAACCAGTCAACAGCGATGGAATCCACCCCGGTCACACACTCGAGGGTAACGGTATTTATCCCGTCCACAAGATCTACATCTTCGATTGCAGCCTCATAGAAGGCTATATCGCTCCAGCTATAGGTCCCCAAAGGGATGCCGTTTAAAGAGATATCAACCTGGTGAGAGGGGGCCCAGGTGCCGGCCATCATTATCTTGAGAGTGCCCTCACCGTTAACACCCGGCAGGGAAAAATCGAAAGAGACCGGATCTCCTGCTCCCGCATATCCTACATCTGGTCCGATCACATAGGGATCAAAGAAGTAGCGGTCCAAAGAATCACCGCCAGGAGCCCGAGCCCAGTATTTTCTATCCTCCTCATGATGAACCGTAAAGGAATGGATGGAAGGAACAGAGCCACTTGCCGGAGTGGAGTCGATTTCTGCCATTCTCTTCGGTACACCAGCGCCTCCTTCAAGAGTGAGCCAGTAGACATTATCTGTAGTGTATTTGGCGTAGCCTTCCTCCACCGCCTCGGCGTAGAAGTAAATGTAGTCTTCGGGATCAAAGAGGTCGTCCCCGTTTTCATCGTATACATAAATGGCTATCTCTTGACCCAGGTTGTAGATTCGTACTTGGCTGAGATCAAAGGTGCTCACATCTACGCCATTCGCTTCGAGCCAAGTCTTGGTCAACCGGTAGATCCCATCTTCCACCACCAGGATNNTGGCAGCCGATGATAGAACTGATGCTATAGGATTGACGATCATTGAAGGTGTCAAAAAGGCCATTTGCAGGAAGGAGGATAAATCTATCGAACCCTGATCAGCCACAGTCGGAGACCAGACCGTAGGTTCGGGACCGGTTGCCTTGGCCCACTCCCCGACTGCATAGTCCACCCGAATTCGGATGCGGCGGTAGTGGCGAATCTCTCCGGTGGCCGGGTTAAAGGTGAGCGGCGAGAAGAAAATCTGCTGCTTTTGCTGGCCGCGGAAGATGTACTGTTCTCCCAGGCGAGCTACAGTTTCAGGATAAAAACTATCCACACTGTATGCGGCTTCATCGATTGCAAATATCTCGCCCACATGCGCTAATTGCGCCTGGTCGTCCACGGCCTTTTCAGGAACAGGGTAGACCCGGTAGCCGGTATGGAGCTCATCTTCTGTCTGGAGAACTGTTAGGGTTGCCGAGTTTCCTTCCGGAATATCCAAAAGGATGCCCTTGAGCGGTAGCTCAGGTTTTCCCACCTCAGGGGTAAATCCATGGATGTAGTCTGGGATTTTAAGCCGTTCAAATTCTAGCCCTTCAGCCTCGAGGATCGTAAAGTCAAATGAATCGGTGCGAAGCTCCAGGGTGGTGCCGGTCTCATCTGCTGCCAGAATGTAGACGCCAGGGCTCAGGGTACGGACTCCGCCTTGGCTATGGTCATCTGTTTCCCTGTCCTCACCATCCAAAATACCGTCGCCATCAGTGTCCGGGTTCAAGGGATCAGTACCCCGGAGGTATTCCTCCCAATTGGTCAGACCGTCACCGTCTGAATCGAGGTGGGCGTCATTGGAACTGGGATTTAACCCGTGGGCGATCTCCCAGTCATCAGGCAAGCCGTCACCATCCCAGTCCACAGAGATGGGACCGTGGAGGGTCTTCTTGCCGTAGATGTCTATGTCTTCCAGCCGGTAGTAGTAAAGCTCTCCCGGGGTGACGTCTTTGTCTTCAAAGGAATACGCTCTACCCACAACAGATGAGCTCAGTCCGGAAATCAGTTTGTCAGTGAGCCGGGTGAAGGGACCCCACGGGCTTCTGGCTCGATAGAGATGAAAGCCCATGTGGTTGAGTTCCTGGGCCGTTTCCCATTCCACCAGAACAGTGCTCCCCTTACCTCTGGCCGTAAAGGAGACCAGATCAACAGCCGTGGCTGGGCTGCCTTCTTCTGCCCCTACGCTGTAGAACACGCTCGGGTTATTCTGGTTGGCGAATTCGGTTTCGAGCCAGCAGTCGTCACGGGCTATACTTGAAACACGGACCTCATCAATCACACCGGGCCAATGCCTATCTGCGGATGTACCCGCTTCATTTTGGGCTATGACTACGACATCATTCGTCGCGGCAAGGGTCCCTGTCTCGCCGACAAAACCTGCTTCCTGTCCATTTTTGTAAGCCCTGACATTTGAACCGTCGTACGTGCAAGCCACGTGTGTCCAAGTGTTCAGGGAGATTGTTCCTACGTTGTAGTCGGTCCCACTGCCATCGGATATTCTTAACCTGCATCGAATAGTGTCCGATCCACCGGAGGCTAACCCGAAAACGGGGTTACCCGTGTTACCGACATTATTCTTGTAAATGATCCTGGCGTCTTTTGTCGCCGCCTTGTAGACCCACGCTTCAGCGGTAAACTGAGTTACCCCTGAGGACATGAAATCTTTAGTGTCGATCCGCCTGGTCGTATTCGGGTTACCGAAATCGACGGCGCCGTCTATTTGTCCTGTTGCACCTAAGGTGGGACTGCCGACGTCCGTGCCATGACGTGCGTTGCCGGTGGAGTCTTTTATCGCGTCCGTGCCGCTGGTAGTTTCCTTCAGGTGCCAGACCGCTTGGTAGTTGCTGTCCCAAACCCCGGCCGCGTTCTCAGAGGACACATAGACACTGGGATTCCCGTAGTACATGTAGATGGTTGTATCATTCGAGGAAGACACCTTCGGAATCCTCACCCAGGCTATGAGTTTTCCTGTTGAACTATTCCACTCTTCAATCTCGTGGTCTAAGCCTTTACAAGGCTCTCCTCCACAGGTACCGTCATCCCACCTGAAGATAATGTCATTCCCATCGCTCCTGGCCTTGTCCCGAAGATCAGTATCCGTGATGCTGATGAGGGCAGGAAAATCTGAGAGGGCCGTTCCGACCTTTGCAACCACCAAGGTCCGCTCATGCATCGTGACCGTACCAGATCCGGTCCTTTTCCAGCGCACGTCTATGACATCGCTGGCGCCTACACCTTCAACATAGGCATGCAGAGCGACCGGAAAAGTTTGATAGGGATTATCCAAAGAGCCTTCAACCCAAATCTCCCGCTCCGTGTGTAACACCTGGGTGCCACCCACAAAGAGCGATACATTGATCGTATCCGTCGCTTGTGGATCGACCAGAGAGGAGCTAAACCAGATATGGTAGTTACCGGCCGCCCCGGGAGTAATGGACATGCTGTCCACCGGGGTGTAAGAGGCACTCGTTGTTGTATCATCCAGCGTAGCGCTTTCCTCTAAGCTGTTGGCTGCATTGATTTTGTACACCGTCAATGTGCGCGCCTTCATGGTAGCCGTACCTGTGTCTCGTTTCCAGTAAACGGCTATCGCCTCGTTATCTCCAACACTGGCTTTTAGGGCATGCGTGGCCACCGGAAAGTAGGTTGTCGTAAGGGATTCTTCCTGGTCGATTTCCCGCTCGGTATGGGCCAATTGACTCCCATTGACAAACAGCGACACATGCTGCACGCTGGGACTAGCAGCATTCATTATCGATCCACTGAACCAGATCAAATAATCGCCAGCGCCCGGCGTGATCGTCATGGTGTTAATTTGTTCGTAGGTGGCGCTGGTTGTGGTAGCGAGGTTGGTGGGTATTTCAGACACCTGCATAACATCTGTTGCGCTAACCTTGGTCACCACCAACGTGCGCTCGAGCATTGTGGCCGTGGGCGCATCCGTCTTCCAATGCACCTCGATGGCCTGCCCGCCGGTTACTCCTGAAATATAAGCATGAGTGGCTACCACAAAAGGAGTACCTGGGATGGAACTTTCCGTCGTAATCTCACGCTCAGTATGCGTGATCTGGCTTCCGTCGAGAAACAAAGACACATGCTGGGTGCCGGTAGCGCTATTTTCCAATGTCCCGCTAAACCACACCACATAGTCGCCGGCGCCCGGTGTGATCGTCATGCTGTCGACTAAGACATACGCTGCGCTCGTTGTTGTGTCAGGTGCCGTGGCGCTGACTTGGTTGGGTGAACAACTTGCACCCAGGTTCGCCGCAGGAAAGGTGATGGGCTTCCTGTAGGAAAAGATGCCATCGGCGAGGCTCACATCTCCATATTTGGAATAGTTAAGAGTTTTGCCATTCGTTGTGTCATATAACTGAAAGCAATAATCCCCGCTGTACGTGGCATATTCGGTCGCCCGTAATACGAACTCTACCTCGGTATATTCACAGGCATCCAAGGGGATACTGCCCGTTGTATTTCCAACCTCTTTCACTTCGCCGGGGACAAAGGTTCCTCCTACCGGGTCGCTCAACCCAGAGGGAATATCAGAGGTTGCTTGCGGTTCAGTGATGTAGCTGGAATCCATAATCTGCCAATGGCCACTGTTGTCCGTGGGCACGGCCGTGTAAGTTCCGGAACCGCAGGTGGCGGTCTCTGCTACTTGGAGTTGATAGGTGACTGTGGGGTCTGAAGGCTGCCCCCCTTCGTTGGAGACTTGAAAGCGGAGACGAATGTTCGTGTCAATGACAAGACCGGTCAGCTTGGTATCCTCCAGCTCTGCAAAGGAAGCGCCGCTGGAGGAACTTTCTTCAATGCCGAGCGCCTCTTCAGGCACATTGGCCACATTGAGAACGATTTTGAGATTGTCACAAATAAAGGCGGGTTGTCCGCCACTATACTGGTCATTGGCAAATCGAATTTGATCCAGCGTATTTTCGTTGTTCACAAAGGCCTGTCCAGAAGCGATAGGAGAGCCATTGCGGTAGTAATCATAGGTGTAGGCACTCACATCAACGTCCATTCTGATACTGTGTGGCCCGCCATTCACTGGTTGCTCCATTATGGTCGTGTCGTTTAGATCATTGTTCACGTTCTCAACCAAGTTCGGATTGAAATGCGTTCCTTCTCCAGTGTAGATTCCCGGACCAACACCGAGCTCTCTATCCCCATCAACCATCGTTGCCGAATTACCGATATTCAAATAATGCGTCCAGGTGCTTTCTGTATTAGACGGAATCGTCCAATCGAATGTGAGCGTAAAATTCCCTGGGACAGCACCCAAAGGAAATGTCTGTTTTACACCCGCATCAGGCGGCCCCACATTGTTTCCCACTGAATTGAGGGCTCCTGCTACGATCGACGAATCACCGCCGCCAGTGATCCACTCGGTCCAGTTCTGTGTGGAGTTGATATTGACGTCCGTGTTGTCGGCTCGATCGAAAAAGTCCGCGAAATAATACACATTTCTCTCATCGGTCGGCGGTGTTCCCGCTGTTCCGTAGCCGTAATAAATGTAGTAGGAGCCGTCCACGTCTTCATCAAGGTTGGCATCAATTTCTGACTGGAGCCGAAATTCTATAGTCGTGCTGGCGTTGTCCCACGTGTCTCCGATGCGATCCAGTTCCTGGTAACCCCCGGCTGTCGGCTGCCAGATAACCCTCACATCATTGCCGCTCGTGAGGGCGACGTTGGTTGTTGCGGTTTGCGTATCCATGGTTACCGCAGCGGTATATCCGAGCGGGAGAATGGAATGACTCGTCCCGAAAGTCACCTTCTGCCTATACAGATAGTTCGAGTCCCACCAATTAACAGCGCCTCCTTCTCCGCCATCATCATAGCGCCAGCGGTAGTGTGTCTGGCTGAGATTTGCCGCTACCGTGTCAACGGCCGGGGCAAAGGCCAACAGAACATGAGAGATGCGATTGGAAGTACCGTCCACATCCCAACGCTGAGTCTCCAGACCTGCGGTCGCCTTTTCTTCGTAAGTCCCTGCGCCGCCACTGCTCGCACCCATAACGTCGAAGAATTCGGTCCGTCCGTCAAAGGGTGTGAAATTGCGAGGTTGCCCTGAGCCGACACAGTCGAAGATCCAGGCCCCGTCCGTAGAGGTTGTAATGTCAGTCTGGATAGTGGCGGACCCAGCCTCTGCATCATCATTTACGGCAGTGGCCTCCGGGAGTCCTTGTGCTACGCCGGTCACTGATATGGCACCCGCATTGATGTTAGTCTCGGTCGGGTCACCCGTAGTGGTGATGACGACGTCATACGTGCCGGCTGATGGAAGGGCTGCGTCCAACATATACCAGATCTCGGTGTTTATGTAGAAAGCGCTACCGGCGGCATTCTCCACACCCTTTGTGAGAGATACGCCGTTGTAAGTGACGTCAGTTACGTCATACGTCACACTACCCTCCACCGCGATAGAAACCACGAGGAGACGATTGGACCCGCACCCGATGGTGTGCTGGAAGGTGAGCGTATTTGTGCCGGAGTTTGTGGAGCCCCCGCTTGTGTTGTCCAGTATGATGGGCGGGGGCGTCGCATCTGCCGTATGGGTGACGCTGGTTGCAGCGGTTCCCCCCACGGTACCTGATGCGAGAGTGATGTTCCCCGTCCCCAGATCGATGGTGACCGTATCATTGGTCACCAGGTTGTTTACATCCCCCCTCAGGATGTAGTTGACTGTAGAAACTGCAGAAATATTGAAGGGGGTGCTGAAGGTGATGGTGGTGACCGAGCCGTCGACCGCACCAGTGCCGCCCACGGCTCCAGTGGTGTCGCTACCGTCTATGGTCCCGTCCCCATTGTCATCCACCTGGATCTCCAGGTTGGCAAAATCAGTATCCAAAATCCCCGTTACTGAGGAAAGCTGGAATTGGACCTGATTAACAGTGAGCGTGCTGCCGGTCGTATTAGAAAGCTGGAAGGCGAAGAGCTCTGCCCCGGTGACCGAACTTCCCGCGCCAAAGATATCCGACTCCTGACCGGCCCCATGATCGGCAAGATTTACATCATCTGTAGATGTATGGCTGACGCTCGATACTGCGCTGCCTCCCACGGTACCTGATGCGAGAGTGATGTTCCCGGTCCCCAGATCGATGGTAACCGTATCATTGGTCACCAGATTACTCACATCTCCTCTCAGGATGTAATTGACCGTTGCGCTTGTGGAAATATCGAAGGGCGTGCTGAAGGTAATGGTGGTGACCGAGCCGTCGACCGCACCAATGCCGCCCACGGCTCCGGTGGTGTCGCTACCGTCTATGGTCCCGTCCCCATTGTCATCCACCTGGATCTCCAGGTTGGCAAAATCCGTATCAGAAATTCCTGTGACCAAAGAGAGTTGGAACTGAACCTGATTAACGGTAAGCGTGCCGCCGGTGGTATTGGTCAGCTTGAAAGCAAAGAGCTCTGCGCCGGTGACTGAACTTCCCGCACCAAACTTGTCCGTTTCCTGACCGGCTGCATGGTCGGCCAGCATCGCATCCGTAGTTGTTTCCTCACTACCCACACTATAGAAAGTGAAGGGGGAACCCTGGTTGTTGTACTCGGTCTCTATCCAGCAGGCGTCCCGGGCGATACTGGCAATGCGGACTTCGTCGATAACGCCGTCTCTCAGAGTGTCTACTGCCTGGTTAACTTCCGTGCCGATATTAAAATTAAATCCGCTTGGATTAACGGCAGTATTCAAAGATACTGTTTCATTTATTTCCAACGAGTTATTCACATATACTTTTAAGCTTGTACCAACATAAGTTGCGGATATATGATACCAATTGTTTGGCGCAAATGTATTGGTAGATACATAATTAGTATTGTAAAGATGAAGTACGAATTTTCGATACCCTGCCGGATCTCCCACGTCTATATTAGAATATGTCAATTCAAACCATCTAAGGTCCGACCCGAGATATCCATTGTACGGATATCCTACAAAAGCCCCATTTTCGAGAAGAGCGTCTGAAGTAGGATTAAACCAGGCGGAAAGTGTCCTTGGTGAATTACCCGCGGGTAATCCCGAAACAGTTGTATAAGCGGTATCGGTTGTATCGTTAAAATTCTGACCGTCCGCAATTTGGCCTATCGCATTAATTGACCCACTTTCGGTAGCGCTAATATTATCAACCGAATTTATGAAGTCATCATGTAAATGCCACACGCCCTTGTAATTGGTATCCCAGACTCCTGCCGGATTCTCTGTGGGCGAAGAGATGGCGGGGTTTCCATAATACATGTAAATGGTTGTATCGGCACTGTCTGATAAACTGGGGATTCTCACCCAGGCAACGAGCTCTCCTGTTGAGCTCTCATATTTTTCAATCTCGTGATCCAGTGTACAGGGAGCTAGGCCCGCGCCACCGCAAGTCGTGTCATCTTCCGCTTTAAAGATAATGTCATAGCCACTGGCATGCGTAACATGGTCCTTTAAAACCGTCTCGGTCGTTATGGCCAATTCCCAGCCGCCCGAGAGGGAGCCGGCATCGTTCGCTGCATCATCCATGATATACAGGCTCCACGTCCCGTTCGGATCCACCCCATTAAAGTCCGACAACAGCGTCCCATAAGGCCCTGCTGGTGCGGGTCCATTCATGGCATCATTTTGCGCAGTAACGATCGGTTTGTATGTGCCGGAGGAGGCCGTGGTAGCATCCGGAAGATCAGACGGCGCGTCATCATCGAAGGTCAGATTGAGGCTGATGGCATCGTCATTGCCCTGGTCTGACATGAGCATCACAGTCTGACCACCGGGGCCCACGAGCAGCATGTCGATGTCATCCGCCCAGGTATGGTTGAGACCGTAAACAGAAACCGTTACCTTCGTGACCGTGCCAGTCACGCCCGATACGGTGATGTTCGATGGGTACAGGCTGGCCTGTCCGGAATCGGGAATAGTTAAGGAGCTGCTGTTAGAGAAGATCTCAGGCACGTCAGTTCTGACGAGAACAGGGAAATCCGGCAGGGCGGATGAACAGCTCGAACCGACCATGGAGGAATAAATGGTGATCGGTTGGCGGTAGGCATAATCACCGGTAGAATCCGTTGTGTGGCTGACGCTCGTCGGTGAAGTACCTCCAACTGAGCCCGTTGCTAGTGTGATGTTGCTCGTTCCCAGACCCATTGTGACCGTATCAGTGGCCACAAGGTTACTCACATCCCCTCTCAAGATGTAGCTGACCGTGGAAACCGCAGAAATATTAAAGGGTGTGTTGAAGGTGATCGTAGTAACCGAACCGTCGACCGCACCGGCGCCGCCAACGGCTCCCGTGGTGTCGCTGCCGTCAATGGTCCCGTCCCCGTTGTCGTCCACGTAGATAGCGAGGTTGGCAAAGTCGGTATCTGCAATTCCCGTCACAGATGAGAGTTGGAATTGGACCTGATTAAAGGTGACTGTACTGCCTGTGGTGTTGGTTAGCTGGAAAGCAAAGAGCTCTGCCCCGGTGACCGAACTTCCTGTGCTAAACTTGTCCGTCTCCTGACCGGCTGCATGGTCGGCCAGAATCGCTTCGCCAGACGGTTCCTCACCTCCTACACTTACCAGGATCGAGGAGGCCTTTTGATTGCTGTGTTCGGTTTCGATCCAGCAGGCCGAACGGGCGGTGCTGGAGACGCGAAGTTCATCTAAAGTCCCATCAGCCCATTCCGTACTGGGATCCCACGCCATGATAGATATCTCTCTAACAGTATTCAAACCTACGTAGGATGTGGGTCCAAAATCCAAGCTTCCATTGCGGTATCCTCTTACATTCGTTCCATCCCATGTGATAACAAGGTGATACCAAGTATCAATGTTCAATGTACTTCCTCTAACCAAATCATAGGTATCTCCCATGCCAGTGCCCCACGTGGTGTCGTCCCATAACTGGACATAAACCCTATCTGTTGTGGGGGATGCCTGGCGATGAGCAAATACGTATTCGGGCCCAGAAGATGGAAAAGAATCTATATTTATCCACGCTTCAACCGTTCCGGCAGAAGTACTAAATCCTGTAGTAGGCATTGTGGCGTAGTCATCTGTTCCGTCAAAATCCTGGCCATCTCCTATCTGCCCTGTGATATTGGTGGAGCCATAGTTTGTTCCGTTGTTACTGCCCGCAGAATCGTCAAAGTCATCGTGTAGATGCCAGACGCTCACGTAGTCGGGATCCCAAACCCCCGTTGTATTCTCGGTAGGCGAAGAGATAGCAGGGTTGCCGTAATACATGTAAATGTTTGTATCGGCAGTGGCAGGCACCTCGGGAACTCTTACCCACGCAACCAGCAGATCATTGGTCTCATCGTAAACTTCTATCTCGTGATCCAGGGTGCAGGGGGCTAACCCCACTCCACCGCAGGTTGTGTCGTCTTCTGCCTTGAAGATGATGTCATAACCATCCGCATCCACATTGTCTTCAACTTCCTGAAAGTCAGTGCCTGTCAGCTTGACCATAACGGGGAAGTCTTGAATAGAGCCGCTGCCGGTCTGGTAGGTCACCTCGAGTTGGGCAGCTAAGCTCGCATTAGTGTTATAGTCAGTAACCCCTTCGTTACAACCAGTACCATTAACGGTCTCACCCCATATGGCTATGCTCAAATAATTTCCTGGGGACCAGGTTCCTTTGTTGACAATGTGCTGGATCAAGCCCGTGATGTCGGGGGATTCGCTCCAGGTATTTATAGGCAATCCGGCGGCAGGAATAGTCCAATCAATAGTGGTCCCCCAATAAGTCCTCGTGTAAATATCATTCGGCGCACCCGTAAAGGCTGATGCATTGTCAGTATCCTCAACGCGAATGCGTGCGGTGTAGGAACTAGTCGTTGACCCGCCATGTGAAGTGGGATAGACCCTAACTTTGGCCGAGGTGATGGTTGCGCCCTGAGGAATGTTGACTGCCCATTGATAGCCGCCCGCATCGCTCCATTGTGAATCTCCAAAAATAGACGAGTTGAGGCTACCGGACGAAGTGTCATCCCAGGCGTCCCTGTCGTTCGCAGAAATTTGCCAGGTATCTGTTGTGCTGGTGCAACTTGTGCCTACCTGCGCGGAATCAATGGTGAGCGGTTTGCGGAAGGAGTATACATTCGCAGCAGTCGTCTGCTGGGAGCCTACTATATAGAAGGACGCGGGCGTATTCTGATTGCTGTGCTCGGTTTCTATCCAGCAGGCATCGCGGTCAACATTGGAAATACGAACTTCGTCAAGAATGCCGTCAAGTTCACCGCCAACACCGGAGTACCCTCCCAGGGTAAAGGTCGCGCCGAGGGCTGAGGGCAAACCGGGCGTCCCCTGATCATAGGAGGTGGGCGTGATCTCACCCCCATCCAGGTACATCTTAAGCGTGAGGGAAGAATCCCAGCTCACAGTTATGTGATGCCACTCATTAGCGATCCATCCAGAGATATCAGTATATTTCAGCCGGTAATCCGAGGCGCTGGCGTCAGCCACCCAAAATCTCAGGGTATTGTCGTTCTCTTTCTTAATCCAGATCGCATTCGTATCCCAATCCGTTTCTTGATGGATGTAGAGCGCATGCTCAGCGTTATCATTTCCATTCCAGTTTGGCTTGATCCAGAAATCAATGGTGCCCGCTTGGGTGCTAAAACCATTGCTCGTGCCCTCGATGTAGTCATCCACTGTATCAAAGTCCTGCCCCGTGCCTATCCTGCCGCTCAGATCATCGTTTCCGTGCTGGTCGCCATCGTTGTTATTATTTGTCGAGTCTACATGGATGTCTGTCAGGTTGCCTTCGTCAGTCACTGCCTCCTTCAGGTGCCACACCGCAGCGTAGCCACTGTCCCAAACACCGGCCGGGTTTTCTGTGGGTGCATCGACGGTGGCGTTGCCGTAATAAAGATAGATGGTGGTGTTGTTGTTGTAGTCAAGGCTGGGGATCCGCACCCAGGCCACCAGCAGGTCATTGGTCTCGTCGTAGACCTCGATCTCATGATCCAGAATACAAGGAGCCTTCCCCGTACCGCCGCAGGTGGCGTCATCTTCGGCCTTGAAAATGATGTCGTAGCCGTCTGCATCCACATCATCTTCAATTTCTAGGAAGTCAGCACCAGTCAGCTGCACCATTGCTGGAAAGTTACTTACATTTGACGTACAGGTAACCTCAGCCTCTTGAATCTCAATGGACTTCTTGTAAGAGAAGGTTCCCGCCCCGGTTACTGTGACGGTTGGGGTGTTGGTATAAGTGTCAAGCCCGTTCACCCTGAGCTGAATTGTGTCGCTGTTGGATACATCAGTGCCAACGATCTGTAAGGAGAATTCCACCTCCACCTCGTCACTGCCGGCGAAATCCATAGACCCCACCTGGCCATTGGCCTCGTCGAAGCCTGCATTAGTGGGGACATAGGTCCCGGAGCCCAGCTGTTGGGTGGTGTTCGCCCCATCAGTGACATTAGCTGTGGCAGTGGCTTTGACCACGGAGGAGGAGCCGGTTACATCGTTCCAGCCTCCCCCGTTGAGGTTGTACTGCAGCTGGAAGGTCTTGCCGGAATCGGCGATTCCTGAGGTCTCTTGCACCAGGAAGCGCACCCGGAAGTTCTTGTCCACCATCTGGGTCCAATTGGTGTTGGCTGCTGCCGTCCAGGTGGAGGTTGTTTCGTCGCCGTTGTCGTTTCGGGCCCGGAAGCTGTCCTGGTCGTATTGGCCCGCCGCGCATGGTGTTCCCACCGTCACGGAAAAATCGTCTGCTGAGCCCGCATCGTACCAGGTGCCGTCGGTTTCCCAGGTGTAGAAACGTACCTCTACGGATCTCGCGCCGCTGGGTATGGTATAGTCCATGGGACCATACTGTCCCCAGTTTGCGTTATTTACCGCTCCCGTATCATATGTGTGGGCAACGATTTCACTGCTTCCTCCGTCATAGAAAATCACCTGCATGTAAAACTCGTCATACGGAGGGCTGGCCTGGTATTCATTGGAGATCAACCATCCCGTTGCCGAGATGACGGCATTGCCCGCGTCGATGTTACTTGCATAACTTGAAAGGTCCACGGTCTGGTAAAGATAATAACCTGCGGCTGTGGATTCCCAATAGGCCTGGTAAGAGCCTGAGTGGGGGCCATCGTTACACCAGGTGCATTGAGCACCAATGTCCACACTTCCGCCACCGCCATTGGTCCAACCCGTTGCATCGCCGGTTTCAAATCCAGGGTTTGTCAGGAGCTCTGAAGACCAGCATCTACTTGCCTGGGCGATATTCAGGTTCCCGACCTTAAGATCGTAATCAGCTCCGTTGACCACACGATAAGCCCAAACAAGCTCTCTTTGATCAACCCTGGCACTTCCTAGAGGGGACTCGTGCATCTGGGTGATGGGATAGGAGTGCGCGGTGGCTTCCCCGTCGTCGGCAATCACCTCAGCTTGCCACGAACCGCCATTCGGCTTGTAGTGGCGTTCCACATCATCCAAGCTCGTATCAACGGAAAAGGCATACATATCCCCTGATATGCGGTCATAAAATAGGCTTGGGGTTTCCTGATCCGTCTCAGTATCAACGGTTTCCACCGAACTCCATGAGACGTCATTCCATTGATACTCCTGCAGGAGGGATGCCCCCGGAGGTTTTATGATGATTCTGAAATCCGTATCTGATATGCGAACAGGACTAGAAAAATCAGGAAGACTGTCAAAGTTGACATTGACTTCTTCCTCGGTCCCTGCTCCACCGCCAGAGGTGATCACCCGCGAGTAGACGCCGTCGCTGCCGGAGCCTCCGAGATTCTTCGTATAAACTACAAGGACCTCGTCGGAGCCCTGATACGGTACAATGGCGACAGCTGTAGGATCTACGTTTGAAACATTCACCTCACTGGGCCAAGCCGTAACGTTTGCCGCATCTCCGGTGTTGTTGGCGGCAGCGACCCAGAGGTCGCTTCCATTCGTGGCAACAACATAAATTCTATTTCCGGCTCCGCTCCGCGCCACAGCGACTTTGCTAATGGTGCCATTAATCCCCACCGGAGAGGCACCGCACGTTATCGTTGCACCAGAAATCGTGCAGGTATTTACATATCTGTTTTGGTCGGTAGATCTCCAGTACACCAAATCAAATTTGGCATCGTTTACGAGATAAATATCGAAAAGGCCAGTGTTGGCGCCGGTAATACCAGCCAGGGTGGATTCTCCCGACCATGTGACGTTATCCGGACTGGATTTATAGTAGATTAATCCATCCCCTTTGGAGTAGAGAAGAAAAAAGCGGGAGCCATTGTAAAAGACGACATGATTCCTATTGTTTGACCAGCCGGGACTGACACTTGATACGGGAGTAGAATATGTGGAGGGCCCGGCCGGGCGAACCGCAATCGTTGATGCAACCCAATCGTCAGAGCCGGTTGTCGTAAAGGCACCAGGATCTTCTGTGGCGGTAGCGAGGTTTCTTGTGGCAAGCGCGATCCCAGCGGTGGAGAGATCGCCTGTGCCATTCGACAGGTTATTGTCGGCGTAGTTGGTGGGCCAGACCGTTACCGGGAAGCGAACATCAGGTCCGTCCATGCCGAACGTTGTAATCCAGAGCGTGTCCTCCGACCCCCAGCTGGGAGTGAGAGACCCAGAGTCCGGAGTTCCACTCGCTCCCGTGAGGGGTGTCGAAACCTCCGGTGGTGTTATTCCATCCCAGGAGGCGGCGGAAATACGTATGGCCAGGTGCTGACTTCGCTCATCCGCGCTCATCGTGGGGGCAACTGTTGTTTCGCCCCCGGAAGCAATCAGGTAGGCGACGTGCAGATTAGCGGCTGTGCCAGCGTTCTCGTCGACAAGCTCAACCCAGGGACTAGGCCAAGTAGCTGTGGCCGTTTCGTCTTGCGCCAAGAATACGATAATCAAATCACCTGCGACAATGCCTGCAGGCAGACTGATTGTGGGCGGGTTGTTTGATGCCTGCTCCGAATTGCTCGAACCTACAACAGTCGGAAATGCCGCCCCGGCTGTCTGGGCTGCAAATATGAGAACAAGAAAAATGACGGTGGGGATGAGAACGGTTAAAAGCCGTCCAATGAAGGAGTACCCCCCTGACTTCACAGGATATGATGTAAGAACATTATTTGAAGCACTATTTTGACAAAATCTTTTCATCATAGTTTTCAAGATTGGACGCAATACGCCGTCGCAACATTTAATA
>JABAHP010001129.1_pt2 | contig 16798 bp, 15 predicted proteins | sample 7062081 | NCBI WGS metagenome assembly JABAHP01 (sample SAMN14534357, study PRJNA622989) | marine sediment metagenome | biome: marine biome [ENVO:00000428]; feature: marine pelagic biome [ENVO:01000023]; material: deep marine sediment [ENVO:00002113] | place: India: Gulf of Kutch | collected...
ACACTTTTGAGAGTATCTGTTTTGTGCGTAGCGTTATCAGCGTTGAGCGTATTTGCGGGCTGTTCTAATAAAAACCACTCTAATAAAAGCAATAACTGGCTTATTGGCAAATGGTGCTACGATATGGAAATGACAAAGGCAAATATGCCGCCTAATATCGAAGCTCAGGGCGTCCCGGATAGTAAGGCAAAAGAAACGGCTGAGTTGCTTACAACGCAACTTATGAGTCAGATGAATAACGTTAAGTTTCACATTACCGCTGAAAAATTTACATCCATATCAGAAAATGGAACCAGAAAATCCTCTTCATATAAGATCATTGAGAGACCTGATAAAAATACCATGGTTTTAAAGAACGAAGGCAAAGACGGCAATGTTAGCACTTTTATTAAATCAGCAAAGCATATTTGCCTTCCCTCCACAGGCGCTCTCGAATTTAATCTCTACTTTAAGTCTTGCCGGTTCTAAGTGGATGATGTCACCATATCCGGTGAAAAAATGNNNNAAAAATGTTCTGAGTTTGAATCCGGACTGTTATTTTCCCCCTACCACAGAGACAACCTACTCCTGACATAGCCATAAAAGCCCCCTGCTTTTATTTATATTAACGATTTCGTCCTTCCGGTAAAAATCCGGTGAAAATCAACTCCGAGCTATGGTAGTTTCTGACTATTTTTGACTTGACTACCCTCAATAACGGTGTTAAAAACCCAGAAAGTGGCTTGTCGAGTAGGTTTAGGTCCTTGCGTCCTTAGGGACGTGGAGGTTCGACTCCTCTCGCTCGCATTGCTTTTATTGACAGGGACCTTTTACTAGTTTTAATAACAAAAAAGAAATTATAAACCTATTTTTCTTCATATAGTGACAATAGAATTTTGTAGTTTTGATAAGAAACAACTATTTTCCTGTCTCTAATAATCAAAATTTTTTAATTTAGAAAAGTTCTTGACATTGGTAGTCACTCTGTAGTAATGTGTTTGGATATTTTCTGGGGGGCAGGTTTTGTTATTGTTAGAGGAGAAGGGTGAACAACTTGACTTAATAGTGATAAGCCAGTAGTAGGAATTGTCTCTGTTGCTGGTTTTTTGTTATTTGGGACAAATGAAAGGAGAAAAAATGAAATATGCAACTCTTATAGTAGCTACACTGGTTTTTATTTCTTCTGTTACAACTGCTGAAATTATTGTTCCAGAAGGTTTTGTTGTGGAAAAACTCCTGGATCAAATTGACGGACAAACACCCAGGCTTGAAGCAATAAGTAATCCCGCATATGGTGTAGGAGTAGTCTCGGCATCTATGGATAACGGTATTCTAAAAGTCCTGAAAATATCTGATGGAACAATTGAAACTCTTTCGACAAAAAGTGGATATCCTACAAGTGACTCGGTTGTATTGACGGTTCGCTTTGACAGAACAGGTGTTTTTAGTAATAAGCTGTTTGTTAGCGTTCGCCATAGTCTCTCTTGTGGTGGAGATAATGGAAAACGCACAGATATTATCGAAATATCTCCTGACGGTGATACAGAGATTATCCTGTCAGAGGGGACATGCGAGGATTGGCTCACTTTTAATTTTGAATTTACTCCTTCCGAACATGGTTACCAGCCAGGAATATATCTCTACGACAGACACATCACAGATGGAACACCTCTCTATCATTTAGATAGTGCTTTCAATCTGACCGAACTACACGAGGATCTCGTGCCTCCAGGTCGAAGTGATATAGATATACGTGGTTTGCAGTATGATTCAACGGGCATATATGATTATCGCTTAATAATTGCCGATTCAGACGATAATAACGATGATAAGACCGTGATATACCAATTACTGCCTGACCTTTCATTCGTGGAGCTGACCACACCCGTTTCTACTTCACAGAGATATTATGGTGACATATGTATCAGCCCGGGAGGTTCGTTTGGGCAGATTATATATGTAACAGATAAAGAGACAGATTCTGTTATGACAGTTGACCCTAATGGTATACATGATGTCTTCGGTTATGGATTTGAAGAAATAGAGTCTATAACTGTGGATGAGCAGGGCAGATATTTATATGTGTCAGATTTACATGGTGTTTATAGAATCAGAGCCGATTCCATGATACCAGGCCCCCTCCTTGTAATGAGAGAACCCTGGGTGGAGAATGATGACGTTCACACAGGAGAAAAAGGTGTAGATGACCTGCGGCTATTATGGAGTGAGCCTGTTCTGTTTTCGAATGCGGATGTCACGGTTGAGAATGAGGATAGTAATTCGATACCCTTTAGTGTTTCAGGAAGTGGTTCACAATTTATGATTATAGCTTTTGGTGAAAAATTGCTGAATGACAAATATACTCTTACAATAACTGAATCAGTAGTAAGCAGTGCTACCGGATATGCTATAGATGGTGACAACGATGGCATAGCAGGTGGAGATGCTATTTTAAACATGGAGCATCGTGAACGTCACGATTCCGACAACGACAACGATATCGATTTCTGCGACTTGGCGGATTTTGCAAATAAATGGTTATGGATGGTCGAGCTACCCTAAACTAATTGTATTAAAAGGGCCGGTATACTGCCCCCTACAGCCCTTTTTTTATATTTTGTTTCCTTGGTGAAAATATTTCCTTTACCAGCCGGGCATTCTTACTTCGTGGAGAACTTAAAAATCGTCTCACTTTTAAATTCCTTGCCGGGCCGAAGCACAACAGAGGGAAAATTGGGTTTGTTGGGCGAATCGGGATAGTGTTGAGTTTCAAGACACAAACCGTAATGTCTTTGATAAACCTTCCCGCCTTTACCCTTGATATTTCTCATACCATTTGCCGTATAGAACTGCATGCCCGGCTCCGTTGTATATACTTCCATCACCCTCCCGCTCTCTGGTTCATATACGCGAGCCGCCAAACCAAGTGGACTGCTCGACTTGTTCAAGACATAGTTATGGTCATAGCCTCGCGTCTCTTTCAGCTTCTCGATTCTTGCCCCAATCGTCCTCGGCTCGGTAAAATCCAGTGGCGTATCTTTGACACTGCGGATTTCGCCTGTAGGGATTAATCCTTCCCCGGCCGGAGTATACTTGTCGGCGTTAATCACTACCTCGTGACCCAATACATCGCCGCTCCCGGCTCCCGCAAGATTAAAATAACTGTGATTGGTCAGGTTGATTATGGTAGGCTTGTCCGTCGTTGCTTTGTAACTTATCCTGAGTTCATTCTTATCAGTCAATACATACATCACAGTACAATCAAGATTACCGGGAAAACCCTCTTCTCCGTCTTTGCTCCGATGTGCAAACTCTACACACAATCCTTCCTTACACTCACCCGGAAGTCCTTTCCATACGACCTTATCAAACCGTTTCTTACCGCCGCCGTGAATATGGTTCTTGCCTGCGTTGGCGGTCAGCTTGTATTCGACTCCGTCGAGGGTAAACCTTGCGTTTGCAATCCGGTTGGCATAACGCCCCACTACGGCGCCAAAGAGAGGATTCCTTTTGACGTACGACTCAAGATCATCGAAGCCCAGCGCGATATCGGCTAATTTACCTTTCCTATCCGGCACCTCCAGCGATACCAAAATGGCACCGTAATCTATCAACCTAACCCTTATCCCGTTGGCATTTACCATCTCATAAAGAAATACCTCTTGCCCGTCGACGGTTTTCCCGAACGACTCCACCCCTACCCTTCCCTTGTTAGCGGCTTTCCCCAACCGTTTAGCAGGCGCTGCACCCCAACAAACCGACACGAACCCGGCCGCAGCCAACACGTAAATACAAAACCTTTTACTAAACATGATTCATCCTCACATTAAATCTGACAACTCGTATGTACTTATTACTCCTTTAGACTAATCTTCGCCGCCTGAACCAAACCTAAAAGAATACCACGTCTTCACTCCACTATCTTACCCAATCCACGAACCAATGCAAGACCCTCTAAGATAGTTGAACGTTCTCTCTGGGACAAATTCCCCCAACAATCATTTATAAATAATCTTTAATCATTTATATGGCTTACCTCTAAGGCGCCGAAGAATCCGACCATAGCTTATAATCAACTATCCATCTTCATCTATTTTTTAACAATGCCGTTGGATCCCCACCAGGCCCGTAGATTTTCCGGTATGGGGATAGGCTTGTGCGGATTTTTACCCATTGCCTTGGCAGCCAGTCTAGGATCCCTGCAAAAGACCATTTGCTTTCCCGGCTTGGTGGGCAGCCACTTTAAAATTGCCTTTATAATTTCCTCGTCGTCTCCATCAAATGTCGGGGTCCAGCCCTTGTACCGAATCTGCCTGACCTTGTTATAAGGGGCATTGGGATCCCGGTTGTTGGGATCAGATGGTGGGCGAAGGCGGTCGGCGTTATACGCATTTATCGAAACGATATGGTCCCACATGTCCATTTCATCGAGCATGTTGGCCAGCTCGTTCTGTATGCCGGCCTCCTTGATATCGAGATGGAGCAACATCGCCCGTTGGCGTGCCAGAACGAGAAAGGCGGTAAGAGTGGGAGGACGTGTATTTTTGTTTGCACGGCCATATATATGCTTGGGCGTTAGCTTCAGCAATTCGTAGTAGGTGACGTCCCTGACCTTGCCTGAGCCATTGGTCTCGCGGTCGAGTGTTTCGTCGTGAAACAGGTACAGGACGCCGTCTCTGCTCCTTCGTATGTCGATTTCCACGCCGTCTGCGCCCAGGTCCATTGCGGCCGCGTACGCTTCGAGTGTATTCTCCGGGGCCTCTTTAGTTGCACCGCGATGGACCATCAGTGGAATGCCTGCACGACGTTTGGCAATAATCTCATGTCGTTTCTGCCGTGCCTGTTTTGACTCAGGCAGAATGTGTGTGATATAACCCGGAACCAATTCATCAGCCTTGGCAGAGGTCAGACTGAGCATGATAAACAAAAGCCAAATTCCGGTCTTTTTCATAGTTGCCTCGGTTTTCTACGAACTTCCAGATTCTCACCTGACATTTCCAAACACTATAAAACTCTATAATATTAAAATCTAATCACAACTTCAACTCTTCTTCGCCGGTGGCAGGGTGTGCACTGCACACCTTTATTTCTACCCTCAAATTCATCATTCGTTATTCCTTCTTCAATATTCATTATTCAATACGATCACTCATCCTTAATCACTTCCTTTGGGTGGCAGCCTCAAAGCCGAAGGCTTTGGGGATGGTGAATAACGCATTTCTACCTGCGGTTCGCATTTTCCTTACTCACTCCGGCCCTTCCGTACCTCCAAATAATCAACCATCAATTATCCATAATCATTTATACGGCATGTTACCGTATTTCATTTTTAGTGTTGGTTATGTTAGTTTCCCCTTGACTTTTTGACTAAATAGGGTATAGTTATATCACCTTTATTAGCTTAAATAGTAGGAGGATATGGTGAATAAATGCAGTTCTATAAGGCATACTTTATTAATTTCCACAGGAATGTATTGATGCAGAAATTGCACGCTGTTAAATATCAACTCTTTTTGAAAGGGCAAGAAGATGAGAAGTAGAAAAATGTTAGTGATTTTGGGTTTAGGCTTGGTAGTTTCTTTGGCTGTAGTCTGTAAGGCAGCACCAATGGGGACGGCTTGGACCTATCAAGGTCAACTTATGGATGCCAATGAGCCAGCAGATGGTCTGTATGATTTTGAGTTCAAGCTCTACTCGGATCCTAACAATATCGGTTTTCCAATAGGACCAACGATTGTTATAAACGACCTCGATGTAATAGATGGTTACTTTATAGTGGAACTTGATTTTGGAGATAAGGTATTTAAAGGCGATGCAAAATGGCTGGAGGTCGCTGTGCGACCGTGGGATAGCACCGAGCGTCATACGACCCTGTTTCCTCGACACCAAATAACACCGACACCCTATGCCCTTTATGCCGAGACCACCAGCAATGATAATGACTGGACGGTTTCAGGTGATGATATGTATTCAGCCCCATCCGGCAATATCGGTATCGGTACAACAACACCAACTGCAAAGCTGGAAGTTGCCGGAGATATGAAAATGGCTATCGAGGATGATATTACTTTAAGCCTTGTGTCGGGCATCACAAATTCGTCAAAAATAGCATTAGGCCAGCGTTTTAATAACGAGAGTGCCTTCATAGAACTGGATAACACTACAGGCGTTTTTCGGTTTGGAAGACCTTTTGAAAGTAACAGCATTACAATTGACGGCAGTGGTAATGTTGGTGTTGGGACGGCCAGTCCCACTAAGACCCTTGAAGTTGCCGGAGACATGACTATGCGACTTGAGGACGATATAACCATGAGTCTCGTATCCGGAATTTTTGATTCTTCGACAATAACATTAGGGCAACGTTTTAATCCGGAAAGTGCCGTTATAGAGCTGGACAACTATACAGGTGTTTTGCGATTTGGTAGACCTTTATCGAACAATAGCCTTACGATCAGCAGCGATGGAAAGGTAGGTATCGCCACGGCCAGTCCTGACCCTAACACCAAACTTCATGTAGATACCGACAACATTTATGCCGGTTACTTCACATCTGATAATCCGAGTTCTCGAAGCCATGTTATACATGCCGAATATACTGGTTCAGGCAAAATTGGTACTGTGGCTGTTTATGGCAAGTCTCAGTCAGAAAATTCGGGTACTGGCGGACTATTTAAAGGGGGACGTGCAGGAGTAGAAGGCTCAGTCAATGCCATTGGATCTGGGCATTTCATCGGGGCAGGAGGTTATGTTGAAGGTGATGATGGATATAACTACGGAGTTTATGGATCTGCCTCAGGCAATGGTATAAATTATGGTGTCTATGGGAGATGCTCCGATGGCTATGCTGGATATTTCTTAGGCGATGTTTATGTCGCCGAAGATGTTCTTGTCATTCAAAACGTCTCGGCGGATTCTTTCACCGACCGAACACCTTATCCAAAAGACGTTGCAACGGCATATGAAGCTGTGATGAGTATGGAGCGGCTTCCGGATGGTCAATACGATGAAAACAATAAAGAAACCCAGCTTGACCACTCGATGTTGAGCGATTTTGTGCGTTCCAAAGATGGTAACCGTGATTTGTCGGCTACTGTATCCTGCCACAACGAAGTCCTAAAAGACCTGATAAGCAAACAACAGGAACTGGGCAAAGCACATACCTATATTGAGCAGCTTCAAAAACAAAATAAGTTATTGGAAGCAAGGTTAGCCAAATTAGAAGCGTTGATTGCAAAGAAACCGGTAAAATGAGAATAGAAATCTAAGGTTTTTTACTGAAAATTTCTAATATTACTTTGTTTATTGGCATCCCGCTTTTAGAGCATTAGTTAAAATTGTCTATCTCTTACGGCTTTCGATTCCCTGCTCGGACTAAGCCTCTGATTTTACTCCCAAATAGCGTGACACGATCCCCCGCTGTCGTTGACGTGAGGCCGTTTTTTGAAAAAAATTCGTTTTTTATTGAACATTCCGGGCTGTTTTTTTTGTCTCAATCTTTTATGCTCTTATGTTCTTTTCTACGCGATACGCTTCACGCATCTACGCATTTCTACCTGCGGTTCGCATTTTCCTTACTCACTCCGGCCCGAACGGGCCTCCGTGTGCCTGTACGATGCGAATCGCGGCCTACGGTAGAAATACTACCTTTTCCTAAACGCTATACGCTCTACGCTACTCAAGATGCTGTCCGCTCTACGCTGCTTTTACTTGCCCCCAAAATACCCCAAATTAACAATTCCGTCAACATCAAAACAATCGCCGGCCGTCCCGGCCTCAACCAGCGAGATACGCTTCACGAGATACGAATTATGCCCTTATGCCTTGTGTTCTTATGCTCTTGTGCTCTAATGAACTTTTTCTAAAAAAAGTTCATTTTCCATTGAACATTCCGCCCAGGTTTGGTATAATAATAACGACAATTGAGAATTGAGAATAGAATTTAAAATGTAAAATTGGGGGATTTGAAGTAAGGTGTCAGCAGTCTGTAGTCTTGAATCTGGAGTCTGTAGTCTTAATCCATGGCAGATAGCGGAGACCCGCCTGCCCTGAGCGCAGTCGAAGGGCACGTCGTAAGCTGTTGTACAGCAAGGACTTCAGGCCAGCAGGCCAAAACAGTTGTATTCGTTAACTAAAGGTGAATATTTATGAACAACGAACTAAGAACTAAAAACTACTGGAAACTGGCAACTGGCGACCGGCAACTTTATTCGACAAATGTCGAATGTTCTCTACAAATTCACCTTTTTATGCAAAACAAAGCCAAATTCAAAAAAGTCAAGTTGAACGTAACCTCTTTTATAACATGTGATTATGATCAATTGGACACTTGGTCAATTGGGACAAAACAAAGCCAAACAAACCCAATTCAAACCCAAATCAAAGCCAATTCAAACCCAATACAAAGCCAATACGAACCCAATTCAAATCCAAACAAACCCAATTTTACCCCCCTTCCGACAGAAATTCTGCATATCTCACCATCGGCCTTGACTTATGCAGCCCCTTTTCGAATAATGACATGCGAATTGACCGGAAAAGAAACAATATTAACAGACAGATATGGAGGATACCTGTGAAACGAAGACAATTCTTAAAGACAGGCACAATGGCAGCGGGATCTTTTCTGCTGAGTTCATGCAATGCGAGTGTAACAGCATCAAGAGAACTGAAAAAACGCCCAAACATCCTGATGATTACCTGCCATGATTTAGGCCGGCACCTAAGCTGTTATGGCATTAAGGAAGTAAAATCCCCAAACATTGATAAACTGGCGGAAAAAGGTATTCGCTTTGCAAACATGTTCTCTACTACACCCGTTTGTAGCCCGGCAAGAGGAGCATTACATACGGGCCGATACCCGCAGAGCAACGGTCTAATGGGACTCACTCATGCCCCATGGTGGTGGAAATTCAAAAAAGGCGAAAAGCACACGGCCATGATACTACAGAATGCGGGATACCATACGTGCCTGTGCGGCCTCCAGCACGTCTTCGGTAGCGGCGAAGCCAAAAAATATGGATACCAGCGGGTATTAGCTGTCAATGACGATGCAGACCAAAGAACAAATGCGGCAGCGAAATTCCTCGGAGAGCGTAAAGCCAATGACAGGCCCTTCTTTTTGAAGGTAGGCTTTTTCGAGGTCCACCGCCGTAAAGGGGGTTTCCAGCATCACAAATACGACCCGGCTAAGCCCGTTTTCGTTCCAAAATACCTGGCCAATACCCCGACAATACGAAAGGACCTGAGCGGTTATCAGGAGGACATCTCATATCTTGATTCGTGCGTGGGACGAATCCTGGATGCATTGGAATCCAACGCAAATCTGAAAAACACGATTGTGGTCTTTACCGCGGACCACGGAATTCCCTATCCCGGAGCCAAATGGGGCCTTCGCGGTGGCGGAGTTGATGTGCCTCTAATCCTCTATCAGCCGGATAGCTGCCTTAGCGGCGGCAAGGTCCACGATTTATTAATCAGTCATGTAGATGTGCTTCCCACCCTGCTGGATTTGATTGGCGCCGGCAAACCGCAAAATCTGCAAGGCGTCAGTTTTGCCGATTATTTGCAGGGCCGAACAAAAGCCAAACCACGCCGCCAAGTTTACGCCCAATTCACACCCGCGATGTTCAGGGACAACGAGTCGCGATGCATTGTTACGGAACGCCACAAGTTAATCCGGTACTTCCAGGCCGGCCGGTCTTTCAAGTATCCTATTGATGTAAATCCTGTACGTTTTGCCCAGCATACCGAGCGTGCCGCCAACACAGGCAAACCCCGGCCTTATGTCCGGTTGTTCGATGTCCAAAACGACCCCGATCAATTCAACGATATCGCGGATAAGAAAGAAAACGCGGCAATCGTAAAATCGTTGTCCAAAAAATTATACGACTGGATGGCCTCCGTCGGCGACCCGCTTTTAAAAGGCCCATTATCAACGCCCTACTACGAGCGGTCCATGGAAGAATTCAGAAAAACTATTCAATAACCGGATGGATCAAAAATGCCCGAATTGAAATTGTCAAAATTAAAAATACCCGAATTGAAAGTATCAGAAACGAAAATACCCGAATCGAAAGATTACCAATTGTTTTTTGGAGGCCTTTACTTCGCGCTGACATCATAAGCGTATAGAAACTCTCCGTGCCGGATGTAGAGACGCCCACCGCAGACGACCGGATGAGCATAGAAAACGCCCTGATCATTTTTAGACAATTTGAACCGGCTGACGATTTCAAGCTTCTTCGGATTCGGCCGAACAAGACCTATCTCGCCCTGATCGCTGACGAAGTAAAGCATACCGTCGGCAAAGGTCAGCGACGCCGAGCGCTCTCCGCAAATTTCATCGGCCGTCCACATTGTCTTCCCCGTTTCCATATCCAGGCACGCCAGATGCCTTTTTTTATGGTCTCCGTCGGCCTGCCCGTATAAATATCCGTCAACAATCATCACCCCACCGTGCTCGTTATCGAGTTCCTTTGTCCGCCAGATTTCCTCGACCGAACAGTCATCACCATCGACTTTTAATTTCAGCTTTGTTGCACCGCGCCCCCACGTCCCGAAAAGAAATATATGCCCATCATGATAAATCGGCTTATCGCAATTGACACCATAACGCACTTTGTGCGGATATTGCCAAAGCAGCTTTCCCGTTTCAGCCGCAACGCCAATCGCCGAATCTGACATTACTGTGACAATCTGCCTAAGGCCCTTATAATCAACAATCATAGCAGACGCATAGCCCGGCTTATCGCCTATACCTGTGCAGTACCACCTGGTCTGGCCTGTATCCTTATCAAGGGCCACCATGCCCACTTTTTCGCCGCCGGGGCAGCAGATTACATTATCGCCGTCAATAAGCGGTGATTCACTTATCCCCCATGAAATCATCCTTCCCCCAAACTTCTCAAACACATCGACGGCCCAAATCATATCACCGGTCCCGGCGTTCATACAGATAAGGTCTCCATCGCCATTCATATGGTACAGCTTGCCTTTCACAATCGTCGGAGTAGAGCGTGTTCCAGGATGTGACCGCCTGTACGCCGGGCCGTTCTTTCGTTTCCATATCTCTCTCCCCGACATACCCATGGCCGTAATGACAGTATCCTTATCTATATTACCCGTCGTGTATATAAAACCGTCAACAATGGCCACCGTTGCAAATCCCTGCCCGATCCCCCCTACTTTCCAAATCAGTCTCGGACCGCCTTCGGGCCATTTTTTCAGCAATCCGGTTTCATCCGACCGGTTATCCCGCCGCGGACCGTGAAACTGAGGCCAGTTTCCCGCCATCGTCAGGTTTAAAGTAATTAAACAAATGACTATCGCCAAAGGCACCTTAGCTGCCATAAAATCTTTTCCTCCATAGAAACATTCATCTCGGCATGGTTCGTTATTCAGTCCCGGAACCACCGGTTTGACGCCCCTTGCCAATGCAATATAATTTGCGTGTGGTGCGAATGAACAGTTGACCGTACGCTGCGCTGATGGACGCCCGGACCATTTCTCCACCGCTGGGCTTGTCCATGTCAATTACCTTGAGGACGCCACCGTTTGACGCATCGATTACGGCTGCATCTCCACTATGGTTGATTAGATAGATTTTTCCATCGGCGGCAAGCGGTGAAGCTTCGTACTTGGAACCGCCGGGCGTATCGATTGTCCACTTGACCTTACCCGTTTTCGGTTCAACGCGCGAGAGTTTGCCCCGCAGGTCGCTCAAAACGAAGAAGTCGCTATCGTAGAAGGCAGGAGTGGGAACATCAGAGGAAACTTCTGGTACGTTATCGCTTTTCCAAGTAATGGCACTATCATCCAATACACCGCTTCCATTGGGCCTTATAGCATAGACGGGAGCGTTTTTGGGTCCACAGGCAAGAACAACGCCGTCGCCAACAACGGGAGAGGGAACAAGCCGCCAATGCCCAATGCGCCTCGGATTCCACGTGCCCCATCGCCATAATTCCTCACCTGTTTTAAGGTCATGTCCCGTCAGCGCATCACCTCCGACTATCAACAACTGTTGTTTGCCGTTAATGGAAAAAGGAAGTGGCGTGCTAAAAGCTTCAAGCGATTCCGCGCGAGCCTTACTCGGACGAATATGGCGCCACAGGGTCTTACCGGTTTCCGGGTTCACTGCTAAAATATACGATTCGTTCTTTTTGTCTCTGAAGCCACGACCACGTACCGGTACATCCCGCTGTAACACCTGTACATATAATCTACCATCATAAAGGGTTGGGCTGGCACCGTAAGTCCACAGGAACGCAAAAGGCCCATATTCCTCCTGGATGTTGCGTTTCCATTTGCTTTTGCCTTCAACATCGAAACATACCAAGTCCCCGTTACCATAGAGAAAAAACACGAGCTTACCATCAGTAACCGCCGAGCCGGCCGCGTACGTGCTACGGTAGTCCTGACCGATTCCCTTTGCTATATCGTGCTGCCAGAGCTTCTTGCCGCTTTTGCGGTCAAAGCACATCGCAAGCAGCATGTCCCTGTCTTTATCGACGCCCGAAAGAAAGACCTTATTATCCTGGATAATCGGTGTGGCTGCCGAGCATCCCGCCAAATCGACGCTCCAAGCGACGTTCTCGGTTTGGCTCCAGGTTGAAGGAAGGTCCTTTTCGTCGGTGGAACCGTTAAAATAAGGACCTCGCCATTGCGGCCAATCGCTCCCAATAGCTACAGATGCAGCTACAAAAACAAATATCAGAAAAATACCATATCTGGGCATGATGAACTCCTGCCTGCAATAAAACTCATTCTTATTATTGAGCAACGCCATACCTACATCAATAAACTCAAAATCGAGCACTGTGATGGTACTTTATTAGGCACAAATTAGCAAGCCAAAAAGCGAACATGATAAGAGCGGCCTGAAACAGTCCAAAGTTGAAAGTGAAAAGCGTAAAACCACAACCCAAAATGTAAAACGGTGGAGGCCCTTCGACATTGCTCAGGGCAGGCTCTTATGGCAGCCTTGTATATGCAGCCGGCCAAAAAGCTGTTTTAGGCAAAGAAAGAACTGGATCCCTGCCTAAAGCATGCAGGGACTGTGGAAATAAACAAAAGTAAGCAAAAGATGACCAAAAAAAGGTTTCTGAGAAAAAATTCTAAATTCACTTTGTTCTTTATTGCTCTTGGATCCATTGGTTTGCCGTGATACTTAGATCAAGGAAGTTTACTATTCCGTCTTTATTTATATCTGAAGGCAGGTAGACTCTAAGGTAGGGATAGGTCTGGTTCTCACCTATGTTCCATACGTTGATGAAATCCCAGTTGGTGAAGGTAGACTGCTGGTGCATTTCAGCGGTTGTTTTTCCTGTTACTCCGGCTGGATCGGGGTTTTGATTACCTACCCCGTCAATCAATCCTGATGTTTCAATGTTCCAGACACCATTTATATGTTCAATATTGTTGATATAACCTGCAAAACCCCCGATATTTTGTGAATTATTGCCTACAAGAACCTCACTAATTGCATAGCAGTTTCTGATGACGCCAATTTCCTGATAAATAGAATACCTATTATATCCAACTAAGCCACCAATTGAGTCGGAATTATCGCCACTGACAACGGATGCTTTTGTATAACAATCGTTAATATTAGAATAATGGTTCTCTCCAACTAGTCCACCTATCAAACCAGAGCTATCTCCGCTTATAACTGCTCCAGTTGCATAAGAATTAATCGTTGTCGCATAAACATTATCTCCGATTAAACCTCCCAATATTTCAGAAAAATCTCCTCCTGTAACTGTGCCGGTTGCAAAACAATTCATAACAGTACCACCGCCGGCACTTCCATTATTGTATCCTATCAAACCGCCAAGACGGGTAGAGTAATGTTCTCCAAAAATCGCTCCCACGGCAGAACAATTATTTATTTGAGCATAAGCATTCTCTCCAATTAATCCGCCAATGCCCCAGACACCTCCGGTTAAGGTACCTGTTGCATAACAATTAGTGACAATATTATCTACATTATGTCCGACTAAACCGCCAAGCTGCATATACCCACTTACATTTCCAGTTGTATAACAATCGGTAATCGTGCCGTCATTACAACGCCCTATCAAACCACCGAGTTCATTAGACATGTATTCTCCGGATACTGCTCCGGTCGTATAGCAATTAGTGATAACGCCGTTTACATTACTTCCTATCAATCCACCGACCTCAGTAGTATGCTCTCCAGGATATACGTTATTCGCAGTACTGCAATTGGCTATTTCACCATCAATGTTTCGTCCTATCATACCACCTATAACTCTCGAATATCTTACTGCACTAATCTCCCCGCTTACATAACAATTGGTGACGGTTGTTGTGTCATTAAATCCGGCTAAACCACCGGTAAAGTAAGACTCTTCTACGACTTTGATTGTTATATTTTCTACGCTAAGATTGTTAATTTGTCCATTTTCTGTATAGCCAAAAAGACCAAGGTAATCGTTACCCACTCCCCCATCATCAATCGTTAAGTTATTTATTCTATGACCTGCACCATCAAAAATGCCCAAAAATGGATTGCCTTCAAAGGTGTAGTTTGTGTTGTCCGTATCCAATGAGATAACGGCGGTGGTGTAGGTCTTCCCGGCCAGATTCACATCTGTCTCCAACCTCGTGAAGCCCGCCCAGTAATTAGCATCAGCAGCAAAGTCGTTGAAATCATCTAACGACTGTATTAGCCAAGGGTCTTCCTGCGTACCTGAGCCATCCAATAAAGCCACAGCAGTATTTACGCATAAAAAAACCATAACTAAAATGGTAATTTTCCCCACCTGGTTTGAATTCCTCTCTATAAACTTCATAACTACATCCTGACTCCCATATTCAACCTTTAAGCCGATTTCCGTCAAATGTACGGCTCAACAGCAACGAAAAACTCTCCGGTTTGCTAAAAAATTACTTTAACATAATTCTGTTACTTTGTCAACTGCAGAAACTGCGATAGGACATGAATATTCAAATCCTCTATATTTTTCTTTCCTCTCCCTACAGAAAAGTTTGAAAAGCAGATGTGATTTTGGTAATCTCCGAAACGCGCAAAATTTGCCCCTATTATTAAAAAGGGATTTTAATCCATGACGGCAAAAACAGGTTTTGATAATGAAAAGTATCTAAAACAACAGACGGAAGCTATTCTTGAGCGGGTCAATAAGTTCAATAACAAGCTGTATCTGGAATTCGGCGGCAAACTTCTATTCGATTATCATGCAGCTCGGGTGCTTCCCGGCTTCGATCCCAACGTTAAAATGCGTCTGTTGCAGAAAATACGCGACAAAATAGATGTTATCCTCTGTATTTTTGCCGGCGACATTGAGAGAAAAAAGGTCCGCGCCGACTTCGGTATTACCTATGATTCCGATGCATTGAAAACAATCGATGACTTCCGGGAATGGGGCATAGACGTTACCGCCGTGGTGATTACACGCTACGACAATCAGCCATCGGCCAAGGTATTCAAGAACAAGCTTGAACGCAGGGGAATAAGCGTTTACACGCACAATTCAACAAAGGGTTATCCTACCGACGTCGAAATTATTGTAAGCGATGATGGGTACGGCGCGAACCAACCGATACATACCCAACATCCAATCGTAGTCGTTACAGGGCCGGGACCGGGAAGCGGTAAACTTGCCACATGCCTTTGCAATTTATACCATGAATACAAAAACAGCAAAGAGGCCGGATTCGCCAAGTTCGAAACATTCCCAATCTGGAACCTGCCATTGAAACATAAGGTAAACGTCGCCTACGAGGCCGCAACCGTCGATTTAAAAGATGCAAACGGCATCGACTATCACCATTTGGAAGCTTACGGTGAAACAACAGTCAACTACAACCGTGATATCGAAGCGTTTCCGCTGCTGAAAAGAATAATAGAAAAAATCACGGGCAGGGAATCTTTTTACAAATCACCGACCGATATGGGCGTCAACCGTGCCGGCTATGGAATTGTGGATGACGAACTCGTGCAGGAAGCCGCACATCAGGAAATCATCCGGCGATATTTCAGGTGTGCCTGTGAATACGCGATGGGATTTGTCGAAAGAGAAATCCTGGACAGGTCCGAGCTTATCATGGAAAACATAGGCGCAAAAGTGGAAGACAGGCCCGTGGTATTACCGGCCCGAGAAGCCGCCCAAAGAGCACAGCAACTCGGCAAAGGAAATGAGGGAATTTTTTGCGGCGCTGCTATCAAACTCCCCGATGCAACTATTATAACAGGCGAGAATTCTCCCCTTATGCACGCCGCCTCCAGCCTTGTTATAAACGCCACCAAGCACCTTGCCGGTCTGCCGAAAAAAATGCATCTTTTGCCCCAGAACATCACGGATTCTGTAAGATTTCTGAAAAAGGAAATCATGAACGGAAAAATGATAAGCCTTGACCTCGAAGAAACACTTATCGCCCTGAGTATCAGTGCCATATCAAATCCCGCCGCCCAGATGGCCGTCGAGCATTTAAAGGAACTCAAAGGGTGCGAAGTTCACATGACACACATACCCACAACGGGTGATGAAGCCGGCTTAAGAAAACTGGGTGTTAATCTTACCTCCGACCCTGACTTTTCCTCGAAAAGCCTTTTCATTAACTAAGCGCTATTATATAAAATGTAATAAAACTATATTCAATCAGATTCAAATATAATAGAAACCTATTTTATGAAAGGAGCAAAAGTGAAGAAGGCAATTGTTTTGACGATGGTTAGTTGTGCAATACTGGCACAATCCTGCGAAGAAAAAACCTCTGTCCCCCCCCAAGCTCATCCGAACGTCAGTCAGTGGCAGGACCTGTTCGCCGCGGACTT
>JABAHP010002317.1_pt2 | contig 16777 bp, 17 predicted proteins | sample 7062081 | NCBI WGS metagenome assembly JABAHP01 (sample SAMN14534357, study PRJNA622989) | marine sediment metagenome | biome: marine biome [ENVO:00000428]; feature: marine pelagic biome [ENVO:01000023]; material: deep marine sediment [ENVO:00002113] | place: India: Gulf of Kutch | collected...
CGCTCAGGCGAGGCGGGCGGGAGATTGGGCAAAAGGGGGCGTTTTTCAAAGGTCTCAATCAGTGGCCGCAGCAGTGATCCTCACAATTTGCTATTTCTGCCAATGCCTTAATCACTTCCCTCTGATCTGCATGGAGCACACTTTTAATCTTGAGTTTTAGATAAAGGGAATCCGCATTCTTGGGCAGGTTCAGGGGAAAAAAGGCCAGGTGTTGGAAAACCTGCGGAATATCCTCTCGACTCATATGCAGCTGAACCTCCTGTCCCACAGTTTTATCCGCCAACTGGATTTCAAAGGGTGTTAGGCCGGAAGTCCCCAGTCCATAGATGAATTCAAACTGAGAGGGCTGTGGGGTCAAGTCCATTGAATCTGGGGCAGTTCCAGCCTCAACGGATAGTATTATTTTTTTGAGGACCTCTATTTTTTCCGTTTCCATTGTACCGTTCACAAAAGGCCATAGATAGTGCATGGCAGAAATGGGAAACCCACCAAAACCATACTACAACACCCCGTGTTACTTTTACAACTCGTAAAGTTTACTCTGATGCACCATCAAAGCATCATCTCCCCGCCGAGAGGGGCTCTGTCCTCAATAACGACTTTTGGCCTGGTGTTCAATCACAAAAGGATTTCCAAGTATTTGTTGAATCTTCCTGATTTTGACTTATTTTATACAAAAGATATAAATAGAGGCAGGCAGGTTTCAGGCGAGGAGTGGGTGAACGAGAAAGTGGCATCTTTTTGTAAGGATTTCACGAAAGGTGCGACAAAACTGCAAAGCTTTTTTCGAGGATCAAATATTATGATAGCGAACCAGAAGAGTATGATAGGGTCGGATTCTTCCAAGAGTGGGAAAGACAGTGTGAAAAAGATCCTTTTGGTCGGTGTTTTCTGGCGTATTCTGGTCATAGAGGCCATTTTGCTTGTCTGTTCCCTTCTTTACAGGGCCCTGACAGAAAGTCCAGCGCATGCTGATCTCTTTTGGTACGCCATGAGGATCATATTCCTGATAGGGATCATCATTGCGTTTATGATGGTCACCCTCAGGAGCTTTCTCACCAAAAAAATCATCTCGCCCCTTGAAGCCATTGCTTCAAGCAATCGTCGTCTCCAAATCCGTGATATTGATCCCAGCGCAAGAGATATTGATTTGCCTAAAGACACCCCCGTGGAAATCAAGGAGATCGTGGACACCCGCACCCAGATGTTGACGACCATACTCAAGGTGTCAGAAGAACGTTTGCGTCTCGTTGATTTTATTCGGGATACCTTTGGCAGGTATCTGTCCAAGAAACTCGTGGACGAAATCCTTGAAACGCCGGAGGGGCAGAAAATCGGGGGTCGTACCGAGACAGTGACTATCCTGATGTCCGATCTCCGTGGCTTCACAAGGCTGTCTGAAACCAGAGACCCGGAAGAAATGGTAAAGCTTCTGAATCGTTACCTTGAGCGGATGTCCAAGGTCATTTTGGCGTATGACGGTGTCATAGATGAATTCATTGGAGATGCGATCCTCGCCGTATTCGGGGTGCCTGAGCAACGCAAGGATGATGCAGAACGTGCGGTTGCCTGTGGGCTTGCCATGCAAAACGCCTTAATGGAGCTCAATGAGGAGATCGTCTCTAAGGGGTATCCTCCCCTTGAGATGGGAATTGGTATCAACACCGGGACGGTCATCGTGGGGAATATCGGTTCCGAATTGCGGACAAAATATGGCATCGTGGGTTCCCCTGTAAACGAGGCCGCACGCATAGAATCCAACACCACCGGCGGACAGGTCCTGATCGGGGAGTCCACTTACAAACTGGTCAAGGCGTTGGTAAAAGCCGATTCTCCTCAGACGGTTATGATGAAAGGGTTAAAGAAACCCTTGGTAAGCTACCCCGTCTTGGAAATAGGACCCCCGTACAATGTGAAGTCCAGTTTCCAGGTGGATACTGAAAGTGGGGTTGAAATCAGTCTTCCCTTTCATTGTTGGAAAGTGGATGACAAAAAAATCGCCAGTGAGGCCATAAACGGGGAGACCATGTTGATGAACGAGAGCGTCATCACAGCGTCAGTAGATCCTCCCCTTCAACCGCTGACAAATATCAAGCTCATATTCGATTTTTGTGTGGATGCCCACTGCTTTGATGACATCTATGCAAAGGTTGTGTCCGTTAAAGAGCATAAAGGGAAAACGGTTAACAACCTCAGAATCACTTCCATCAATCAGAAAGACAGAGACCTCCTTAACAAGTGGATGGAAGACGCGGTTTAAATAATAGGCACTTGACAGCAATTCGTTGAAACTTCATATAAAATCGCGATAGGGATTTCATAGTTTGATAAATGTTTTTAAAGGGGAATAGTAGAGATGATTAATCAAAAATATTCAGTCTTCCTAACCGTTCTCTCATTTTTCTTGGCGACGGGCCTGGTGAGCACAAGCTGGGCCTCTTTTACAGTGGATAACAGCGTTTACGCGGCGCTGCTCAAAAAGAATGTGAAAGAGGGCGTGGTGGACTATCAAGGATTCAAGAATGAGGAGAGCAAACTCGATCAATATCTGAAGGTTCTAGAGAAAACCGACTCTAGCAAGCTTTCTCGCAACGAGCAGTTTGCCTTTTACATCAATGCATACAATGCCTGGACCATCAAGCTGATCCTGAGCGGTTATCCTGGCGTCAAATCCATAAAGGAGTTCGGGAGCATCTTTAAGAGCCCGTGGAAAAAGAAACTCGCCCGGATCGATGGAGATACGGTCACCCTGGATCATATTGAACATGGCATTCTTCGTCCCACGTACAAAGATCCGCGGGTTCATTTTGCCATAAATTGCGCCTCTAAAGGGTGTCCCCCCCTCCGCTCCGAGCCCTATCGAGGGGACCTCCTGGATGAACAACTGGATGAAATGGCACGGGCCTTTATCAATGACCCCAATAGAAATCGTCTGGAAGGGAAAACGCTCTATGTGAGCCGTATCTTTAAATGGTTTAAAGAGGACTTCAACAACGATATTGTCGGTTTTTTTCAAAAATACGCCCAGGGGGAGTTGAAACAGGAATTGGATTCCAGTCGAGAGGAAATTAAGGTTGAATACCTTTCGTATGATTGGTCTCTAAACGGAAGGTAGTTTCCGTCTTGAAACGGCCCTTTTCCACAGTCTCCCGCCCGCCTCGCCTGAGCGAGTTTAGGCTCGCGATGGTGGGCAGGCTGCGTCAATCTGCGGGATTAGTTGTGCGNNAAAAATTTTCCGTTTCAAGCTCGGAAACTAAGATAGATTAATAAGCCGTTCATTTATGAATTGGAAACGCATTATTGGAAACGTATTTGCGGGGAATAAAGGGAGGTAATAATGGCTGATTATGATTTTGATATGGGCGTCATAGGTGCGGGAGCTGCAGGTCTCACCGTCACAGCCGGAGCCGCCCAGCTTGGCGCTAAGACACTTCTCATTGAGAAAGAGAATNNTGCCTCCACTACGGGTGCGTTCCCAGCAAGACCCTCATCAGAACCGCTCAAGTCTATCATCAGATGAAAAAGGCCGAGGAGTTTGGTCTACCCCCCGTAGATCTTAAGCCTGTAGATTACCAACAGGTGGCAAAGAGAATCCAATCCGTGATCAATACCATTCAAAAACATGATTCTGAGGAAAGATTTTGTGGCCTGGGGGCTAAGGTGGAATATGGACACGCCACGTTCGTGGATGAACACAGCATTCGTTTGAACGGGAAGAACTATTCGGCAAAAAACTGGGTCATTGCCACAGGGTCTTCACCTTCTATCCCTCCCATCGAGGGCCTGGACAAGACGCCTTTTATCACCAACAAGGAGATCTTTTCATTGAGCCATCTGCCAAAATCAATGGTCATTCTGGGCGCAGGCCCCATAGCCACAGAGATGGCACAGGCATTCTCGCGTCTGGGAACAAAGGTCGATGTGGTTCAACGGAGCAACCAGATTCTGAGTAAAGAGGACGAGGACACGGCTGGTGAGGTGATGGAGGCCCTCAAGTCAGAGGGCGTCACCATCCATCTGAACACGACCGTGGTGAGCACAAAAGACCTGGGGGCTGAAAAGGAGATCATTATTAAGGACCGGGAAGATAAAGAGACGACACTCAGGGCAGAGACGATTCTGGTGGCCATGGGGAGGGAGGCCAATTTGGCAGGTTTGGGATTAAAAAATGTGGGTGTGGAATTTAATGGCAAAGGGCTTGAAGTGGACAAAAGACTCAGAACGACCCAGAAGCACATATATGCAGCGGGTGATGTGACGGGCTCTTACCTATTTACCCATGCAGCTGGGTATGAAGGGGGCATCGTCATCAGCAATGCCATTTTTCATCTTCCCAGAAAAGTGAACTATACTTACCTGCCATGGTGTACTTACACAGATCCGGAGCTGGCCAGCATCGGGATGAATGAAAAAGCGGCCAAAGCTGCTGGGATCGAGTATTCAGTATGGACAGAGGCGTTCAAAGACAACGATAGAAGCCTGGCCGAGGGAGAAAAGAGAGGAAAGATCAAAATGATCCTGGACGCAAAAGAAAAACCTCTCGGAGTGCAGATTTTGGGACCACAGGCAGGGGAACTGCTCAGTGAATGGGTGGCCGTCTTAAATGGCAAGGTGAAGCTTTCCATACTGGCCGCCGCAGTACACCCCTATCCAACCCTTGGTGAAATCAATAAAAGGGTTGCGGGGACATTTTTTTCGCCCAAGATCTTCTCAGACAAGGTCAAAAAGGGTCTGAAATTCTTCTTCCACCTGAAAGGGAGAGCTTGCGAGCCAGAATCTTGAGTAGGCCAAATCGGGATGTTCATCTAAAAAGGAACATTGAGGTGCATATGAATGAGGAGCAGTCAGAAGCAACATTTCAGACCCTCGATCCTGAGGCGTGGGTAGATCAGTACGGGGATTATCTCTACAGGTATGCAATTGCCAGAATTCATGAGCCTGCAGTTGCCGAGGATCTTGTGCAGGAGACACTACTGGCAGCCCTGCAAGGTAAGGAAGGTTTTAAAGGCCGTTCTTCTGAGAAGACCTGGCTGACCGGGATTCTGAAGTACAAGATCATAGATTACATTCGTAAGAAAAGCAGAGAGCAACCGACAGATAATATAGAGTTGGCGGCGGATGCTATGCATGAACATTTTGATGAGAAAGGCGGATGGAAAGTGGGACCCGCCAAATGGACTGTAAATCCCAAGGAACTTTTGGAGCAGAAGGAGTTCTGGAAGGTCTTTTACAGTTGTCTTTCAAAACTCTCTGAGCGTTTAGCTAAAGCATTCGCGTTACGCGAATTAGATGGTCTGAGCAGTCAGGAGATTCGTGAAATTTTGAATATCTCTGCTACGAATAGTTATGTCATGTTGTACCGCGCTCGAATGCGTATGAGGGACTGTTTGGAAGTTAACTGGCTTGGTCAAGGGAAAGCGAGGAAGCAAAATGCTGTCTTGTGAGGAAGTGACGCAACTGGTATCAGAATCTCTGGATCGAGAGCTATCTCTTCGTCAGCGTGTGTCCACGAAAATGCACCTCATGATGTGTCGATTATGTTCTCGCTACAACAAGCAACTGGCGGGTCTGAGGGAGGCCTTTCGTCTTCACGCCATGCGCGAAGAAGACATTGATATTTATCCCGCCTCTCTTTCTTCAGAAGCCAGGCAGCGCATTAAACAAGCCCTGCATCATACATCTCGTGAGCCTCATTGATGGTTCATCCCTCCTATGGGGAGCCTTTTACTCTGTATTTGTGGGACCCGTTTTAATGCGAACCTTCTCCCCATCCCACCCGTGAGGAAGTATTCAGAATCTCAAATTTCCATGTAAGGAATGCAACCCTCAGACGACAAACCTGCAAAGACATATGGGTAATAGAATAAGATCATTCTCTGCTCAAGGAGAGGGTTATGTATATGAAGAAAGGAGGGCAATATGCTTCGGAAAACACTCGTTGCGACCCTAATCGTTTTTTGGTTTCTCTGGTTCTTTACTTCAGGGATCGTCTCCTCTTATGTGACAAGGGAAGGTGGCAAAACATACATCGTGGATCAGAGGGGAGAGAAATGGGATGTGACCCAGGCAGAATCCATTGGTTTTAAGCCTAAAGGGTTTCAGTTTGGAATAGGTAGGGATGCGTTTACACCCCTTGATGATTCTTCTTTGACCGATAATACGGACTCAGTTCCAAAGGATCTTCGCGTTATTGGCGTAGAGGAAGGCTCAGAGGCGCAAGCCTATTCGGTCCCCAGACTCAAGTGGCACGAGATTGCCAACAGCAACCTGGGATCAGAACCCATTGCCGTGGGTTACTGACCTCTGGTGGATTTAGCGGCTGTGTACAGCCGCGAGATAGATGGTCAGACCTTGACGCTGGTCCCTTCTGGTTGGACCTATAATCATACGTTCGTATTGTACGACAAAGAGACCGGTACCCTCTGGTATCCCTACAAAAAAGGACTGATGGGCATACAGGGGAAATATTTCAAGCGATGGCTACCAAGACTTTCCTCAAAAGATACCCGATGGAAGGATTGGGTTAGAAAACATCGTGATTCCAAGATATTGAAATAAGACCAAAACAGTATCTTGTGAATCCAACAAAATTCTATGAAAGAAGAGGAGAAACATATGGACATAGAAAGCTTCTGTACATATATGAAAGATGAGATGAAGGGCTGGAAGGCAAAATCCTATGACCTCATTCGGAATATGGAGAAAATGTCGATGGGTCCTGATGAAAAGAGGGCGGCTTCAATTGCTGAAATGGGAGCTATCATTGAAAGGGTTGAGCAAATACTGAAAAAACTGGAAACGGAATGCCCAGCCAACTGGGATTCAGAAAAAGCCGAGCTGGATAATATGATTTGTGATATTAAAGAGACATGGAGAGAAGCTTCAGCCGCGTCTCCTGATGATTTTGACTGATCAGCACGTGCGCGAGAGATTGCTTGATTAAAGAGATTTGGGTAAGGTCTCAATCATGGACTAAAAAAAGGAGGAATCCAGTGGAACTTGCGATAATAGGATTGGGCCGTATGGGGATGAATATGGCCAGGCGCCTGCTTAAAGGCAATCACCAGGTGATAGCCTATAACCGAACATCCAACAAAACCGATGAAATCGTTAAGCAAGGGGCTATCGGGGCCTATTCACTTTCCGAAATGGTGGAGAAGCTCTCCCCGCCCCGAGTGGTCTGGCTGATGCTGCCTGCCGGGCCAGCAATTGACGATCACCTGGAGCAGTTGAAAGACCTTCTCTCCGATGGGGATGTGGTGATTGATGGGGGCAACACCTATTTCAAAGATGACATACGGCGGGCCGAAATGCTTGCTGAGAAGGGTATACAATTCGTAGATGCTGGGGTCAGTGGAGGCATTTGGGGCCTAAAGGTTGGATATTGCACGATGGTTGGCGGAACGAAAGCGAATTTTGAGTATCTCGAACCCATATTCAAGACGCTAGCGCCCCAAGATGGCTATCTATACTGCGGCCCCACTGGCGCAGGGCATTTTGTGAAAATGGTCCACAACGGTATCGAGTATGGCATGATGCAGGCTTACGGTGAGGGATTTGAGATCCTGGAGGCTTCGCCGTATGCTGAGTCACTCAACTATGCAGAGGTTGCCCATCTATGGAATCAGGGGAGCGTCATCCGCTCATGGCTGCTGGAGCTGGCGGAAGAGGCCTTCAAGAAAGACGGAAAGCTCTCAGATATCCGCGGATACGTTGAGGATTCGGGTGAAGGGAGGTGGACGGTCCAGCAGGCCATAGAAACGGCTGTCGCTGCCCCGGTCATCGCCTTGTCACTTTTGCAGCGATTTCGCTCCCGCAAAGAGGACACTTACTCTGACAAGGTTCTTGCAGCCCTGAGACGAGAGTTTGGGGGTCATGCCGTCGTGGCATCTCAATCAAAAAAGGAGGGGGACTAATCTTGGTGCTCCGCTATTTTTCAACAAGGGGATTTAGAAATTACGTCAAGGCGGCCAAAAAGATCCTGGACAACAACTGGACCGGATCCTACACCAAGCCTTCCCCCCGACTTTATCCACATCAATGGAACTGGGATTCGGCATTTATTGCTATTGGATACGCCCATTACGATCTGAACAGGGCGCAGCAAGAGATCCTATCCCTATTTGAAAACCAATGGCCCAATGGCATGGTTCCTCAGATCATCTTTAATCCCGAGGCATTAGGTCATTATTTCCCTGAACCCGATTTCTGGCAGGTACCCGATGGGCGGTTAACGAGTGGAATCACGATGCCGCCCTTGCATGCCATTGCCTGCCGCCGCCTGCATGAGAAGGCGAAAGATAAGGATGGTGCCCGTGAATTTTTGAAACTGCTATTTCCCAAATTGATCGCTTCCCATCGGTATCTTTATAAATTTAGGGATCCTGAAGGCACAGGTCTCGTCTATATAAGACACCCGTGGGAGTCTGGCGTGGATAATTCTCCCGCATGGGATCGTCCGCTACGGGAAATCCAGATCGATAAAGGGAAATTGCCATCTTATGAGCGCAAGGACTTGCAGCACGGCATCCCTGCAGACCAGCGCCCTAGTGACGATGACTATGATCGATATGTCTACCTGGTGGATCTCTTCAGGAGACTCAAATACGAGGAAAAGGGCATTTATGAGGAGTGCCCTTTTCTGATACAGGATTTATTGTTCAATTCCATCCTGTGCCGGGCGAATCATGATCTTTTAGAAATTGGAAAGGTCCTAAAAGAAGATACGGCAGAGGTGCAAGGATGGGTGGATCAGACCTCCCGAGCCATTTCTGAGAGATTATGGTGCGAGCGCTGCAAGCAATTTGAGGATATGGATCTGTCCGAAGGAAAGCCTTTACACACGGCGACAGCAGCTAATTTCATGCCCCTTTTTGCCGGGGCTGCCTCAAAAAGTCAGGCTGAGATCATGTATGAAACCCTTAACTCCGTTTCTTTTTGCGCACTTCATCAGGGCAACTGCTTCACGATTCCCAACTACGATATGACCAGAGACGACTTTGATCCCAAAAATTACTGGCGTGGTCCAGTCTGGATAAACATCAATTGGATGCTTTCCCAAGGATTAACGGGTTACGGCTACAAACAGAAAGCAGATGCCATGAAAAAGGACATGATCCAGCTACCCATTCGGTTCGGGTTTCATGAGTACTTTGATTCTCAGACGGGAAAGGGTTATGGCTCTGGTAATTTTTCATGGACAGCGGCGCTGTTTTTGGACTTGGTCTATGAGTATTATGATAAAGATAAACATGGTTTTAAGTGGTTGAAATTGGGGAAAAGCCGGAAGCTGAAAGAGACGAAGGTGCTCAACCAGGGAAGCCGTGATCAGGTTGCCCCCTCACCTGATGTGGCTTGTAACTTGATGGCCACAATGGGAGATTTGAAGGAGAGGTTTTATAACCTGAATCGGGGCTCGGTGGATTATGAGGCCATGAAGAACTCTTCCGAATATCGCCGTATCTATCAGCAGACATCAGCGAAACTTCAGGACTTCAATCTGGCAAGACTTTCCTCATTAGAAGAGAAACTCGCCTTTTGGATCAACCTCTACAATACCATTGTGGTGCATGGGATTGTGGAATTGGGCGTATCTTCCTCGGTCAGGGAGATTCCAAATTTTTTCAGCCATATTGCCTATAGGATAGGGGATTACAAATTTTCAGCGCAGGACATGGAGCACGGTATACTGAGAGCCAATTCACGGCCTCCTTATAGACCTTTCTCCCTTTTCAGAAGAAACGATCCTCGTCGTCAATTCAGTTTGAAGAGTATTGACCCGAGAATCCATTTCGCTTTGGTCTGTGGTTCCAGATCCTGTGCGCCAATCCGTTTTTATGAACCCCGTGGTATTTATGAGCAGTTGGAGATTGCAACAAAGAATTTTGTCAACAGTTCAGAAGTTGTGATTCTCCCAGAAGAAAACAAAATCCTGCTTTCCCAAATCTTCAAATGGTACAAGGGAGACTTTGGTGGGAAGAAGCAGATGTTTGAATTTCTTCAGCGCTATTTGAATCCAGATGAAAAGTCAGATTTTTTTTCAAGGAATAAAGATAGCATTGTCGTGGAATATCTGTTCTACGACTGGAACCTAAACCATTGATAACTCTGCTTACAGTTGGTAGGGTGGTCGGAATTTGTGAGGCGGCTTTGCTGGCAGAAGCTGGGGAAAAACATGAGCATTAGAGATAATAAGTTGAGTGAATCTGTTGAAGCCGTTCAGGCTGAGATTAAGGCTCAAAAATCTGGAATGCCGGAGGGCTGTATCGTGGACGAGTCTCTGGAGCCCTGCGCCATTGTGATTGTAGGCGCCTCAGGGGATCTCACTGCGAGAAAACTGGTTCCAGCCCTCTTTAATCTCTACATCAATGATGGGTTGCCAGAACCTTTTGTTATTGTGGGCTGCAGTCGCACCAAGATGAGCGATCTGGATTTCCGAAACAGGATGGAAAAGGGTATCGAAGAGACCGGCAAGCTAGACAAGGCGGAATGGGAGGCATTTGCGAAATCCCTTTATTATCGTTCTATAGACTATGGGGAACTTTCCTCTTTCACGCAATTGGCCCAGGCCTTGGCAGAGCTGGACAAGAAGCATAAGACCCTGGGCAACAAAATCTTTGATCTTGCCATTCCGCCTTCCCTGTATGGCACAGTTGGTCAAATGATTGGAAAAGCCGGCCTTTCCATTGAAAAGGAAGATGGCAATGGGTGGTCACGCATCGTGGTGGAAAAGCCTTTTGGCAGGGACCTGAAGACGGCCGTTGAGCTAAATGAAGCCCTTCAAGAACATTTTCAGGAACACCAGATATTCAGGATTGATCACTACCTGGCCAAGGAAACGGTCCAGAATGTGTTGATGCTTCGGTTTGCCAATTCCATTTTTGAGCCTATCTGGAACAGAAATTACATAGACCATGTGGAAATAATCGCCGCCGAAAGCCTCGGGATTGAACATCGGGCAGGCTACTACGAGCAGGCGGGTGTCTTAAGGGACATGTTCCAGAATCATATGATGCAGCTTCTGGCCCTGACCGCCATGGAGCCCCCTTCTCTTTTCGAGGCAGACTATGTGAGGGATGAAAAGGTCAAAGTGTTTCGCTCCCTGAGGCCATTTCCCGTTGAAAACCTAAATGAATACCTTATCTTAGGACAGTATGGCCCGGGCGCCGTAAACGGGAAAAAGGTGTCCGGTTATCGTGACGAGCCTGGTGTGAGTCCAAACTCCCTTACACCCACTTTCGCCACGATGAAAGTTTTTATAGGAAACTGGCGATGGAAGGGCGTGCCCTTCTACCTCACATCAGGCAAAAGGCTGACCAGGAAACTGACTCAGATCAGTATCCAATTCAAAGAAGTCCCCCATTCCATGTTCCGCCCAGTGTTGGGCGAACATATATCAGCCAACCGATTGATCCTGGGTATCTACCCAGAAGAAGAAATCACCTTGACCTTTCAGACCAAGTATCCAGGGGCCAAGGTCTGTTTGAGGTCCGTAACCATGGATTTCCTCTATCATCAAAACTATTCCGGCCCCGTGCTGGAGGCCTATGAAAAGGTGCTTATCGACTGCATTCAGGGGGACCAGACGCTATTCTGGCGACAGGATGCCGTGGAACGCTCTTGGTCTTTCTTGACACCTATCCTGGAGCAATGTGAAACCTGTGGTGATCGGGGGGAAAGGCTCCTCCCATATGCAGCGGGAAGCTGGGGGCCAAAGGCTGCCGAGGCGTTGAGGCAGAGCTGATTTCAAAAATTCATCATCCAAAATAGACCTAGGAGGCATTTCATCATGGAGACATACTACAAACCCGAAGACCTTTCAAAATTTGAAGAAATCGGGGGGGAGGTATCAGATCTTGCAAAAAAATTTTTTGATTACTATGGTGCCGTATTTGCTGAGGGAGAACTCACAGAGAGGGAGAAATCGCTCATCGCCCTTGCCGTTGCACACACCATTCAATGTCCTTACTGCATCGATGCCTTTACTCAGGCTTGCCTGGAAAAGGGATCCAACCTGGCTGAGATGACGGAGGCCGTTCACGTGGTGACAGCCATCCGGGGTGGGGCATCCCTGGTTCACGGTATTCAGATGCGCAATATCGCAGAGAAGCTCTCCATGTAGGAGTGATTAGTTAAGGAGGAAAATGCGTCTCGAGCAAACTTCACAAGAGAGTGAAATGGGCTCTGGGGAAAAGGCTGTAACCGTCGAGCCTTTCCGCCAGACGCTTGCAACCCACGGTCTGAAATTGGAACGGGGACAGACGACCACGTTGCAGATCAATGTGGGTCTTTTCTGCAATCAGACCTGTCGACACTGTCATCTGAGCGCCGGACCTGGGCGCAAGGAAAATATGGACTTGGAGACCGCAGACCAGGTGGTGGACTATGCCCAAAGGAGTTCTTTTGAAATCATAGATATCACCGGCGGAGCGCCCGAACTGAACCCGAATCTGGTCTATCTCATAAAGAAGCTCGCCCCCCTTGCCCCCAGGATCATGGTCCGTACCAACCTCTCCGCCTTGAATGACGGCAAGCGAGATTATTTGTTTGCAATTTTCAAAGAGAATAATGTGGTGGTTGTGGCTTCTTTCCCTTCCATTAATGAGGCACAAGCGGATTCTCAGCGAGGCAGTGGTATTTTTCAGAAGAGTGTGGCTGCCCTGAAGAGACTAAATGCTGAGGGCTATGGAGAGGAAGGATCCGGCCTGGAACTAAACCTGGTCTCTAACCCGACCGGAGCATTTCTCCCCTCTTCACAGTCTGAGGCAGAGAAGAGATTCCGCAAAGTCCTGAAACAGAAGTGGGGTATTTCTTTTAACAACCTTTTCAATTTTGCCAATGTACCCCTTGGAAGGTTTCGCCAGTGGCTCGTACAGTCAGGGAACCTGGAAAAGTACATCGAGAAACTGGCTTCCAGTTTCAACCCTTGCGCCATGGAAGCGCTCATGTGCCGCAGTCTCGTCTCTGTAGCCTGGGACGGATACCTCTTTGATTGCGATTTTAACTTGGCAAGGGGTCTTTATCTGAGTGGAAGAAGGATTCACGTCTCAAGGATGCCTGGGCCTCCTTCGCAAGGAACGCCTATTGCGGTTGCCGATCACTGTTATACGTGCACGGCTGGTGCCGGTTTTACATGAGGAGGGGCCATTAAGGCCTGAGTTCAGGCCCTACCCGCAAAGGAGGAGATCTATATCGTCTGAAAGGAGACGGGAGTATTTCCCCGTTTTGCAGAGTATGGGAAAAGAAATGGAAGTCTCTATTGAACAGCCTGTAAAGGGTCGAAAGAAAGGGCTGCTAAAGGCCCTCGTTCTTTTGGCATTCATTATCGCAGCCATTTGCGTAATAAAGTTCACCCCTGTCAAAGGATATCTCACCGCAGAGGCGCTGGGGAGTTTTCTTGACAAAGCGGGTATCTGGGCTCCCATCGTCTACATGATCGTTTATGCTATTGGCGTATGCCTGTTTATACCTGGCACCATTTTGACCGGCTTGGGTGGCGCCATTTTCGGGGCCTATTGGGGTTTTGTTTATGTCTGGATTGGCGCCATGTTAGGAGCCAGCGTTGCTTTTTGGATAGGGCGAACTTTGGGGAGGGAATTCGCTGCCTCTATGATAGGGGACAAACTGAAGAAGTATGACGACGGCATAGAGCGAAACGGATTTGCGACAGTTCTCTACTTGCGCCTCGTCTATTTCCCGTTTACGCCCTTGAATTTTGGCATGGGATTGACCAAGGTCCGCTTTTGGGACTATTTTTTCGGCACAGGACTGGGAATTATTGTCGGGACTTTCATCCTCATATTTTTCTTCGCAACCTTGAAAGAGGTTTGGGCCTCCGGAAACTGGAGCGAACTAATTTCCTTTAGGGTCCTCTTTTCCGTGGGTCTTTTCGTCTTCTCACTCTTTATCCCCAAGATCATAAAGCTGGTTTTCAAAAGAGATGAAGAGAAACAACCGGCGTAAACAGATGCGACAAAAAGGTGCTGCTTTTAGACGACCTATTTCAAAGGCACAAATGATCCACCGGAGGATGTCATGATTCAACTTGTGCTCCTGTATGTGGGGGCTGGGCTCACTTCATTCTGGGGTATCGCGCACCTGTTTCCCACGAAATCAGTCGTTGAAGGTTTCGGGGAGATCACTCTCGATAATCGACGAATCATCACGATGGAGTGGATTGTTGAGGGCATCTCATTGATCTTCATAGGGCTTTTGGTGGCGGCAGTCACATTTATTGATCCTCTGAGTGCCGTTTCGAAAGCCGTCTATGCGCTATCGATAATGGGGCTTGTTGCCCTAGCCATTGTCTCGGTTTTCACGGGTTTTAAAATCAATTTCATACCATTCAAACTTTGTCCATTTATCTTTACGGGATCCGCAGCATTGATATTTGTAGGCGGCCTACTATAATTCAGAAATTGGCATATTCAATTTAGATCAGAAAGGAGTAGAGATGCGTGATGACTAGCCTAGATGAACTTTGTGTGAATACGATTCGAATGCTTTCCGCAGACGGTGTTGAAAAGGCGAACTCCGGACATCCTGGTATGCCCATGGGAGCGGCCACAGTAGCTTATGTCTTGTGGACCCGGTTCTTAAAGCATAACCCTGGGAATCCGGACTGGCCTGACAGAGATCGATTCGTGCTCTCTGCGGGCCACGGTTCCATGCTGCTTTATAGCCTGCTTCATCTCACAGGCTACGACCTATCCCTTGAGGACATAAAGAACTTCCGGCAGTGGGGGAGTAAGACGCCTGGGCATCCAGAGTCCCATGTCACAAAGGGCGTGGAGACCACCACAGGTCCCCTCGGGCAGGGCTTCGCGAACGGCGTGGGGATGGCCATTGCTGAGCGATTCCTGGCGGCGCGTTTCAATCGTCCGGGGCACGAGATCATAGACCACCACATCTATAGTATCGTGAGCGATGGCGATCTCATGGAGGGGGTCTCCCACGAAGCGGCCTCCTTGGCTGGTCACCTGAAACTGGGGAACATCATTTACTTCTATGATGATAATCATATAAGCATCGACGGAAGTACGGACCTGGCCTTTACCGAAAATCGGGTAGATCGTTTTAGGGCCTATGGCTGGCATGTTCAGAGTGTAGAGGACGGAAACGAAATAGAGGCCATAGAAAAGGCTATTCGGGCAGCACAGAAAGAAAAAGACCGGCCCTCACTCATTTCGGTCCGAACCCATATCGGTTATGGCAGTCCGAACAAACAGGATACGGCTTCAGCCCACGGCGAGCCTTTAGGTGCGGAGGAGCTCAAGCTGACCAAAGAAAACCTGGGATGGCCGCTTGAACCCGAGTTTTTCATCCCGGAGGAGGCCTTGAAAAACTTCCGGCAGGCCCTGGAAAAAGGCAAGGCTTGGGAAGGGGAATGGAAAGATCGGTTTAAGGCCTACGAAAAGGCGCATCCTGAACTGGCCGCGGAGTGCCAGCGATGGATGCGCGGTCAATTGCCAGATGGCTGGGAAAAGGAAATTCCCTCTTTTCCCGCTGACCCTAAGGGCGTGGCGACCCGTGTGGCATCCGGCACGGTGTTGAGTGCGGTTGCCTCTATCTTCCCCAACCTGATTGGGGGTTCTGCTGATCTTGCACCCTCCAACAAGACCTTTGTGAAAGGGGGGGAGGTGTTTCAAGGAGGGCAATACGCAGGACGCAACTTCCACTTTGGCGTGCGAGAACATGGCATGGGATCCGTTATGAATGGCATGGCACTGCATGGAGGCGTCATCCCCTACGGGGGAACGTTTCTTATCTTTTCTGATTATATGCGGCCCCCCATCCGTCTTGCGGCGATGATGGGGCTGAAGGTCATTTACATATTTACCCACGATAGCATAGGGCTGGGCGAGGATGGCCCAACCCACCAGCCCATTGAACAATTGGCCGCTCTCAGGGCCATACCAAACTTAACGGTCCTCCGACCCTGTGATGCCAATGAAACCGCAGAGGCCTGGCGCTTTGCGCTTCAACACAAGGAGGGACCTGTGGCCCTTGCCCTGACCAGACAGGGCCTCCCCATTCTGGATCGTAAGGAGTTTGCATCGGCCAAGGACCTCCATAAGGGCGGCTATGTGCTAAGCGATGATGGGGATAAACAGCCAGACATCATTCTGATGGGTAGCGGGTCAGAAGTCCATATTGCCATTGAAGCGGCAAATAAGCTTAGTGAAAAGGGCATTGCTGCGCGCGTGGTGAGTATGCCCTCTTGGGAGTTGTTCGACAAACAACCTCAGGCATATCGAGATCAGGTGCTGCCCCCTGAGATAAATACTCGGGCAGCCGTCGAAGCCGGAGCCACCCAGGGATGGCATCGTTATCTGGGTAATCAGGCTGCGGTGATCGGTTTAGACCATTTTGGCGCCTCTGCACCGTATAAGATTCTCTATGAAAAATTTGGGATTACCGCTGACCGAGTGGTGGAAAAGGCATTACGTCTCTTAAACAAGGCTTGATCTTGGATTGTAGAGGCAGCCACGGTGAGCTGCCCTACGATTTTTATAATGAGGAAGAATGATGGAAACAAGAAGGCATTTCATTAAGGGGGTCCTCGGTTGTCTCGGCTTTGTTGGCCTTTTGTTCAGTCCCTTCTCTGTATTGGCCCGATCAGCCTTTGCAGAAGCCAAGAAAATTATTCTTCCCAAAGAAACAAGCAGAGAAAGCCTCGTTAGCAGAAATCCTGCCGACCTAGACACTCGAAACCTGGAGATTACACCCCTTCAAGATTTTCAGACAATGGGACCAACAGACTACAAGGTGGATTTGG
>JABAHP010002467.1_pt4 | contig 16777 bp, 20 predicted proteins | sample 7062081 | NCBI WGS metagenome assembly JABAHP01 (sample SAMN14534357, study PRJNA622989) | marine sediment metagenome | biome: marine biome [ENVO:00000428]; feature: marine pelagic biome [ENVO:01000023]; material: deep marine sediment [ENVO:00002113] | place: India: Gulf of Kutch | collected...
CGGCTTGGCCTCAGCCTTGGGCTTGGCCTCGGTCTTGGGCTTGGCCTCCTTCTTGGGCTTCGCCTCCGTCTTCTTCTCCTCGGCCATCAGCCTCACCCCTTCCTCACGATGTAGATGCCGTCCTGGAAGACCCGGGGGTCGTACCCCTTGATCTTCGTGGCCAGCTCGATGTTCACTGCCGTCTGTCCCACGTGCTCCTTGTTTATGCCGGAGACCAGGACCTGGTCACCCTTGGTCTTGATCTCGACGTTGGGCATTATGCGGGCGGACCTGGGGAATCGCTCCCCGAGGAAGTTCTCGATCGAGAACACGTCGCCCTTCACCTGGGTCTTGATGGGGAAGTGGGCGTAGACGATCTTCAGCTCGTACTCGAAGCCCTCCTCGACCCCCTTGACCATGTTCCGCACGTGGGCGGACCAGGTGCCGCAAAGGGCCTTCTGCTTGATGGACGGGAGGCGGCAGTATATCTGCACCTTGTTCGTCTCCACGTTCATCGAGAGCTTGTAGTGCCGGAAGTCCCGGCTGTTCTCGCCCTTGGGGCCCCGGATGACAAGGGTGTGGTTCTCCTTCGAGGCGGTGACGCCCTCTGGGAGCTCGATGTCATCCTTGTACTCCACAAGCACTGCCATCTCGTCACCTCCTCTCTAGTACACGTAAGCCAGGAGCTTGCCGCCCACGCCCTGCTCCTTTGCCTGGCGGTGGGACAGCACTCCCTTGGTGGTCGTAAGTATCAGCACTCCGAAGTCCTGGGCGGGCAGGAACCGGGACTCGAACTTCTCCAGTTCGGTCCGCTTGGCGGCGTAGCGGGGCCTGATGGCTCCGCACTTGTTGATGTTCCCGACAAGCTGCACTCGGAACTCCCCGGCCTTGCCGTCCTCCACGTACTCGAAGTTGCCGATGTACCCGTACTCCTGCATAACCTTGAGAACATGGCCTATCAGCTTGGAGGAGGGTCGGATGTTGCACTCCATGTGTCCCGTCATCTCTGCGTTCTTGATGAGGGTCATGGCGTCGCTCAGTGGGTCGTGTTGCATGCTCTGTCCCTCCTACGAGTACTTCTTGAACCCCAGCTCGGGTGCGATCTCTCGGAAGCATTGCCTGCAGAGGTGCATGCCGTAGCGACGGACGATGCCGCGCCTCCGTCCGCAACGCTCGCAGCCGTGCTTCCTGCCGAACACTCTGGCGGTCTCCTCTTCTGCGCTCAATCGACCACCTCTATCTCGTATTCCTCCGTCAGCAACCGCTTGATCTCCTCGACGGTGGTCCTGTGCCTTTTCGGGATGCGGTGCCGCGCGTGCCTCCGGAGCTGGACCCGCTTGCCGGGCCGAGCGAAGACGACCGATATGGACAGACCGAAGATGCCGATCTGCGGGTCGTACCTCATGCCCTCGAAGTCAGTGTAGTCGGAAATTCCGAAGGAGCAGTTGCCCTCGTGGTCGAAGGAGTAGTTGGCGATGCGGTTCTGCCGCACCCACATGGCCCTCTTGAAGAAGTCCACCGCCTCCTCGCCGCGAAGTGTGACCTTCACGCCGATGGGCATGTCCTTGCGGATGCCCAGGTCCTTGTTGGTGGTGTTCGAGAGGGTCTGCACCGTCTTGCGGTCGGTGAGCATCTCCAGCACCTGGGCGGCCTTCATGAGCCGCTCGCCGGCCTCGCCCACGCCGATGTTCACCACGACCTTGTCGATCGATATCGTCTTCATCGGGTGCTCGCCAGTGGTGGGTTCCGGCTTGGTCTCCTCGGCGCTCAGATGCTCACCTCCGGCACGCTCACCTCGGCGCGGTCAGCGCCGACGACGAAGACGTTGCTCTTGACAGTGGAGAAGCCGTCCGCGAACTCGACCAGGTCCTCGGCGGAGCCCCGGGTGGGCACCCTCTGCTCCACGGTGGACATGCCACCGGTGTGGGAGCCGCTGATGACCATGGCCACGGCGCCCTTCTCCATCGGGTAGTGGGAGAGCACCTTCTGGGTCGGGAGCTCGATCTTGAGCACGTCGCCCGTCTTGTACTCGTCCTTCTCCAGGAGGATGTTCCGGCCGTCGTGGAGGTTCAACTGCGTTCTTCCGCCCTTCAGGGTGGTCTTGTCCTCGATACGGACCAGCTTCCAGGCCGCGTCCACCTCGTCGATGGACACCAGCCGCAACCGGCCCTTCCTGTCCAGGAGCACCCTGTAGTGCTGCTTCGCCTTGGGCACGCTGAGGGTGTCCATCAGTCCGAGGGGCCGCTTGAAGTCCCTGGTGGGCTTCATGTCGACGATGACCTCGCGGCCGCCGATGATGCGGCGGGCCTCCCTCCCGGTGTCGCATAGCCCCAGGTTGTCGCGCACGGCGACCAGGAGGGGCAGCGACCTGTCCTTCGGGTGGGGGCCTGGGTTGGACCGGGTCACCCACTTGTGCTTCTTCTTGGGTATTGATAGGACCTTGCTAGATGACAGTCTCTTCTGGTGGAAGCTCATTTCCTCACCTCTACTTGGACATGCCCTCCAGCTTCCTCTTCCGATATGGATCGGTGAGGTCCAGCTTGGTGACTAGAACGTTCGATGGGTGGACGGGGCGGGGAGTCTCCTTGCCGTCCGCCTTCATGGAGGTGACCTTCTCGATGTAGACCACCCGCTTCTTGGTGTCCACATCGGTCACCTTGGCGGTGTGGCCGGCGAAGCCTCCGCGCATGATCTTGACGGTGTCGCCCTTGTGGACACGGACGGTCCAGATGTTGTACTTCTCCATCAGGTCGTCGGCCACGTGGGCCCGGCACACCCGCTTCTTGACGTGGAGGTCACCGGAGAAGAGGTTCTTCCTCTGCTTGCTGGCCTTGTGCGTCACCTTGTTCTTTGGATTGCTTGCCATCTTCCCTCACCTCACACTATCATCGACGCCTTGGCCGCTATCTGCGACCAGCGCTCAGCCGCCTCCTTCGCCACGGGCCCCTTGATGTCGGTGCCCTTGATATCGCCCTTGTCGGTGGTGATGACCACCGCGTTGTCCTCGAAGGACACCCACGTGCCGTCTGGCCTTCGGTAGGGGCGCCTCTGGCGGATGATCACGGCGTTCATCAGCTGATTGCGCATCTCCGGCGTGCCCTTCTTGACGGAGATCACCAGCAGGTCGCCCACCCCTGCCGAGGGGATGCGCCTGCGGGTGCCGTGGTACTTGGGCACCTCGACGACCTCCACCACCTTGGCCCCGGTGTTGTCGGCGCAGGTGAGGCGGGCGCCCTTAGGCAACCCCCTGGTGATCCTTCCTGGAACTCCCTTCATGCTCCTCGCCTCCTACTCGGACACCTTGACCACGACGAAGTTCACGGTCTTGCTGATGGGCCTGCACTCCGCTATGGTGACCTTGTCGCCCTCCTTGGGCGCGAGGCACGGGGGGCTGTGGGCCGAGTACTTGTGGGTCACACGCTTGAACCTCTCGTACTTGGGCACGTACACCCTGCGCTCCCGCTCCACGACGACGGTGGAGATCATCTTCGCGGTCTTGACGATGCCGTCTATCACGGTCCCCCTCACTGGCAGCTTGCCATGGAAGGGACAGTACGGGTCGTCGCACACCTCAGCCGGTGGGTCGATCTCGAGCCCTATGTCACGGGCCTTCGATGCGTCCTTGGCCGTTCTGGCCTTTGCCATCTCATCCACTCTCCGGATTATGATGCGGGGCGGTCCGCCCCGCGGTGATATTCACTTGGGTAACCTGCTCCGACGGCGGCCCGCCGCCCGCTTGACGCGGTCCTCGGGTCGGTAGGCGATGTCGTCCCCCTCCAGGACCGCCGTGGTCCCGTCGTCCAGGGTGAACTCGAAGGCGTTGCCCCGCTTGGGGACGGTCCGCCTTCCGTCGGCGTCTATCACCAGGGTCTCCCTGGTCTCGTCGACTACCATGCCTTCCATTCCTACCATTCCTCCGTCGCTTGCCCGCACGACCCGCAGCCTGAGGCCAACCAGCTCGTGCATATGCAGGTTATTTTCGTTCCTCATTTCTCCTCTACGTTGAACCCCATCTCGTTGAGGACCTTCTTCACCTTCCGCTTGTGGTCCCCCTGGAGCTCTATCCTATCATCCTTCACGGTTCCGCCCGAGGCGCAGGCCGTCTTCAACTTCTTCCCCAGGTCCTCCAGGTCTATGTCGTTGCTGTCAATCCCTTCCACTATGGTGACCAGCTTCCCGTAGCGCCTGGAGACTGTGTAGATGTTGATCTCCTGCTGCTCTCGTGCGATCTCTTCGCAGACGCACAACTCCTTTGGTAAACCGCAGACGTTGCAAATCTCAGCCATTAAGCCTCGCCTTCCTCCTTCATGATGGTGACATACCGTGAAATGGTTCGGCGGAGGGCCCTGATCCTCCCGGGGCTGGTGGGTGCGCCGCCCATGGCGGCCATGCCCCGTTCCCTCATCAGCTCCTCCTTGAGCTCCTCAACGCGCTGGATGCGCTCCTCGGGAGACATCTCGCGGATCTCGCTGGGCTTGGGGAGTGGCATCAGGCATCAACCTCCTTGGGTTCCTCGGTCTTGGGCTCCTCGGTCTTGGGCTCCTCGGCCTTGGGTTCCTCGGCGGGCTTCTCCTCCTTCTTCTTGGCAGGGGCCTTCTTCGCCTTGGGCTTCTCCTCCGCCTTCTCCTCCTTGGCCTCGGGCTCCTTGGTGGGCTTCTCCTCCTTCTTCTTGGCAGGGGCCTTCTTCTCCTCGGCCTCCTCCTCGACGGCCTTCTCCACCTCGCCCTCGGCGGGCTCCTTGGGCACGTCCCCCTCGGCGGCCGCGGCCTCGGCATCGGCCTCGACAACTGCGTCGAGGGTCTCGGTGTCCAGGTCGGTTGTGTCGGTCGCCTCGGGTGGCCTGTACGGGCCCTCGGGGGCGTCGCCCTCGCCGTACTCCTCGAAGACCTCGGTGAGCTCCTCGGGGGGGAGGATCTCGATCTCGTCTGGGAGCTTGGCGTGGGGGTCCATGATCTGGACCTTGAGGCCCAGCACGCCGCTCTTCTTGGCGGCGGTGGTCACGGCGATTCGCATCCACTCGTGCTTGGGCTCACCGCAGTACTTGATATGGCCCTGGCGGAACTTGACGGTCCTGTGGCGGTCTCCGGTCAGCTTGCCGGAGATCTCTACCTGGCAGCCCCTGGCGCCCGCATCCATGATCCTCATCACGGTGGAATGGCCCGCCCTGCGGAAGTGCCATCCCTTCTCGAGGGCGATGGCCAGCTTCTGGGCCATGATGCCGGGGTTCAGCGCGGGGACCTCCGCCTCCTGCACCTCGATCTGGGGGTTGTCGAAGCCGAAATCGTTCTCCACCTCGTCGGTGAGGCGGTTGATGGTCGCCCCGCGGCGGCCGATGACCATGCCGGGCCTCTCGGCGATCAGGGTGATGTGGGTGCCGAGGGGCGTCCGGGCCACGTCCAGGCCGCCAAAGCCGGCCCGCTGGGTCTCCCGGAACAGGTGCTCCTTCAGCAGGTGCCTGCGGATGTTCTCTCTGATGAACTTGCGCTCGGATGACATGGTCAGTCCTCCACCTCTCCGGCCTCTCTGAGTATGATCTCCACGTTCACGGTCTCACGGATCTTTGGGGTCGCTCGACCGCGTGCCCTGGGGAACCGGCCCTCCCAGGCCCGACCCCTGTGGGCGGCGCTGTGCGCTATGTACATGTCGTCGGTGACCAGGCCCTTGTACTCGGCGTTGGCCTCGGCGCCCTCCAGGACCTTGAGTATCTGACGCGCCGCCTTCTCGGGGAACCTGCCCGGTCCCACCTTGCCGCGGCGGTGACCGGAGCTCCCGTATCGGGTGTCGGGGACGGCGGCCTTCTGGGCGATGACCTCCTCCAGGAAGGACTTGGCCCTGTCCAAGCGCTGACCCTTGATGTGGCGGCAGATGACGATGGAGTGTTTGGGGGAGATGGGAAGCTCGCGGCCGATGGCGCGGGCGGAGGTCTCCGGGTCTATGTCCACGGTGTATCCTACCATCTACGTCACCTCACTTCAGCGGCAGGTACTTGGAAGACCGGGTCGCACCCACTCCGGGACCGGTGTGCTTGACCTCGGTCCTGGTGAGGGCGAACTCGCCCAGGAAGCGTCCAACCATCTCCGGCTGGATGCTGACCTCGTGGAAGTCCTTGCCGTTGTGGACCGCCACGGTCTTGCCGATCATCAGGGGTAGGATGACGGTGTCACGCTCGTGGGTCTTGTACACCCTCTTCTTGTCGGCCTTGATGTCGTTGTAGAGCTTCTCCTGTCCGTGGGTCCAGCCGCGCTCGATGGAGCGTCTCACACGGGAAGGTACCAGGGCCGCGAAGTCGGAGACGGACATCTCCTGCAGCTCGGGCACCGTGTGACCCATGTAGGTGAACTCCTTCTTAGCGCGGGCTAGGATCGTGGACTTCCGCTTCCGCGACCGCCTGCGGGCCGCCTTCGCGGACGAGAACTTCTTCTTTCTCCTGGCCATGCTCTCTACCTCCTACCCTTCTTGCGCTTGCCCCTCTTCTTCTTGGGCGAAAGTCGCCCGACCTTCCTGCCGGGCGGTGCGTTTGCCGACACCGTCGAGGGTCGGCCCACGTGCTGGTGGCCACCTCCGCCGTGGGGGTGGGCCACCGGGTTCATGGCGACGCCGCGCACCCTGGGGTACTTTGCCGCCTTGCTCTTGAGAGTGTTGTACTTCCTTCCCGCCTTCATCAGCGGCTTGGTCTTGTGACCGCCGCCCGCGGTCTTGCCCACCGTGGCCCTGCACTCGGGCTCGAAGGCCCGGAACTGGCCCGACGGGAGCTGGACCACCGGGCGGGAGCCAGCGGAGACCAGGGTGGCGCTCTGCCCGGCGGAGCGGACGAACTTGCCGCCGTCGCCGGGTCGGGACTCTATGTTGAATATACGGGTCCCCACGGGGATGGCCTTGAGGGGCAGCACTGAGCCCCTCTCAGCCTTGGCCCCCTCGCCGATGCGGACCGTCTGGTCCACTCGCAGACCCTCCGCGGGTATCATGAGGATCGTTCCGGCGTTGGACAGTCTGACCTTGGCCAGGGGGGTGGTCCTACCAGGGGCGTGGACCAGGTCTACCACTATGCCCTCGTCCGAGGGGACGGGGGGGTACGTGACATCTCCCCTGTGCCTGTGGGAAGGGGAGATGGACTTCTTGGCTCCACGACGCTGCTGCAGTAGTCGCTTTCCCATTCATACCACCTCAGAAGACCCCTATGCGGGTCGCCAGGTCCTCCACGTTGTGCTCGGGACCGAACTTCACGATCGCATGCTTGCCCGTCTTGTCAATGTAGGTCCTGACCTGGACGACGCGGGCCTCCAGGAGGGCCTCCACCGCCGCCTTGATCTGGGGCTTGTTGGCCGTCCTGAGCACGATGAACTCCAGCTTGTTCTCGGCCAGTAGGTTCATCGTCTTCTCAGTGACGAACGGGTTCTGGATTATTTGGTAAGGGTCCATCTACGACCACCCCATCATCTTTTCCAGTGCCTGCATCGATATTATCGTGAGCCTCCCAGGATCACCGCCAGGCGCCAGGCGCTCGGTGCTCATCCCGTTGGGGGTGACGACCTCCACGCCGGGGAGGTTGCGGAAGAAGGGGCGGACGGCGTCCACGTCCTCCACCACGACCAGGAGGGAGCGGGGGGTGCGGTAGCGCCGGCCCCGCATCTTGCCGCGGCCCGCGCGTTGGTGACGGCCCGTGCGGGCCCTCTCCACGTCCTCGTAGACCCCCAGGGTGTCCAGGATGTCTATCATCTCCTGGGTGTAGGCCTCCTCCACATCCTCGTGGAGGCGTTCGAAGTCCTCCTCCATTATGATGGGGAGGGTGAGCTCCTCGTCGAACATGTGACCCCGGGCTTCCACCATCTCCTTGTGGGCGGTGGCGGACAGGGCGGCCATCCGAGCCAGGTGTTTCTCCTTGCGGTTCATCTTCTGGCTCCATTCCTTCTCCACCTTCGGCGGGTGGGCCTTCCGGCCGCCCACCGTCCCGGGGGACTGGGCGCCACGTCGCTCGCCCTTCACTCGCATGACACGGGCGGTGCCGCGACCCTTGCCCCACTGCTCGACTGAGTGGTGCATGCCCGCCCTGACGCCTGGACCGTAGGGTTGACGCCTGTTGGCCCTGGCGCGGGTGACCGCGTTGCGGATAAGGTCGATGCGCACCTCGGTGTCGAAGGCCTTGGGCAGGTTGATCCTGCCCTTCTTCTTGCCGTCGATGGAGTACACGTTGACCTTGGTGTCCGAGGTGGGACCCTCGAAGGCGGGCTTCTTCTTGGCCTCCTTCTTTCCCTTGGACCCCTTCTTGGCCTCGGTCTTCTTGGTCGCCTCCTTCTTCGGGGCGTCCTTCTTCGGGGTGTCCTTCTTCGGGGCGTCCTTCTTGGCCTCGGTCTTCTTGGCCGCATCCTTCTTGGGGGCGTCCTTCTTGGCCTCGGTCTTCTTGGCCGCCTCCTTCTTGGGGGCAGCCTTCTTCTCCTCGACCTTCTCCTTCTTCTCAGCCATCTGGGACACCCCCTCTAGGTACCCTGCTTGGATGCCGTGGACACGTAGGTTATGTCAACCTCGGCCACGTCCTCCCCCGACCACCGGGAGGGGTCGCGGAAGCGTATCAGTCGCTTGGCCGGCCCGGGGACCGAACCGTGTATCATCAACCACTTGTTGCGCACCTCGCCGTAGTGTAGGAATCCGCCGTCGGGGTTGATCTCGGAGGGGTCCTCTCCTATGCGCAGGACGCGCTTGTTGTACTCGGTGCGCTGGTGGTAGCCCACCTGGCCTGCCAGGGGGACCTCGCGCATGGTGTAGGCGGGGTGCCATGGGCCCATGGCGCCCACCTTCCTGCGGTGCTTGCTGTCCTTGTGATGGAGCAACTTGATGCCCCACCTCTTGGGAGCGCCCTGGAAGCCCTTCCCCTTGGTTATCGCGATTACGTCGATCATCTGGCCCTCGTTGACGAAGTCGTCCACGGTGACCTCCTTGCCGATGAGCTCCTTGGCGTATTCGACCCGCGCCTGAAGGTCGGAGCCGCTGATGCGCAGCTCCATAACGTCGGGGACCTTCTTGGGGACACCGGTCACCAGCTTGGGCTGGGTCACAGCTATCACCCTCACGTCCTCGACCACGGACAGGTCGACCTTGTCCAGCTTCTTCAGGGACTGGACCTTCTTGGGGACCATCACCCGGTCCGCCAGCTCCTTGTCCAGCTTCTTGGTCCAGAACTCGGTCATCGCCTCCAGTCCGTACACGGTGGACCGGTACAGCCTCACCGCGACGATCTTCATCGCCGGCACCTCGATGATCGTCACCGGCACCGAGACCTCCTGTCCCGCGGTGGTCGATTCCTTTCTGTAGTCCCTGATGAAGGCGTGGGTCATGCCCGCCTTGTAGCCGGCGAAGCCTTGGATCCTCGGCTCGCCGTCCACCGTAGGCCAGCTACTGAAGCGGCCTACGTGGCCCTTGGCGCGCTTCCTGGGCGAGTAGCCCATGGAACCTCTCTTCGGATGGTGCTTATCAGGCATCTCGTGCTTCCCTCCTTGAGGGATGGGCCCGGGTCGGCATGGGGGATGCTGCCGATGCTTGCATTGCCCCGCGACAGGGCCCTATCAACCCCCCTGTGGTGTCCCGGCGTGGGCGCCGGTCGTCAGCCGTAACCGCCGAATGCCCTCCTCCTCGACCCAACCGGGTCCGGGGCCGCGGGGGGTGCTGGCGCATTGCCCCCAAGGCGGTTTGGCTGGCTGTCCACTGGGGTGGAGTGGCTGGGGCATAGGACTTCTTGTATATATAGCTTAGGGGTGCCAGGCACGCTTGGGCCCCCGTTGGACGTTGCCCCGTCGCATTGATTAGCTCCGGCACCCATGGAGGACCATGGCCTTCAGGGCGTTCATCTCCGTGGACGTGGGGCCCAGGATCGAATGGCGCGCCCTGCGCAAGGAGCTGGTGGATGTGGACAGGGGCGTCAGGCCGGTGAAGCCTGAGCAGCTCCACCTGACATTGCGGTTCCTGGGTGACACCGATGAGGGGCGGGTGGAGGACCTGGTCTCCCTCATGGCCAGCTCCGTCAAGGATGTGGAGCCCTTCAGCATCTCCTTCGACGGCGTGGGCGCCTTCCCGAACGCCAGGAGGCCGAGGGTGGTGTGGATCGGTCTTTCCGGGGCTGAGCCCCTGGTCGGCATCGGCCGAAGGCTGGAGAAGGGTGTGGTGGACCTGGGTTGGAAGCCGGAGAAGCGGGGTTTCCGGCCCCACGCCACCGTGGCGCGCATCAAGCACGTGCGCAGGCAGGGGAGGCTCTCGTCCCTTCTGGACCGTTGGAGGGATGTCTCCTTCGGGTCGATGATGGTCAGTTCCATCGTACTCAAGAGGTCCGAGCTCACCCCCCAGGGTGCAATCTACAGCACCGTCGAGAGGGTTCCGTTGGCGGATTAGGTTCCCGACTGGCCATTTCCAGAAGGGCCAAAACACATCAAAAGGTTAATAACGAGGCCAGGTTTATCGAGCTAAAAAGGATGGGAGCCCATGTTTCGGCCCAGATTCTTGATTCTCGCCATCTTGCTCGCAATGCTCGCCGTGACTGCCCTTGCGCTGGGAACGGCCGGGGTGCCTGAGGACCCGCCCGCAAACGGTGATTGGCTGATCATCGGCCAGAAGGAGTTCGAGGGAAAGACAGGTTTCGTCGAGGGCAATCTCATAGTCCTCCCCCAGTCGAAGCTGGAGATAATCAACGCCGTGCTGACCATCAACAACAGCCTTACGGTCAGCAACGACGCCACCCTCATCATCACGAACTCGACCGTCAAGTTCAACGGTTCCTACGCTAACACGAATCGGTTCGAGGTTTTCGACAGGGGTATCCTGACGATCCAGGACACTGACGGCGACAGCAGCACCCAGTCCGACGCCAGTCACATCACTTCCACCACCGATATCCAATACAACGCCACCGTGCACGAGAACGCTACCTGCAGCATTAGGAACTCGATCATCTCGAAGTGCGGGCGGCCCTTTAACGACCCTTTCTTGGAGGAGGGATTCGTAATCAGGGGGAACGACTGCGTCATCGATGGTACGATCATCAGGGACGGTCATTACGGACTGATCATCGACGATACTGAGAGGTTGAGCATTGAGAACACTACTATCGAGGATTGCTTCGTGGGCATCTACATGTCGGGCACTCGTGAGTCATCGATCCGGCAGTCCACGATAAGGAACTGCACCGACTACGGGGTGGAGTTCCGGGGCTTCCATGGCAACGACCTGCTGGATTCTGTGAAAATGTACGGAAACGGCAAGGCCAACTTCCAGGTCCTGTACGTTTCGGGCTTCAACAACGAGGTGGTAAACTGCACCTACGGTCCCGGAGGCCCTTACGGCATCTACCTGGAGGAGGTCAACGACATAGTGTTCCGACAGTCCACTGCTGTCGGATGCGACATGGGCGTGAGGATCATCGGTGGGGACTTCGAGATGGTGGACCAGCGGGTCGATGGCTGCCTACAGGGAGTGGTCGTCACCGATATGGCCGTGATACGGTTCAGCGATATCAGCCTCAAGGACACCACCTTCGAGGTGGACAGGGACACCGAAACGAACATAACCTCGTCCCGGGCCATGACCTGGGAGGGGGTGCTGGCGAACCTCACCTGCGACCTGTCGGCCCTGACCGGCGCGACCGTGACCGTGGAATCCAGCACTCTCAACTTCGAACCCTCCAGTTCCGGTCCCACGGGCCTATGGTGCCATAGGGGAGGGACGCTGGACGTGAGGAACTCGACCGTGGACAGCCCCGTGGGCCACTCACTCATATGCCACCTGGCAGACGGGTCCAGGACGATGTTCACCAACACCGTGTTCATGCACCTTGGCACGACCACCGGTGGCTCTACCGGGATGGGGATGTACGTCGGTGGGACCGGCACGATCGAAGAGTGCACCATTTCCGACTCATTGGTCGGTCTGGTGATCGGAAGGTCCCAGACCAACATGATCAACATCACCGTCCGTGACTGTCTAACCGGCCTGTACGCTGACGGCAACCTGGGCCAGGGAGGCATCGCCATCAGGGGACTGGACCTGAGCGGCTGCGACGTCGCTGTCAGGGCCGTCAACGATGGGTCCATCTCCGTGCTGAACGGAAGGTTCCTCTTGCTCGGCGAGGGCTTCAACATCACCACCGCCTCCGTGTACATAAGGGACTCCTGGGTGTCCGCCCCGGGTGCGGGCATGAGCACCGCCACCCTCCGGAGCACGTCGACCCTGGACATAGTCAACAGCACCACCAGCAGGGTCTTCGACATAGGACCGACGGAGAACGCCGTGAACATCTACTGGTATCTCAACCTGACCCTGCTTTTCCTCTCCGACGGCTCCCCCCTATCCGATGCGATGGTGACCGTTCGGGAGGCCAACGGGATGGTGTCCCACAGGGACGAGGTGGCAGGTGTGGACGGCATCCTACAGGAGATGGAGCTTCGGGAGCGGGCGTACATTCCCGACCTGATCGTCACCACGCCCCACACCATCACGGTCACCAAGGACCACAGGACGGACAGCTTCCAGCTGACCGTGGAGGACTCCATCGACCACGTGTTCTACATGGACAATTACCCGCCCGTCCTGCTGGTGCAAGCACCGGAGGACGGCTCCCTTCACAACGTCTCGACGGTGAGCTTCGCGGGGGAGGCCTGGGACGCGGTCATCACCGCCACCGAGGGCCTGGACCTGATGAGGTACCGAGTGGATGGTGGCAACTGGACCCCCATCGACCTTCCAGTCCTGACCGAATGGAAGTTCGACGTCGTGCTGGAGGACGGGTTCCATGTGGTGGAGATAGAGGTCGTCGACCGCATCGGTAACTTCAACCGGACGAGCGTCAGCGTGGAGGTGGACTCCCAGGCCCCCAACCTGGTCATCCTCACCCCGGACGATGGGATGACCACCAACCTCACCCAGGTACTGGTCAGCGGCATCACTGACCTGGACGCCACCGTCACCATCAACGGCGAGCAGGTGGACCTGGACGTCGAGGGGCGGTTCAACAGGACACTGGATCTGGTCGAGGGTAGGAACACCATCTTGATCGTCGCCTCCGACACTCTTGGCAACCAGGCCGTCGTCACCCGCACGGTCAACGTGGACACCCAAGAGCCGGTGGTCGAAATAGACCAGGACGACCTGCGGACCAACCAGCTGACCTTCACCCTCACTGGTACCAAGAAGGCCAACGCCACCCTGTTCATCAACGGCTTCCTGCCCGAGTTCTTCGGTTCGACGACCTTCGAGACGGTCGTGGACCTCCCTGTGGAGGGCCTCAACGACGTGGACATCTGGTCCGAGGACATGGCGGGCAACAACTGGTCGACCACCATTCTCATCGAGCGGGACACCACCCCCCCGACGCTTGTGGTGGGACAGCTCCCCGAGTTCACCAACAAGGACACCGTCACCGTCCAGGGCAGCGTTGACGACCCCGACTCGATAGTCACCATCAACGGCGAGGCCGTCACCCTCTCGGGCCTGACCTTCGCGAAGGTCATGGCGCTGGTCGAGGGTGAGAACACCTTCACCGTAACCGCCGAGGACGACCTGGGCAACGCCGCAGAACCGGTGGTGCAGACGGTCACGCTGAACACCGAACCACCAACCCTCGTCATCGTCACACCGAAGGTCATCGAGACGCTGGAGCTGAAGTACGAGCTGGAAGGGGAGACCGACCCCAACCTCCCAGTGAGCGTCCACGTCATCCTTGGCGCTTACGAGAGGACCTACAACATAAAGGCCGGGGCCGACGGCTCGTTCGCGCTGGACGTGGACCTGCCCCAGGTGGGCAACCACACCGTCACTGTCACGGTCACCAACGAGGCGGGGAATCAGGTCAACGAGCAGCTCAACTTCGTCCGCAAACGCCAGGACCCAGGCAAGCCCCCGGGACCTTCGGAGACTCCCTGGCTCGAGGAGAACTGGGCCTACGTGATCCTCCTGGCCGCCATCATCGCCTCGGCGGCCATCTGGATGTTCACCCTCTCGGCCAGCAAGCGCCGACGGCAGGAGATGGCGGAGAGGCAGGCCGCCCGGGCCGTGGAGATGGCTGAGCAGGAGGACTGGGAGGAGGAGCCCGAGGACGAGCCCGTTGAGGAGCCTGAGGATGTGCCCGAGGACGAGCCCGATGGGGAGGATGTCAAGGAGGCATCCGAGGACCCAGAACCCGATCACGAGGAACCCGAGGAAGGAGACGAGGAGGAGGGATGGGAGGAGTCCCCGGAGGATGAGGAGGAGAAGGAATAGGGGCCTCCAGTCATTCCACTGGGTGATAATCTCAGATTAACCTATTTATACGCCTGGCCCCCTGGGAAAGGGCAGCCACGGTACCGTATGGAGGGCCCCCGGGATGCGCGCTAAACTCCTATACTCGATCGTAGGGACCGCGGTGCTGTCCGTCCTGACATTGCTCCTTCTCGCCGCGGGAGGAGCCGCCCAGACCGACCCACCGGCGTCGGGTGACTGGGTCGTCTCGGACACCACCGTCGTCTCCGACCAGACAGTCGACCTTCACGGCGACCTGACCGTCACCGCCACGGGCTCGCTCACGCTCACCAACGTGACGCTGAGGCTCCACCTCAACAACAACGGCGAGCACGGCATAGAGGTCCAGACGGGAGGGTCCCTGGTCATCCAGGACGGCGACGGGGACGCCTCCACCACCGACGACGCCTCCACGGTCACCGCCCAGCCCACCAGCCGGTCCTACCACTTCAAGGTCCGCTCGGGCACCACCTTGCGCATCTCCAACTCCTTCGTGACCCGATGCGGTTACACCGGCACCACCGGCAACACCAACCTGGGCCTCTTCGTGGCCACCGACACCGCCACCGTCGAGGGCACCGTCATGGACGACTGCCTTCAGGGCCTGGTGCTGGACCACGCCACCATCACCGTCACCGACTCCACCATCAGCAACTGCACCTACCACGGCGTGGACGCCCAGGACTCCGACGTAACCCTCATCCGGGTGACCACGGTCGACAACGGCTACAACGGCATCCGCATCGTGAGGGGCGACGCCCTGATAGACGGATGCTGGGTGGAAGGGAACCGGGACGGTATACAGCTGAGGACCGGCACCAACGTGACCATAAACGGCACCACCGTCAAGGGGAACACCGACGGACTCCTCATGCAGATCGACGCAAACGTCGTGGTCACCAACAGCATCTTCAGGGGACAGGGCCAGTACGGCATCAACGCGGAGAACCGGGGCTTCCTGGACATCTCGGACTGCCAGCTGACCGGCGCCACCCGCACCGCCCTGTATGCCTTCAACGACATCACGATCAACAGCACCGGGAACCTGTACCGGTCCAACGTCTACGGCGCGCGACTGAACATGAACTGCATGATGACGTCGTGGAAGGACACCTTCTCCGCCAACACCAACAGCGGTGTCTACCTGGAGAGCACCTCGCGCCTCGACATAGTGGACAGCACCGTGAGAGGGAACAGCGCTGGCGTGAAGGCGGAGGACGCCTCCACGGTGAACTCGTGGAACACCACCGTAGAGGAGTGCTCCTTCGAGGGCTACACCATCACCGACAGCGACCTGGTCGTATACAACGGTCAGATGCTGAACTGCACCGGCGGTGGCATCGTGGCCCCTTCCCCATCGACCTCGGCCTGGGCCATCCAGACTGGCAAGACTGGCAGGCTGGTGGACAGCGACCTGTACCTGTCCGAAGGCCTCGCGATATCCGGCGACGCGGTGCTGCATGACAGCGTCGTGGTGTTCCCCGACTTGAGCTACCCTTCCTACGTAGGCGTCTCATGCATCGATGGCGAGCAGGACTGGCAGAACATGACCTTCAGGCCCGCCACCGCGGCCGGCGGTATGTTCCTCTGGATAGGCGGGACCGCGTCCGGGAGCGCCTGGCACGTGACGTTCCAGGACACGGCCTCGACCATGCTGCCCACGGACTTCCCGCTGGTCAGCACCGCCTTCGAGTTCCACATGTGCGTGTTCAAGGACGGTCAGAACGGGTTGAACATACAGACCCCCGACGTGGTGTTCGACCGGTGCGACTTCACCGGGAACCAAAACGGGGCCTACGTCGACGGGGTGGAGGTAAGGTTCGAGAACTGCACCTTCGACTCCAACACCGCAACCGACGTCACGTCCCGCAACGATGGCCATGCCGTCCTCGTCAACTGCTCCTTCACGCCGTCCAAGATCGTTAACGCTGGTCCCTCCGATATGTGGTCCGCCTGGTGGACGGTCCACGTGAAGGTCAAGTACCCCACGGGAGGGGCGGCGGCCGGAGCCACGGTCACCATCCGGGACGCGAAGGGCTCGACTGCGTTCACCGGCACCACCGACGCCAACGGTTACATCTCGGACATCCTTCTGCTGGAGCACGTGACCACGGGCACGGTCCGGGACGCTCACACCCCCCACACCTTCAACGCCACCCTGGGCCTTTCGACGAACGAGGCGTCCACCGACATCGTCGGCTCCACCCTGGTGACCATCGAGATCGCCGATGGCGTGCCTCCGCAGATCACCATCACCTCCCACTCCGACGGGGACCACATCAGGACGACCACGCTCCTGCTGCAGGGGACGGCGTACGACGCCGGCTCCTCCGTCTACCGGGTGGAGGCCCGCGTGGCGACCCAGCCATGGGAGACCTGCTCGGGTACCGACACGTGGGAGTGGACCAAGAACCTGCCTGGCGACGGAACCTACCCCATCGCTGTCCGGGCCCGGGATGTGGCCCTCAACGAGATGACCATGTACCTGAACCTCACCGTGGACACCCTGCCGCCGACCATCGATGTCTCTGTCCCGCCCACGCCC
>JABAHP010013029.1_pt5 | contig 16754 bp, 25 predicted proteins | sample 7062081 | NCBI WGS metagenome assembly JABAHP01 (sample SAMN14534357, study PRJNA622989) | marine sediment metagenome | biome: marine biome [ENVO:00000428]; feature: marine pelagic biome [ENVO:01000023]; material: deep marine sediment [ENVO:00002113] | place: India: Gulf of Kutch | collected...
GAGCTCCTGGGGCAGGGAGAGGAAGGCGCCGATGGCTAGCACGAGGATGGCCAGGGCTGCTAGGCGCTGGTGGGTGCGGTCGAGCTTCATCGGCGGATCCAGACGGTGACGTCGACGTAGTCGTTGGCGTTGGCCTGGGCGATGGTGGCCTCGAGCCGGCCGTGGACGACGTAGGGCTCGTAGACTTCTTCTCCGGTGGTGTATAGGATGTCGGTGCCGTCGTTCTTTTCAGTGACGCGGCGGGGGTAGATCTTGATGTCGGTGGCGGAGTTGGAGATGCTGATGATACTCTCGCTGGCCGGGTCCGCCTCGTCGGACAGGGTGAAGTCGGTTGTAGCGGCCGGCGGGGAATCCTGGTAGTTGACGTAGACGGCGAGCACTTCGCCGGAGACTTCGACACTGTAGCCGGTGGCGGTGGCAGCGCCGGCGGAGCCGGTCGCGGCGCCGGTGGTGAGGAAGACACGATCGATCATAGTAGGTTNNGCGAAACGCCAGGCTGTCGGTGATGGCTACGTCCTGCCGTTTGGAGATGGCCAGCCGGCTGCGGGCCAGGCGGAAGGCCAGGCCCGGTGGCAGGTGCTTGGTGTAGTGGAGGCGGAAGAAGCGGCCGAGTAGATCACACCCGTCGATGGCGTGGGAGCGGGCGAAGTTCTGACCGGGTCCGCAGACGACGGCCCGGGCGCCGACCTGCAGGCAGGCTGTGACCATGGGGCCGAGCACTGGCTTACCTCCCTCGAGGTTGAAGCTGTGGCAGTTGGCGACGAAGAGGGTTGTCTGGGAGAGATCTACGCTCCGGATCTGTTCCTGGGTCAGGGCGGTGATGTAGCCGTCGCCGTACCAGTACGGTTGATGCTGCAGGCCGTGCAGTTTGACGTAGACCAGGCTGGCCTGGGATAGCAGGGTTGGGTCGAAGAGGGGCGCGGTGATAGGCGGCGAGCATAGGGGCTCTACGCCCGCCGCCTGTTCTACGCTATTGCGAAAGGATTGGGCACAGTAGGCAAAGACCTTCACTACTGGATTCTCGTGTAGACTACGTAGATGGTCGCGGCGCCGGCGGTGATGGTCTCGCCCGACGTCTCGTCGATCAGGTAGTCGATGGTCTCGGCGGCACCACTGGGCGCATAGATGTGAGCGCGGCCACTGGCGATGTAGGCGCCGATGGTATCGGCTCCGCCGAAGCACTGCCAGCCGGCGGCGCCTCCGGTGACTTCGACGTCGGTCGTTTGTAGCTCTCCGTCGTCCAGGTCGCAAAGGCCGTCCTCGTCTCCTCCGTCGCCGATGTGTAATAGCACGTCGTCGCCGGTGGCGTCCCAGTTGGTCGTCACGTTGACAAAGATATCATGGACGATCCACACTTCCCCGTCGGCGATGGTGGCCACGGTGCCGGTGCCGCCGGCTGCGGCGGTGTAGGTGATGGCGGTTGAGACGACGGTGGGGAACATGATGTTCTCCAGGTCCTGAGCGCCTTTGATCCCGGTGTCCCAGTCGGTGTCCGATAGCTCGATGGCCACCTCGCTGGCGTCAGCGTCGGCGGTGGTCAGGTCCAGGTCGATGCCGTAGAGGTTGTTGGAGGTGCCGGTGTGGTTGGCGCCGGTCAGGTTGATGTCCAGGCCGATCACGGTGTCGGAGCCGTTCATGGCGTTGAAGGTGCCGGTCAAGTCGACCAGGTCGTCGGATGAGCCGGCAGCGACAGGGTCCTTGATTGTCAGGACCGTGGTGTCGTCTACGGATAGCTCTAGATCCGACGTTCCGTTGATGTCGTTGTCCCAGTTCGCCCCGATGCTGATTGCGTTCTCGGTATTCTGTGTGTCCTGGCTGATGGTGTCGATGAGGATGCCGTAGATGGAGTTGGTGCCGGCGGTGGAGTTCCCGATGCCCATGTCGATGTTGAGGGCGGCGAGCTTGTTGGTGCCGGACTGGCCGATGCCGGTTGTATCCGCTATCTCCAGGATGTACTCGGTCGTGTCGGTCAGGGCGGTGGCGGTCCAGTCCTGCCAGGTGGCGATGGAGGCGGTGTCGACGGCCATGACGAAGTCGGTGGTACCGTTGAGGTCGACGTCCCACCCAGCGCCCAGACTGATGGCGGTCTCGGTGTTCTGGGCGTCCTGGGAGATGNNTAGACGTTGGAGGTTCCGGCGGTGGAGTTACCGATACCGAGGTCGATGTTGAGCGCCGATTGGTTGGTGGTGCCGGTGGAGGTGGAGACAACGCGGGTCGAGTCCAGGATCTCGAGCAGGTGCTCGGTGGCGGCGGTGGTGATGGTGCCGGTGCCGAAGTCCTTCATCACGAAGACGTCGGCGCCTCCGAGCTCGTAGTCGATCTGATCGTCGGTGTCGGCACAGATGGACGTGTCGCTGTCAGCGTCGAGGTCGATGCATTGGCCGAGGTTGGACACCAGGCCACCATCGGCCAGGCGCCAGACGACGGTCCCGTTGTCCCTGAACTCGACGATGTCGCCGGTCGAGGTCTGGTCGACGACCAGGGCGTCGGTCTCGGCGCCGGAGATCTCCAGGCCGGTGAGGTGGGTCATGCCGAGGGCCACGAGTGGGTCGTCGGGCGGAGGGGTGCGGTGGTCCTTGGTAGGCGGGATGGTGGCCGGCGGGGTCATTGTGGGCGTGCCGTCCACAACCTGGCAGGCGGCCAGGATGGCCACGAGCAGCAGGGCCAGGAGATGGGTGGTTTTGATTCTGTGTTTCATGTTCGCTCCTTGTCACTCTTTTGTCAGCCTTTTGTCACTCTTGGTTGTATCCCTCGTCCGCCAGCCACTGGCGGATCTTGGGGATGGTGTGCGGCCGGAGGCCGATCTCGTGCAGCCGTTCGTTGGGCGTCTTGGCCAGGTCGGCCACGGTGTTGATGCCGGCCGTGCGCAGCACGTTGGCGGTGCCTTTGCCGATCATGGCGACGTCGGTGAGCTTATGCACGCGCACTCTGACCGTGAGCGCGGGCTGGGGCAGCGTATTGACGGCTCCCCGATCGGCGCGGCAGGTGGCGGTCATGGCCAGGCGCAACTTGTTGCCAGGTAGGCGCACGTAGCGGATCTGGGGCGCTTCCAGGCCCAGACCGATGAGCGCCTGTTTGATGTCGGAGACAGGGACAGGCATATATTGGCCCTCCTCCTCCTGTGTGAGCGTGGGGACAGGGCCAGGAGGGACCCTGTCCCCGGCGAGAAAGCTACCCGACGAGGAACGTAGCGACGATGAGCACGTCGTCGCCGTCCGTGTCGTCGATGTCGAAGTGTACCACGTCGCCCTTGTCGATATGCGGGTACTGGTCGTCGGTCATGTCGTCGAGATTGATCTCGGTGGGCGTGGATCCCTCGCCTACGGTGTCGTCGTCAGTCAAGTTGGTGGAGTCGGTGGTGTTCTTGAGCTGCACGCTGGTGGTGCCGTTGGTGAGGTTGCACATGGAGACGTGAAAGAGCGTCATGTCGAACGGTGCGGTGAAGTAGTAGTCTTTACTCTCGGAGAGAGCGCCAACCGAGTTGATGGTGACGGTCCAGAACTGTCCGAGTGATCCCATTTTGTGTCCTCCTTACGAGACGTTTGATTTGTGCAGACCACGCCAGTCGGTGGGTCCTACAGCGTAAAACCAGCGCACCTTGACGGGCAGCGTGTCGTTGGAGAACATCAGGCCGGCGCTTTCGCTGGAGGCCACGAAGATCTCCGGTGTGCGGCCGTAGCGGAAGCCGAGGCCGATGGCCGGGTACAGGCGGGGATCCGCCTGCGCGGCCCAGTTGTTCGTATCGGTCCAGATGGGGCACACGATCACGCGGGAGCGGGCGCGGCGCAGCCGGGCCTCGCGGCCCTCGCCGGCGGCGAAGGGGTTGATGTCGTTGTCGGCCGTGCCGGGCTCTCCCTCCGAGGCCAGGATCTGCAGCGCGGTGGTCTCGAGGTCGATGGGCACCCACAGGAAGTACGGGCGGGTCAGATACCCCAGTCGCTCCGAGCTGTTGATCTCCGTCTGCTTCATCATGGCCGTCTTGACCGTGTTGTACTCCGACCACGAGAGGGCCGTGGTTAAGAGGTTGGAGTGGTTGGAGGCGTCAAAGAGGTAATTGGAGTCGGACATTGCGGGCCCAGTGCCGGAGTTGTCGGTGAAGATGGCGGCGATATCCTTGGAGAGCGTCAGGTAGGCGGCCTGGGCCAGCGCGCGGGGTGCGGCCATGACCTTCCTCGTGTCGTCCTTGTCGATGGTCTCGAGCGTTATGCCCAAGTACCCACCTTTCTTGACGAAGGAGTCGGTCTCGACGAAGTCATCCCACGTCTGCTCGACGTAGGCAGCGCCTTCTGAGACGGTGGGCAGCTCGCCCACGCCGCCGAAGGAGATCCAGCGCGCGTCCTGTAGAGAGCTGAAGTCCTCGATCGTGACGGCCGGCTCCCAAAACCGATCATACTCAGCGTACATGTTGACCACCCGCTTGTTCAGCGCGTTGGCGGTGATAGAGGCCATCGTGGTCGTGGTGACGGCCGCCAGGGTCTGCCGCTCCGGATCTGGCAGGTGGGTGAAGGCGGCGCCGTCGCGGTTGAAGCGGCCGCTCATCTCGTAGTCGCCGGTGAGGATGTGGTAGGCCTCGCGGATGCCGGTCAGGGGGCGCACGCCGGCGGGCGGCCGCAGGCCGCTGAGCATGGCCTCGAAAGCCTGCTGGAAGGCCTCGGGGCCGGAGTAGCCGGCCTTGAGGGTCGGCGTCTCGAGCGGGGCGTCTCCCATACCCTCGACGGCGTGCTCGGCCTCGGAAGCTGCCAGGGCGGCGGTGAGCTGCGCGACCTGGGCGGAGAGGGCGGCCACCTCGGCGGAGAGATCGGGAGCTGGAGGGCTGGGGGCTGGGGCCTGCGGCTCGGGCACTGGTTCGGGCGTGCTGTCCGAGTCGTGGGCCGTGTCGGTCTGTATGTCTTGCATTTGAGATGTTCCTCCTACTGTTTGGGTGAAGTCTGCCGCGCTGAGATTCCACACGCGGCTGATGCCGGGCTCGTTTTCGGTGTAGCCGGCGGCGCTGAGGGCAGCGCGGACGTAGCCGCCGGCGCCGGGGGCGTAGACGAAGTCCATGGATTCGACGTGCACGATCTCGCGGGTTACGCGGTAGTCGGTTTGCTCCTCGTCCTCCTCGCACAGGTGGTACAGCGTGGCCGACAGGCCGACGCCGGGCACCTCGCGGCCGGCTGCGCGGTCCTCGAGCATCTGGTCCATGAGCGCCTGGATGAAGGCGGGGGGTGTGCCGGGGCCGGTGTCGTAGAGGCGGATACCGCCTCTGAGGACCTGGCGCTCCTCGTCCCAGTGGGGCGAGAAGGTGACGCCGGCGATGTCGCGGACCCGGGGCTCGCCGCGGAAGCCGAAACCGAAGAGAGCCGGGTGGTCGATATGGCAGGCGAGGGCGTCAAAGCGGGGCGCAGCGGTAGCGATGGGCTCGGCGGGGATCAGCCAGGTAGACGGGGATCCGTCGGCCCGTCGCACGAGTCCGGGCTGGATGAAGACGCAATCGTACTCCCGGCGGCCGCTGGCCGGGGCTGCATCTTGGGGGGCGAGTATAACGCGGCCGGAGTGGGTTTGTTCGGTGATGGGTTTCATTCAGTGTCACCTCCGGTGGTCTGGGGTGGTGGAGTTGCTTTGCTGAGGATGTCCTCGATCTCGTCCTCGCTCAGAGGCTCGCCGGCGAACTTGAAGGCCAAGGATGCTGCGGTCGCGTCGTCGACCCAACCGGTGGCATGCATCTTGGCCAGAGCCTCGACCACGTCGCGGGCGGCCTTGGCGAGGGATTCGTTGTCGGCGCGGGCGACCTCGGTGGTGTTGGCGGTGAGCTGTAGATCGGTCGGGCGGGGTGCGTCGGGTGTAAGCTGGGCCAGCTTGCGGTAGTAGGCGGCGGTCACCAGGTCGCAGAGCAGGCCGGTGTAGTCGAGCTGCCGGTCGGAGTAGAAGCGCGCCGTCGGCTCTCCCATTTCCTTTGCGGTGGCGTAGTTGATACTCTCGCCCTCGCCCAGATAGTGCAGGCCGATGTTGGCGCCGGCGGCGATGGCCAGGCGCAGGGCCCTGCCGTCCTCTTTCACGTCGTCGCCCTGGATGTTGAGTTGCTTCATGCTGGTCTCTTCGCCCTTGCCGTGGACGTAGATGCCGGCCTCGATCGGGTTGGTGCGGGCCAGTTGGCGGCGCTTCTCCTCGACGAGGGAATCGTCGGCGACCTCGACGTCAAAGACGCCCTGGCGGGTGCGCTGCCGGTTCAGCCGGACCCGGTCCTGTAGCCATGCGGTATAGCGGCGCGCCCATGGCAGGATGGGCGTCAGATCGCCCTCGCCCCGGGTGGCGCCGATCGGCTTGTTGATGACCAGGTGGAGCATCAGGGGCTGCAGCTTGGGGCCGCGAGTGCGTTTGAAAGCGCGCTTGTGGGCGGGGCCAAACCACCATTTACCCTCAGCGCTGTCGGTGATCTGTTTGTAGCGTAGTTCTTTCTCGTAGTCGTTGGCGTCGGTGTCGATCTCGATGATGCGGGAGGCAGGGATAAAGCGGACGTAGCTCATGCCATCGACGCGGTTGGTGAACAGGATGGGGAACAACTCGCCACTGCGCGTAAGCTCGTCGCACATGGGACGCAGGCGGCGGTTGAGCTGGTTCTGGGGATGGGTCCAGAACTCCTGAATGAACGTATTGACTTCGGGGATCTCGCTGGAGATGGTAATGCCGTTGCCGACGACGTAGGAGGTGACCAGGGTTACAATCCGCCTGACCAGGAAGTTCTTACGCCAGGCCTCGAGGGCGTCGTCCAGATCGTCCCGGCGCTCGCTCCAGGGCGTGTCTATGGGCGTCGCGGCGCCGGCCAATTGGTCCCATCCGCGCGAGTCGTCGACGCGAACGGATACAGCGGCCGCTACAGCGCGCTGGATTATGTCACCAAAGAAGCGGGTGGCGAAGCGTTCACGCAGGCTTGGCATTTGCAGCCTCTAGCTCCTCGATCTCGCGTACCAGGTCGTCGATCTTGGCCCGCAGGCGGCGGATCTCTCCGACGGCCAGGCGGGCGATGGTGCCGATGGTTTCGAGGGGGTGCTCCTCGAGCAGGTGCAGTAGATCGGTGATGTCGATGCCGTTGGGGTTGATCTCTTTAGTCATTTTTCTTTGCTGCCGGCCTTTCGATCGGGCAAGTGAAACGTGAAGCGTGATGCGTGATTGCTAACTGGTGACGTCCTCCAGCGGCGCGCGGGCCGGCTCGGATCCCTCCGGGACCTGCGGAAAGCTGGGATGGTCGACGCGCAGGGTGAGGGTGTGGCTGATGGAGTTCCAGCGGGCGCCGGTGATCTTCACGCCGCTGGGCAGGCCCAGCAGCTTCTCCAGGAGCTCAGTCGAAAAGTCGACGGTCACGGCGTGGCTCAGGTCTTGATCTGTCACGTTCATGGCTACCATCCTCCTTTGTCGATTTCCTCCAGCTCGTCCCCGGTCTCCACCACCGCACTGCGGCCGGTGCCGGGCCAGTCCTGCCGGTCGAGTACCGCGGTGAGGGCGGCGGAGATGAGCAGGTCGTCGTGTCCGTGGGCGATGAGGCCGTCGTAGGCGGGCGATTCCCACACGCCCCAGGACATGAGGCGGCCGGGTCCTGCTCTGATGTTCTGCTGGCAATGTTCAACCTCGTACCAGAATTGGCGGGTCTCGGGCTTCTGATCGTCGGCGTAGTCGTGATAGCGGCCGGTCTCGACGATGGCTAGAAAATCCCACCCGAGATCTGACTTGGTCTTGGACGAGAAATCGAATCTGACCACCGTCTCGCCGAGCGCCTTCTCCAGAAACGAGGCCAGGCCTGCACCCACGCCGGTCGCGTCGACCACCACCCACACCGCGCGCCAGTGGTGGGCCAGGGCGACGATCTGGCCGTGCAAGCTCGTGTGCTTCGTCCCGAGCCACAGCTTGCGGTCGACCACCCGATACTGCGGAAGCTGGCCGAAGGCGGTCTCGACCTCGACCACTGTCAGCGCGGTGGCGTCCCGTCGCTTGTTGGCCAAGAGCATCCGCTCCATCGCGTCGCCCGGTTCCTCGTCCTCGCCGGCCACGTCCACCAGCAGGGCGTAGCGCTTGCCGGGTTCTGGTTCGTTTCGGCGCTCGTGCTCGCCCCGCATCAGGGCCCGGCGCATCTTGGGGAAGAGCCCGCCGGTGGCGTCGATGGTCTCGAGAAAGTACTGCGTCTTGATGAGCGGATGGTTGCGCCCGAGCCGGGCCACCTCTTCTTTCACGTAGGCGGCATAGGCCGGCACGTACTGCCCGACCTGGTCGGCGTCGTAAGAGAAGACGCGGCGGATACCGTCTTTCGCCTGCAGGCGGCTGAGGTGCTGCATGGTGCGGTGCAGGAGGGTGTTGGAAGTCCAGGCAGTGCCATACAGCACGGTGGTGGCGCCGGTGGCGGCGCACATGGGCCGCAGGTCCTTGTTCCACTTGTCGTCGCGGATGTCCTGGGCCTCGTCGCCCTCGAGCATCAGCTCGGCCGTGGCGCCGACGATGGAGGAGTGGGGATCAGCGGAGAAGAACAGGGTGCGGGCCTTGCCCATTGCGACCATGTAGCCCTCTGTCCTGCGGGCGCGCCGGCGGGTCCAGGGATTGTTGAGGCGGTCGAGCAGGCGCAAGATGGAGTTGATGGTCTGGGGCTTGAAGGTGGGCGATGCCTTCACGATCTGGCCACCGACGTGGGCGTACAGCGTCATGAGGTAGGCCTCAAGCTGCCCGCACAGCTCGTTCTTGCCAGCCTGCCGGCTCATCATCACGGCGAAGGTCAGGCCGCGGCCAAACAGGATGGAGTTGAGGATCGCCTCGGCCGCCTCCAGCTGGTAGGGCCGTAGCTCTTTCTTTATAATCAGTCTGGAGAAGTTTTTAATGTGCGTTAGGCCGGCGCGGATGATCCGCCGTTTCTCGCCGTTAGTCATGCCAGCCTTTTTGCTCTCTGAGCATCCGTGCCGCTTCCTCGAACATGCGGCTCATCTCGTCGGCGTCCTCGCCGGACAGGAAGCGCTTGTCTCTGAGCAACCTACCTTTGCGGTTGTGGAGCGTGCCGAGCAGCGTATGGGCGGAGAGAAATTCCTTGTGCGTCAGGTCGTGCCGGTTGGTGCGGATGAAGCTCTCGACGTCGAGGATCTGCTGCGTCAGGATCTCGATCTCCCGATCGAGGGACGTGTACTCCTCGCCCTGCCGCGCGTAGCCGCCGTGGGTCCTAGCGTTCTGATTCCCCTTCGGTGCTCCCCCCTTGCCCAAGTGCGCACTGCAAATCGGCGGATGAGTCCCGCGCACTGCCCAGGCTCTGCACTGGGTCCCGTCCGCCTTCTGTGCGCTGCATCGGGTCGGTGTTGCGGATTCCATTGCTTAGTCGCTCGGCGTAGTGTGGCAGGTCGATGGCCACCAGGATCTTGGCGTTCAGCGCCAGCCAGTAGGTGTGCGCCTCGATGCTGGGCATTACCCGCGCAGGGAGTTGGCGAAGGAGCGGCCGGCGGCGGCGACGAGTTTGTAGTAACCGGCGATGGCCAGCGCGCCGGCGACGGACAGGAAGGAGAGCTCGACGTAGATGGCAGCGGCCTCGGGGATCATGCCGGAGTTGAGGGCGTAGGCGCATCCGACGCACACGACGCCGGTGCAGACCGTGAGCACCTCGGCGGCGCGGTCTTGCAGGCCGGCGGCGTTCTTGACGAACTGCACCAGGCCGGGGACGAACATTAGGACGTTGATGTCGGCGATTTCAAAGAGGGACGGGTCCATTGTTTCCTCCTTGCTCGGGAGGAGTAGGACGGGGGGAGATCGGGGAGTAGGGGGAAATGGGCCGGGGGGCCGGGGTTGTGGGATTGCGCGAACCCCCACGGCCCACGGGGAAACGAGAAGGGGGCAAGGATCCTCCCTCACCCCCTTAGGTTGCGCCGCCGCGTTCCTACTCCGCTAGTTGCACTCCCCACGCGGCGACGTTGCGGCGGAAGGATAGCATGGATGTTCTAGGGTGTCAAGTGGCACGGTTGGATGGGGATTGCAGATTGGGGATTGCAGATTGCACGGGCGACCTCGCCGGGAGACAAGCGGGGGTGGCGTCCGTCCGCGGACGCCACGCCCGCGCCGTTGTTCTTTCTTTTCTGCCGGGCCAGTCTCTGGAGCGGAGGTCCGGCCGGGGGCGAGTCCTCGAGGTCCCGNNGGAATGCGGGGGGCCATCGCCGTGAAGGAGCGGTCTAGCCGCCCCCGGCGCGATGCCTCCCGCGCGCCTCTGCGGTTTTGGCGCGCGGGAGGCAGGCAGCGAGATCTCGGGCCAATTCGCGAGGGGCTAGGCCCAGAGGACGTTGGCGCCAGCGCGTTTCATGATGTTCTTGGCGGTGTTGATGTTGCCGTCGTTGTCTGGGTGGGCGCGGAGTTTGGCGTCCTGGTGGGCAGCCATCTGAGCCTGGGTGAGGCTGCGCGCTCCGCCTCTGACGGCGAAGCGACAGGGTTTCTCCCCTCTGTGGCAGACGGAGCAATAGACTTCTATGGTTCCTGTTCCGCCTTCGGGGAAGAAGTAGCGGAGTTTCCCGATCCGGGTGCCGTGGTGGTTCTTTGGCTGAGGCATGGGTCTCCTTTCTGGCTGCGTGCCTGGACAGGTCACGGCTTATGCCATCCCTTGGTCGGGATTCTGCAAGGCGACATGCTGATTGTACCATGAGGGCACCCCCACATCCGTGGGGATATCCCGCCCGGCGGGGGTGCGGTGTGCGCAGGATGCGCAGCCGCCCATTCGCTGGGAAGCGCCGCGAGAGTTGGGGTCTTTCTTGTACTTCCCGCAGGTTCCCTGGCTCAAGCCTTTCTTGCATCCGAAGAGCCAAACTGAGGGCATGCTGTTCACCTCCTTTCTGGTGTCAGTATACCATACTACTGTGTGGAATTCCGCAACAGATTGGCCAGTTCCTTGGCCACTTTGCGGATCTGCCGCCGCGTTAGGTGGCCTTCCGTGTCCGGATCCCCGTACAGGCGCGCAAGGTGGCGCCGGATCGTGCGCACGTTGCCACCCTGCGCGGCGTAGGCCTCCGGAGTGGTGCATTGGCCCATGTAGTAGCGCCAGAGGCGTCTATCCATCGTTATCGTGGCCTCTCTGTAGGTGGCTGGCGATTTCCCGCGCCTGCAAGTAGGCCAGCACTGCCATGGCGAGCCTGCGGGCGTCCCAAACCTCCAGGGGGATATTGACGACGGTCGTGGGCGTGCCAGCGGGCTTGACTGCGCCCTGCCCGATGACCTCGCCGGGGCCTGTCTCTAGGCGAATCCAGTACTTGCCATTGTTGAACTTGACCTTGAGCACTCGGCTGACCGGGCCGTCTGCGCCGTTCGCACTGCCCTTGAACTCGCAGTAGTCGACGGGCTTGCCCCATGCCAGATCGGAGAACAGTACGCGGGCGTCGTTGGCGTCGACGAAGTGCGCGGTCATTTCGCCTGCGCCCTGTCCCCGCTTGTAGTGGCCTGCGAAAAGCCGGATCTTGGCAATGTCAAGCGCGTCTTCCGCGTGGAGAAAAGCGGAGCGGGTCAGATGGGTGTGTATCCGGTGGCGTTCTGTTTGCTCTGTCATGATTCTTCTCCTTTCGTTTCTTCCTCCAACTTGGGCCAGAACTTGTAAAACTCTCTGCGCGTCGACTCCAGCCAAGCCTGGGCGCTGTACCGCTTGCCCTCGTGCGGCCGGCGGGTGTCGCGGGTCCATCGCCGATTGTCGCGGTCGAAGCGGAAGCCATGCGCCTTCCAGAATGCGGCCGCTTCGACCTGGTACCAGCACGATGGTACGATCAGCGTGTGGCCGTCGAGGTGCGGGCCGGCGCGCATGGTATCTTCCTCTCGTTTGAGCCGGGCGGCGCGGGCGCGGGCGCGGGCGCGGCCTTGCTCGTGGTTCTTCTGTGCTCTCAGGCTCCAAGTGTTCATGGTTTCCTCCTCTTTCGTCCACACCTCGCGCCAGAGCGGCTGATACCTGCCGCGTTGGTGTAATTGTACCGGTTGTGTGCCATCGTGGTCAAATTGCGCATCTTCCAGCGTTTCGCGCAGATCGACAAGGAGACCGCTGCGGCCGATCGTGGCGGCCTCGGGGCCGGTGGCGCTGGTGACGGTGGCGGTGATCGTGGCGGCGCGGGCGAAGTCTCCGACAGGGGGCGGGGTGTAGGTGCGTTCGGTGTACTCGATGACTACGCGCTGCATGGCACTTCCTCCAGGAATGTGAGCACCTGTTCCACGGTTCCGAGCGCGCGCTGGATGGCTGCCAGCGGGTTCTTGTGGTATGTCTGGATGTACTTCCAGGCGTTGCCCGTCCGATCCCCGAGGCCATACAGATGCATCAAGACGGTTGCGGTAAACTCTGCGACCGCTTCTTGCTGCGCGTAGGCCGTGCGGTTCCTTTTCCCCTGCAGGCCTCCATTGATGCGGGCGTGGATGGCGTGGGCCAGTTCGTGGAAGAATGTGGCGGCGTCGTGCGTTCCGAGGCTGATCTTGCTGCCGTCGGCGGTGCAGACACCCAGTGCGCCCGCTGCTGGCGCCCAGGTCAATGCGATATCGAGCGCGCCCGCAACGTCGACGAGGGGCGGCAGTTGTTCGGGTTCGGGCGTGTAGTCGGGGAGGGGTTCGCCTTCGGTGACGGTGTGAGGAAAGACGGGGATGGTTTTAAAGCCAGTCAGAACGGTGTATTCCTTGCCGTCGTCATCCTCGCGGGTGTAGGTGCAGGGTCCCAGGATGAAAGCGGCGCGGGATCCCTGCTGTACCTGCCGGCCGGCCTTCTGCCACTGGCGATATCCTCGACAATCTACTGTACCGGTCTGCATGTAGGCTAGCACCTGGTTGGCGAAGGTCCACTTGTCGGCGGGGATATCTCCGATCCTCTTGATCGTGGCGATTTCTACAATTGGGGACAGATCGCCGGACTGGAAACGGGCCACAACGGCATCGAGGGCTTTTTGTGCTTTGGGTGAGAGTTTCATTGGCGGATCTCCTTGTAGATCTGTGGCAGCATTTCAGTGATGGCGGTCTCTAGTCCGTGGTCTAGGGCGTATGCGTCTAACTGCTGGCCCAGGTCATAGCGGCCGGCCGCTGCGCATGCGTTCCAGCACTGTGTAAACTGACATTGTAAAATACCGCGGTTCCATTCCGGCGTATCTGTCCAGGCTTCTAACTCGGGTCCGGCGGTGGGGTCCATGGTCCAGGCGTGCAACTCGCATGCCAGTTCTCTCTCTGTGAAATGATTGTGACCGGTGGGCCCGATCTTGCGCCAACGGGTGAGGCGCCAACGGTTGCGGACGGGCTTCCATTGCAGGGTACCGATCACGTCGGGCGTGTGCTTCCATCTGAGCACGTGGAGGCCGGCCTTGTCCAGTAGCCGGGGCGGCAACTCGCGGGATAGGTGGGCGTCAACCGTTATCCGTTGCATCGGAGCACCTCGTTGAGTTCTGCCTGTGGCGGAATCGCCACATCGGGTACCATCTCCAGCACGTCGTAAATGGCGCCGTTCGCTGCCACTGCCGCCAGCTCCTCGATGGCGCGGATAGCAGCCGCCGGCGTGATCTGCCGGGCTAGCAATCGCCACACAATGCGGGCGGCGCGGTCCTCGTTGGCCTCGGGGACGTGGTTCACTAGAAAAGCGAGCGCCTCGGCCATAATGCGAGCCTCGCCGGCGGCGTCGACATCCTCAGGCCAGTCTAGCGGGAGGATGGCGCTACCGATGCGGGCCACACGAGTGCAGGTCCCACAGGTGGGGCAGTTGATATAGTCGAGATGACGGGCGTAGTCGTCGAGGGGCTTCCAGATGGCGCGGGGGTTCAGGTAGTCGGAGTAGCGCAGGACATGGGCGGCGTCTACGGTTGCCCAGCACTCGGGGCAGTGATACGGCTGCTGGGCCTGCACCTTGCCCATATGCGTTACATAGGTTATAATCTGTGCTGTCATCGGATGTATCTCCTTTCGGTGACTTGTCCCCGGCCAGTTGCGACCTTGGGGGTTTCGCTGGCCGGGGATGCTGTTATATCAGCGCGGGCTGTCGCACGTTGCTCAGTTCTAACTCGGGCACATGGTAGGCGGCGCGGGTGTCGGGCTTGCCTGTTTTCAACGTGCGCCCACATTATAGCGCATCACGCGCCAGAGGTCAAGTCTTTTATCCCAAACTTATCGCCAGTTTCCCCACCAGTTTTTTGGGATATCTGGCGCATTTCGCGTCATGGTGCTTCCTTGTTCCTCTTCCTCTTTCCTCTCCCAGCCTCCACCCAGCCGATCACAGCCGATCACAGCCAGCACAGCGGGGGAGATCTCCCCAGGGGCGGGGGCGGGCGTCCTCGCCCGCTGGCGCGTTAGCGCCACCGGCGGCGCCGTGGCAGTATAGGCACGTTGGGACGCGAAAAGGCGGTGGTTATGAGGACAAATTAGCACGAGGAAAAAGCCGCCGGCCCCGCCCCGGCCGCGGGCGCAACCAGGGCAGCGAACCCAGGCAGCACGAGCGCGCGAGGNNGAAGACCCAACCACCAGCGAGGGGACCACGAGGCAAGCGAGACCAGGAACCGGGCCAGAAGGACGGCAGCGCGGGAGGAGCGGACGAGCACCAGAACGCCACGACCGGCAGCCCCAGGCCGGCCGCCAGCGCCAGCGACGCCCAAGAGCCCGAGCCCCCACCGCAAAAGCAGGCGGACGGGGACGACGAGGGACGCACACGAGCGGGGCAAGGGGCGGACACAAAGCCGACGAAGAAGGCGCCGGGGCCCGACGAGGCGACCGCGCGCACGAGCGCGACCGACCGACCGACCAGGGCGGCAACAGGCGGCACACCAGCCCGGCGGAAGGAGCGGGCGGAAAAAAGGCGGGCCGCGCGCACAGAGGGACAGGCCAAAACAACAGCCGCATCCGCGCCGCGACAGCAGCCAACAGCCACACCGCGGCCGGCCGCCAGCACCGCAGCCACCACCCGCCGCACGAGCGGCACGAAGGACGGAGCAAGAGACCGGGAACCGGAAAAGCCAGCAAGAGCCACGGCACACCCCCCAAAAGAAACGCCAGCTAAGCGGCGGGCGACCAGAGCGCCAGACCGCGCACGAGAGAGCGGAGGCCAGACACAAACGAGACACGGAAGGCGACCGAGGACAGACAGGCGCCAGGCGCCGGCGGGACGCAAGGAACGGACACAGCCCAAAAGGAACCACAACGGCGCACAGGACAGGAAACGCCAAGCCGGAGCGACCACCGGCGGGCAAAGGCAGCAGCAGGACCCCAACGGCGGAAGGAGCACGCCACCACCCAGCCGGACAGGGAGCGCGCCGACCAACGGCAGCGAACCGAGCGCAGCGAACCGGCGCGGAAGGCGGAAAACGCCAGAGACCGGGGAGAAGGAAGAGAGACCACAGGACACCCCCACGAAAANNNNCCGCCGCCGAAGCGGCCAACGCGCCGGCACCACAGCCCCAAAACGGGGCCCCAAACCCCACCGACCCCCCCACCGGCGCAAAGAAGGAAAAGACCAGACCGGCCCGGGCCCGGCCAACCGACCGAGCCCGGGAGCGCGCCCCCAACAGCCGCCCCCAACCCCGCCGCGCGGGAGGCGCCCACAGCGCGGCAAAGCGACACCGGACTAACCCGCCGCCAGAACGGCGGCCGGCAGCCGGCACCCAGGCCACCCGACGAGGACGAGGCCACCCGCCCCGCGACGAACGGAGGACGGGACACCCCGAGCCCGGCACCGGCGACGGAGGCACAGCGCGCGCCAGAAGCGCGCGGGGCCGGCAAAGCCAACCCACCAGGCACCCACCGCCGACCGGCCGCCGCACGCGGCCCACGAAACGCGCGCGGCGCCAAACCGGAGAGCCACAACGGGGAGCGGCACCGAGGCAGAAGCCCAAGCCACCACAACACCCCCCCAAACCGGGCGGCGCCCAAGCGCCCGAGGAAAAGAACGGCGGGGCGGGCGGGCGAACCCGCCCCGGGGGGCCCAGCGCCCCCACAAGCAACACCAGGATACCACAAAACAACAAAAAAGGCAAGCAAAAAAACCCAAAGATAACCCAAAAAAAAGGCAGATAACCCAAACGCGCAGAAACCCGCAAAAAGCCGCAAACAAGCGCGAAACGCGCAAGAAAGGACAGAAACGGACAGACGGGACCGGCAGCCCCCGACCGAGGCCGCCCCCGCGCGACCAGGGGCAGCCCCCGCCGACCAGAAGAAAGAAAAGAAGAGAAAAGAAAAAAGGAGCCAACCCCCACCCGAGAGAGCCCCCGACCGAAAGCCAGCGACCCCCCCGGCCACGGACAGACCGATCCCAGTAGTAGTAGACGCGAGCACCCTCGATAGGCAACAAGGGCTGTGGGAAACCCGGCCTTGCAAGCGCGAGAGCGTTGGAACCGGGAGCATGTTTGATCGCGTGATCTACTTACTTTACAAGACAAGGGTTTTCCACAGGCGGCCCATGCAAGACCAACCTCGAATTGAGAGCAAGAAAAGGTTTTTCCCCCCGGAGGGAGAGAGAGGGGCACCATGATAGAGAGCCACCCCCCGACAGCACCACCACCTCCCCTCCCCCCCCACCCCCCACCGGCGGCGGGCCGGGGCGTCCGCACTTGCAGAATGACGCCCGGCCCGCCGACGGGGGGGGGAGGCCGGGGGTGCGGGGGCCGGCCAGGAGGACCCCGCGTAAAGGCGGCCGCGAGGACCGGGGCGGGGACCGGGCCGAGGGCTCGAGGCGCGGCCCCGCCGCCGGACCGGAGCGGCCGCCTCCTACGAACCACCAACGTTCGAATGCAAAAGAGACCTCGACGTGTGATCTACTCTCTTTCTTTGGCTACACGACTCTT